>Ga0209542_10000394_pt1 | contig 106379 bp, 101 predicted proteins | sample RifCSPhighO2_01_FD_184028 | JGI IMG/M metagenome (GOLD analysis project Ga0209542, IMG submission 184028) | Soil microbial communities from Rifle, Colorado - Rifle CSP2_plank highO2_0.1 (SPAdes) (version 2) | ecosystem: Environmental > Terrestrial > Deep subsurface > Rock core/Sediment ...
ATGAGCAAGGCAAAATTTGAGCGAACGAAGCCGCACGTGAATGTAGGCACCATTGGTCACGTCGATCATGGCAAGACAACATTGACGGCAGCGATCACGAAGTATTTATCAACCAAGAAGATGGCGGAGTATGTGGCCTATGATCAGATTGATAAAGCCCCTGAAGAGAGAGAAAGAGGGATCACCATTGCAACCGCCCACGTGGAATATCAAACCGATAAGCGCCACTATGCGCACGTCGACTGCCCAGGCCATGCGGACTATGTCAAGAACATGATCACGGGAGCCGCCCAAATGGACGGGGCTATCTTAGTGGTATCGGCTTCTGACGGTCCCATGCCCCAAACCAGAGAACATATACTACTGGCCAGACAAGTCGGTGTTCCCTATATCGTCGTCTTCATGAATAAGGTCGATATGGTGGATGATAAGGAACTTTTGGATTTAGTGGAACTAGAAGTCAGAGAATTACTCAGCAAATATGAATTTCCAGGAGACGATATCCCCATTATCAAAGGATCCGCCCTCAAAGCAGTAGAAGGAGATACAGGGGATTTAGGATATGGAGCCATCCAAAAACTATTAGATGCTGTTGATAGCTATATTCCAACCCCCCAAAGACCCATTGAAAAACCATTCCTCATGCCAGTAGAAGATGTCTTTAGCATCTCGGGTAGAGGGACCGTGGTCACAGGAAGAGTCGAGAGAGGTAAAATTAAGGTAGGAGAAGAAGTAGAGATCATAGGACTGAGAGATACCCAAAAGACCGTTATTACGGGAGTGGAGATGTTTCGAAAACTATTAGATGAGGGATTCGCAGGAGATAACATTGGAGCTCTATTAAGAGGGACTAAGAAAGAAGATGTAGAACGCGGGATGGTCCTTGCAAAACCAGGCTCTATTACACCCCACAAGAAGTTTAAGGCCGAAGTCTATATATTAACGAAAGAAGAAGGTGGGAGACACACCCCATTCTTCAAAGGATACAGACCTCAATTCTATTTTAGAACTACAGACGTGACAGGAGTCTGTGAACTCCCCGAAAAAGTAGAGATGGTGATGCCAGGAGACAATGTGACGATGAAAGTAGAACTGATTACACCGATAGCCATGGAGAAAGAACTCAGATTCGCGATTAGAGAAGGTGGACGTACCGTGGGAGCCGGAGTCGTAACAGAGGTGGTGGAATAATTATGGCACGAATTATTATTCAATTGGAATGCACGGCGTGTAAAAACCGAAATTATTCGACGACAAAGAATAAAACGACAACGCCCGATAGATTAGAGCTTAAAAAATTCTGTCCTGCGTGTCGTAAACACACAGTGCATAAGGAAACGAAATAAATGCAGGGGCTTAAGGATTCGCCCCGCACTTTTTTTAGGGGCGTGGTGTCAATGGTAGCACGGCGGTCTCCAAAACCGTTGGTCTGGGTTCGAGTCCCTGCGCCCCTGCCAGAAAGTGCGGGGTTGGAGACCTCGATTCGATAGAATCGAAAGGGTGAGTAGCGATGCCTAATTTACAAAAGTGGGTCAATTTAAGTTTTTTAGCGTGTGGTCTTTTGGTTTGGGTTCTTTTGCGGGAAGTCTTTACGCTCGCTTTCGATCCGTTGGGGTTGAATCGTTTCGATTGGGTAATCTCACCCGCAGACATCGCTGGGATTGTAATAGGATTTGTCACCTTTTTGGTTTTGTGGCGTTTGCCCAAAGCGAACACCTATTTAACAGATGTTTTGGCAGAACTTGCAAAAGTTACTTGGCCCCCAAGAAAAGAGACATTTCTTTCAACAGGCTTGATTTCTATTTTTTTAGCAATTGCGACTCTTTTTGTACTGATGGTTGATTCGATCTGGGGTTGGGTGGTGGATACATTGTTGTATCGGTAATTAACGAGGAGAAATTCTAAATTATGACAAAACACTGGTACGTAGTGCATACCTATTCAGGTTACGAACAAAAAGCAAAGCAAGCCCTAGAAGAACGAATCCGGCTCCATAAGGTTCAAAATTTGTTTGAAGAGATCATGGTCCCTCAAGAAACTGTGGTGGAGGTCAAAAAGGGGATTAAAAAAACCACCAATCGCCACTTTTTCCCCGGTTATATTTTGGTTAAGATGGAATTGAACGATAAATCTTGGCATATTGTTAAAGAAACTCCAAGGGTTACCGGTTTTGTCGGGGGTGGGTTAAACCCGCCTGTAGTCCCCGAAGAAGAGGTTTTAAGGATTACCAGACAAATTGAAGAGGGTACTTTAAAGCCAAAGCCCAAAGTATCATTTGACAAAGGCGAGAATATTCGAGTAATTAGCGGCCCTTTTGCAACATTTTTGGGCTTGGTCGATGAGGTCAACGAAGAGAAGGGGCGACTGCGAGTGATGGTCAGTATTTTTGGTCGCTCCACACCGATTGAACTCGATTTCATTCAAGTCGAGAAGGTGACGTAACATGGCGAAAAAAATCACGGCACAAGTTAAATTACAATGTCCGGCAGGGGCTGCAAATCCTGCACCACCGGTTGGTCCTGCTTTGGGTCAACATGGTGTCAACATCATGGAGTTTTGCAAACAATTTAACGCGAGAACTCAATCTCAAGCGGGCTTGATCATTCCTGCTATCATTACTGTTTATCAAGATCGTTCCTTCACTTTTATTACAAAAACCCCGCCCGCTTCGATTTTATTGAAGAAAGCGGCTGGTGTGGAAAAAGGCTCGAGCGTTCCCAATAAAAATAAAGTGGGTAAGGTGACGAAAAAACAAGTGGAAGAGATTGCAAAACTGAAACTTCCCGATTTGAATTGCGACACTCTAGACAGTGCGATTCGAATTGTTTCTGGAACAGCACGCAGCATGGGGATTGACGTGATATGAAAAGACATCAGGAAAACTTAAAAAAAGTGGATCGTGAGAAACGCTATCCATTAGAAGAAGCAGTTCAAGTTTTGTCTCAAATAAAAGGGGCAAAGTTTGACGAGACAGTCGACATCGCAATTCGTCTTGGTGTCGATCCAAAACAGAGCGATCAAAATGTGCGGGGTGCTGTTGGACTTCCCCATGGAATTGGAAAAACGTTGAAAGTGGCCGTCTTTGCAAAAGGAGAAAAGGCAGAAGAGGCAACAAAAGCAGGCGCAGCGATTGTTGGTGGGGATGATTTGGTGGAAAAGGTGAATGGTGGTTTTCTCGACTTTGATAAAGTTGTTGCGACACCTGATATGATGGCTCAGGTCGGAAAATTGGGAAAAGTTTTGGGTCCCAAAGGTTTGATGCCTAACCCTAAATTGGGAACGGTTACGATGGATGTTGCCAGAGCGGTCAAAGAACTGAAGGCAGGAAAAGTGGAGTTCAGACTGGATAAGGCCGGAATCGTTCATGCGGTGGTTGGCAGGAAATCTTTTGAACCGAAAAAATTGAAGGAAAATATTCAGACGTTGATGGATGCGGTGGTAAAAGCGAAACCGGCTTCTTCCAAAGGAAATTATCTTCGCTCCATTGCCATTTCATCAACGATGGGGCCCGGCATCAAGCTGGATCCGGCAGAATTTATGACGGCCGTTTAGTGTATATATTATAAGGATAAGATTTATGACCCCACCACCTGTTCCATTGATGAAGACAATTTTGATAACAGGTGATGGGATAGAAAAAATGGATAAACTATTTAAAATATGGCTTGGCCTTATGGCCAAAGAACAGGTGGTGGGGTGAATCGAGATCAAAAAGTAAAAGAGGTGGAAGTTTTAAAAGAGCGTTTTCAGAAGGCGAAAGCGCTTATCTTTGCGGAAAATAAAGGTCTAAAAGTTTCTGAGGTGACAGAACTACGCAAAAAATTGCGTGTCGGCAACTCCAGTTTAAAAACAGTTAAAAATAGACTCGTAAAAAGGGCACTCAAGGATATTAAGGTAGAAGGCTTGGACAATTTTTTTGATGGTCCGACCACCATTGCTTCTTCGGAGGTCGACCCGGTTTCTCCCGCTAAAATTTTGGTCAATTTTATTAAGGATCACGAATCGTTAGTAATCAAAGGGGGGTATTTAGGGGGGGAAATCTTATCATTAGATAAGATTAAATCATTGGCGGCGTTGCCGTCCAAAGAAGTGTTGTATGCCAAATTGCTGGCTTGCTTATTGAATCCTGCAAGAGGTTTGGTGAGTGTGTTGGCTGCCATGCCGAGACAATTAGTCACGGTAATAGACGCCATTAAAAAAACAAAAGAAACTTAAAGGAGGAAGGTATGTCAGTATCGCAAGAGCAAATCGTTGAGACTTTGAAAAAGATGTCACTCATCGAAGTCTCCGATTTGGTAAAAAAATTAGAAGAGACCTTTGGAGTCTCTGCGGCGGCACCCGTTGCTGTTGCTGCTGGTGTAGCAGGTGCTGCGGCTCCCGCTGAGGAGAAGACGGAGTTCACGGTCATCCTTAAAGAGGCCGGTGCCAATAAGATCGGCGTGATCAAAGAAATTCGCGCGATCACCAACTTAGGGCTAAAAGAGGCCAAAGATTTGGTGGAAGGGGCACCCAAGACCGTTAAGGAAGGCGTGAACAAAGAAGACTCTGAAAAGATGAAAAAGCAGTTGGAAGCTGCAGGCGCCAAAGTCGAACTAAAATAGATTTCGGACCATGGACAATGGACTAAGGACAACGGACCAACAAATAGTCTGTAGTCCATAGTCCGTCGTCCTTTTTAAGGAGCAACCATGGCAACACAAGTTCCGATTCGCCGTTTTCGAAAAGATTTTTCGAAATTAAAGAAGGTCATTGATATCCCCAATTTGATTGATCTGCAAAAAGAATCGTACGCGAAGTTTTTGCAGGCCAGCACTCCGCCGGCGCAGCGTTTAGATGTCGGCTTGCAAGGGGTCTTCAAAAGCGTTTTCCCGATCAAAGATTACAATCAAACCGCTTCGTTGGAATTCATTAGTTATAATTTGGAAGCCCCCAAATATGATGTGACCGAGTGTCGCACTCGAGGGATGACCTACGCTGCCCCCATCCGTGTCTTGATTCGCTTAGTCGTCTTTAGTTTGGACGAAGAAAGTGGAGTGCAAACGGTGCGTGATGTGAAGGAACAAGAGGTCTATTTCGGTGAAATTCCCTTGATGACTGAAAATGGGACTTTTATCGTCAATGGAACTGAGCGGGTTGTCGTGAGTCAGTTGCACCGCTCCCCCGGCGTCTTTTTCGAACACGACAAAGGTAAAACCCACTCCAGTGGCAAGCTCCTTTTTTCAGCTCGCATGATTCCCTACCGCGGTGCCTGGCTCGATTTTGAGTTTGATGCAAAAGATTTGATGTATGTGCGCATCGATCGTCGTCGCAAGCTGCCGATAACCGTTTTGTTAAGAGCGTTGGGTTTGACCGAAGAAGAGCTCCTCAATTATTTTTATTACACTGAAATTATTTCTTACGAGGGAAAACATTATTATAAAAATATTGTCCCTGAAGTGTTGGTCTTTCAGAGGTCGAACAAAGATGTGAAGGGTAGTGATGGAGAAGCCGTTGTACGCAAAGGACGCAAATTTACCCTTCCTCTGATTGAAAAACTAAAAAAATCAAAACTTAAAGAAATTCCGGTTGAAGAAGAAGAGGTTGTGGGTCGTGTTGCGGCTCGTGACATTCTTGATAAGTCGACGGGTGAAGTCGTTTTGGGAATGAATCAAGTTCTCACGGTTAAGATTTTGGAAGAAATCAGACATCGCAAAATCAACGATCTCCCGCTCCTTTATATAGATGATATCAACTACGGCCCTTATTTGCGTAATACGATGCTGAGCGACAAAATCAAAACCCCAGAAGAGGGGATGACCGAGATTTATAAACGGTTAAGGCCCGGAGATCCCGCTACCCCTGAGGCCTCCACTGTCTTATTTGAAAATCTCTTTTTCAATCCAGAACGTTATGATCTTTCCAAAGTGGGTCGTTTGAAAATCAACTACAAGTTTGGCTTCAATGTTCCTCTTGAAGTCGGGACGTTGCGCAAGGAAGATATTTTGGCAACCGTCAAATATATGATGCGGCTTAAAGACGGAGAAGGGGAAATTGATGATATCGATCATTTGGGAAATCGTCGTGTCCGCTCGGTTGGCGAATTGTTGGAAAACCAGTACCGTGTCGGTTTAGTCCGCATGGATCGAGCGATCAAAGAAAGAATGAGTCTCCAAGATGTAGAGACCCTCATGCCTCATGATTTGATCAATTCCAAGCCGGTCTCGGCGGTCATTAAAGAATTTTTCGGTTCTTCGCAGCTTTCTCAGTTTATGGATCAGACAAACCCATTGGCGGAAATTACACACAAGAGACGTTTGTCAGCCTTGGGACCAGGTGGTTTAACCCGTGAGCGTGCCGGATTTGAAGTCCGTGACGTTCACCCAACTCATTATGGACGCATTTGCCCCATCGAAACTCCGGAAGGTCCGAATATCGGTTTGATCTCTTCGTTGTCAACCTATGCCAGGGTTAATGAATACGGTTTTATTGAAACGCCCTATCGCAGAGTGAATGACGGCAAAGTGACCGATCATGTCCACTATTCTTCCGCTTTAGACGAACTCAACCATAATATTGCGCAGGCCAATGCCCCCATTGGGAAAGACGGCCGTTTTGAAGCGGAATTGGTTTCTTGCAGACGTCATGGTGAATTTGTAACGATAGGAGCCAAAGAAGTCGGGTTGATGGACGTTTCCCCGCAGCAGCTAGTTTCCATTGCAGCGGCTTTGATTCCCTTTTTGGAACATGATGACGCGAATAGAGCCCTCATGGGTTCCAACATGCAGAGGCAAGCTGTTCCATTGATGAAAACGCAATCTCCATTGGTGGGAACTGGGATTGAAGCAATTGTTGCCAGAGATTCCGGTGTGACGCTTGTAGCCAAAAGAGACGGGACCGTCATTGATTGTGATGCCAACCGTGTTGTGATTCAAGCCGACAAAATGGAAAAAGGAAAATACGGTTCTGATGTCGACATCTACAATCTGACAAAATACCAACGCTCGAATCAAAATACCTGTATCAATCAAAGGCCCATTGTGGCTCGTGGGGATAGAATCAAAATAGGAGAGGTCCTCGCCGATGGCCCTGCCACCGACGAAGGGGAATTGGCTTTGGGCTCCAATGTCGTGGTGGCTTTCATGCCATGGGGTGGCTATAATTTTGAAGATTCGATTCTCGTCAGCGAGCGTCTTGTTAAAGACGATGCCTTCACATCGATTCACATTGAAGAATTTGAGTGCGCCGCCAGAGATACAAAATTGGGGAAAGAAGATATCACGCGCGATATTCCAAACGTCGGTGAAGAGTCTCTCAAAGATTTGGATGAGGGCGGGATTATTCGCATCGGCGCTGAAGTCAAACCCGATGACATCTTGGTTGGAAAAATTACCCCCAAAGGTGAGACCCAGCTTTCGCCGGAAGAGCGTTTGCTTCGGGCCATTTTCGGTGAAAAAGCGGGTGATGTGAAGGATACCTCTTTGAGAGTTCCCCCTGGGGTCTCCGGCATTGTCATTAATACACAAGTCTTTTCCAGAGAAGGGGTTGATCTCGATGACAGAACCAAAGAGATTCAAGACGAAGAAACCATCAAGATCAGCAAAGATATGGAAGCCGAAATAAAGGGAATTCGTGATGGCGCTAGAAAGAAATTAAAGGGCTTGTTGGTTGGCAAAACGTCGACTTCAAAGGTGACCGATGAAGAAGAAGAAAAGGCCCTTTTAGCAAAAGGAAAAACGATTACCGATGATGTGTTGGAAAAAATTCCCTTTCCAAGATGGGCTGAAATCTCAGTGGATGATGAAGAGATTGAAGAAAAAGTTCAAGAAATTATTGAAGGGATCGAAGAGCAAGTCGACCTAATCCGCATGATGTATGACCAGAAAATGAATCGCCTAAAAAGTGGTGATGAATTGCCACCGGGCGTTATTAAATTGGTCAAAGTTTATGTGGCCATCAAGCGTAAGCTTTCTGTGGGTGACAAGATGGCCGGTCGCCACGGAAACAAAGGTGTGATTTCTATCATTCTGCCAGAAGAAGATATGCCCTATATGGAAGATGGAAAACCGGTTGACATGGTCTTGAATCCTTTGGGTGTTCCTTCCCGTATGAACGTTGGACAGATTTTGGAGGTCCATCTGGGTTGGGCTGCTAAAGGTCTGGGTGAGAAGCTAGGCGCCCTTGTTCACAATGGTTTCAATAAGGAAAATCTCGTCAAGCAATTTAAGAAAATCTACGATTCGCCGACCGTTGATGAATTTGTCGCTAAAGCAACTCAGGAACAATTGGTTGCCTTGGCCAAGAAACTTTCTCGAGGCGTTCCGATGAAAACACAGGTTTTTGATGGCGCTTCAGAAGCCGAGGTAAAACAATGCCTCAAAGAAGCCAACCTCACTTTAAATGGGCAAGTGACCCTTTTTGATGGAAAAAGTGGTGAGGCGTTTGACTCCCCCGTGACGGTGGGCGTGATGTATGTGATGAAACTCCATCATTTGGTGGATGACAAAATTCATGCCCGATCGATTGGTCCTTATTCATTGGTGACCCAGCAACCATTAGGAGGCAAAGCCCAGTTCGGTGGTCAGAGATTGGGAGAAATGGAAGTCTGGGCGCTAGAGGCCTATGGTGCCGCCTATTGTCTGCAAGAATTTTTGACTGTCAAATCAGACGATGTGATCGGCCGTACGCGCATGTATGAAGCGATTGTAAAAGGTGAGAAGATTTTAGAACCGGGCCTGCCAGAATCTTTCAATGTTTTGTTGAAAGAGTTGATGGCGCTAGGGTTAGATGTGAAATTGTTAGAAGCGAAACAAGATATCAAACAAGTCCATTGAAAGGAATCCATTATGGTAGACGCTTATAGTTTCTTTGAAAGACCAAAGGATCCATTAGCTTTCGTAGGGATCCAAATTAGGTTGTCTTCTTCAGAAACCATCAAGGCTTGGTCTCATGGTGAAGTCAAAAAACCAGAGACGATCAATTACCGGACTTTCAAGCCGGAACGTGACGGGCTCTTCTGCGCAAAAATCTTCGGTCCTGTCAAAGACTACGAGTGTAACTGCGGAAAATATAAAAGAATGAAACACCGAGGGATTGTTTGCGAAAAGTGTGGAGTGGAAGTGATCCAATCCAAGGTCCGCAGAGAAAGAATGGGCCACATTACCTTGGCCACCCCCGTTGCCCACGTTTGGTTTTTGAAAAGCCTTCCTTCCCGCATCGGTTTGATTTTGAATATTTCTCTCAAAGATTTAGAAAGAGTTTTATATTGTGAAGCCTACATTGTTACCGATCCAGGCAACACAACGTTGGGAGAGGGAGAAATTTTAACCGAAGACCGCTACCAAAAGGTACTCATCGAGTTCGGGCACACCTTTCAAGTAGGCATGGGTGGCGAGATCGTTCGCGAGATGCTTAAAAAAACCGATCTCGACGAGCTCTCTAAAAGACTTCGCAAAGATTTGAAGAAGACCAAATCGGTAACGCTCACTAAAAAACTCTCCAAACGTCTCAAACTGGTCGAACAACTCAAAGAAGCGGGGAACCGCCCCGAATGGATGATGCTGGAAATCGTTCCAGTCCTTCCTCCCGATTTGCGACCGCTGGTTCCGTTGGATGGGGGTCGATTTGCTACTTCAGATCTCAACGATTTGTACCGCCGTGTCATCAATCGTAACAATCGTTTGAAACGACTCATGGAACTCAATGCCCCTGATATCATCATTCGTAATGAAAAAAGAATGTTACAAGAAGCAGTCGATGCCTTGTTTGACAATGGACGCCGTTCCAAACCCTTTGTCGGTCCCAACAAGAGGGCGCTACGTTCCCTTTCTGACATGCTCAAAGGAAAGCAAGGCCGTTTCCGCCAAAACTTGCTCGGTAAACGTGTTGATTACTCCGGCCGTTCCGTCATCGTTGTGGGTCCGGAACTAAAACTTCATCAATGTGGTTTGCCCAAATCGATGGCGCTCGAGATGTTCAAACCCTTTGTTTACAATAAACTGGAAGAAAGAGGTTTAGCGACAACCATTAAGAGTGCCAAAAGACTTGTGGAAACAGAAGTTCCAGAGGTTTGGGATTGTTTAGATGAAGTGATTAAAGAGCATCCGGTGTTACTCAACCGTGCTCCGACTTTGCACCGCCTCGGTGTTCAAGCTTTTGAACCGATTTTGACGGAGGGAAAGGCGATCCAACTTCACCCCCTCGTCTGTACCGCTTTTAACGCCGATTTCGACGGTGACCAGATGGCAGTTCACGTTCCGTTGTCGGTTGAGGCTCAAGTGGAAGCCAGAGTTTTAATGATGTCGACCAATAATATTTTGTCACCAGCCAGTGGAAAGCCGATCATCGTTCCGACCCAAGATATGGTGTTGGGTCTTTACTACATGACGCGTGAGCGTGCCTTTGCAAAGGGAGAAGGAAAAATCTTTTCGTCACCGCAAGAAGTGCGCATTGCCTATGATGCCGATGAAGTCGGCCTTCAAGCCAAAATTAAGTGCCGCATTAACGGAAAGTTAGTTGAAACAACAACAGGGCGTGTTTTGCTCTATGAAGTGGTTCCCAAAGCCATTCCTTTTGAAGATGTGAACAAGGTCATGGACAAGAAGGGAGTCGCCGAGTTGATTGATCAATGTTACCGCTTTTGCAAAGATAAAGAGACCGTTTTGCTTGCCGATGGTTTGAGGACGTTGGGTTTCAAACATTCCACGAAAGCCGGCATTTCAATTTGCATTGACGACATGTTGATACCTCCCGCGAAAAAAGAGCTTTTGGAAAATGCCTATCGTGAAGTGAGAGAAGTTGAAGAACAATATACGGAAGGTCTCATCACCGCCGGCGAAAAATATAACAAGGTTGTCGATATTTGGGCTCAAACCACGGAAGCCATTGCTGATAGTATGATGCAGGGCTTGCAACGGGAAGTGGCAGAAAGTGAAACAGGTGAAAAGAGAGAACAGCTCTCCTTTAACCCGATCTTAATTATGGCCGATTCGGGCGCCAGAGGTTCGGCGCAACAGATGCGCCAGCTAGCCGGAATGCGCGGTCTGATGGCGAAACCCTCGGGTGAAATCATTGAAACACCCATTACGGCAAATTTTAGAGAAGGTTTAAATGTATTGCAGTACTTTATTTCAACACACGGAGCCAGAAAAGGTTTGGCGGATACCGCTTTGAAGACTGCTAATTCCGGTTATCTCACCCGAAGACTTGTCGATGTGGCCCAAGACTCTGTTATTAATGATTACGATTGCAGCACATTGGATAGTATCGAAATGCAGGCCCTCGTTGAAGGTGGCGAAGTGATCGAGGGACTGGGAGACAGAATTTTAGGACGTGTGGTTTTAGAGGATGTAGTCGATCCGTTTAGCAATGAGGTATTGATTGCTGCAGGCGAAGAAGTGACCGAAGAGGGTGTTCAAAAAGTTGAAGATGCCGGTGTGGAAAAAGTGAAAATTCGCTCCGTGCTTACTTGCAAGAGTGAGCGGGGGGTTTGTGTTCTTTGTTACGGACGTGATTTGGCCAGAGGGCACCTTGTTTCTACCGGGGAAGCGGTCGGCGTTATTGCCGCGCAAGCCATTGGTGAACCGGGAACACAGCTCACCATGAGAACCTTCCATATCGGTGGGACGGCATCCCGTCGTGTTGAACAATCAACATTGGAATGCCGCCATGAAGGAACCATCCGTCTTCACAACGAAAAAATGGTTGTGAACAAAGAAGGAAAACCGACCATCATGAACCGCAATGCTGAAATTGCCATTGCCGATGAAGAAGGAAGAGAAAGAGAGCGTTATCGTTTAACCTACGGTGCGATTCTCAAAGTGAAAACAGGAGATCGTGTCAAGCCGGGCACATTGCTGACGGAGTGGGATCCTTATGCCATGCCTATTTTAACGGAGGTCTCAGGTCGAGTTCGTTATGCCGATTTAGTAGAGGGTATTTCACTCAAGGAACAAGTGGATGAAGTGACCGGTTTGTCTACCAAAGTGGTTACGATACCCAAGAAGGCGGATGCCAGACCGCGAATCAACGTGGAGGGGTCTCATGAGGCGACTTATCTTTTACCCGTCGGAGCGATCATCACGATTGCCGATGGTGAAGAGGTGCAAGCCGGTGATGTGGTTGCGAAAATGCCGCGTGAAACGACCAAGACCAAAGATATTACCGGAGGTCTTCCACGCGTTGCCGAACTCTTTGAAGCAAGAAAGCCAAAGGAATATGCCGTGATTAGTGAAATTGATGGGACGGTTTCTTTCGGAAAAGATACAAAAGGAAAACGAAAAGTTCTTGTGACACCCGATGTAGGGGAACCGAAAGAATATCTGATCCCAAAGGGAAAACATATTGCTGTGCACGAAGGCGATGTTGTAAGAGCCGGAGAGCCTTTAATGGATGGCTCTAGCAACCCGCATGATATTTTGAAAGTCCTTGGTGAAAAGGCGCTGGCAAAATACTTAGTCGACGAAACACAAGAGGTCTATCGACTGCAGGGTGTGAAAATTAACGACAAACATATCGAAGTGATTGTGCGTCAGATGCTCAAACGTGTCCGTGTCATCGATGCAGGGGACACCGAATGGTTGGCAGATGAACATGTTGAAAAGTTGCTCTTTGCGGCCGTGAATGACAAAATCCGTACAAAAGGTGGCCAACCCGCCACGGCGGAACCTTTATTGCTGGGTATTACAAAGGCCTCTTTATCAACCGACAGCTTTGTCTCAGCGGCCTCCTTCCAAGAAACAACCAAGGTGTTAACCGAGGCTGCCGTATCGGGAAGGGTCGATCACTTAAGAGGCTTGAAAGAAAACGTGATTATGGGAAGGCCAATTCCTGCCGGGACTGGGATCAAACGTTATAAGGAGGTTACGCTGGAGGTAGAAGAGCTCCCTGAAACAGAATCTCGAATGATTGGTACACAAGAAATGGATTTAACTCATAGTATTGCAGGCTAGTTTTTGAAGTATTGCTTGAAGGATTAGTAAAAAGGAGGTGGTTTGGGAAAAGCGCACAGTATCTTTGCCTAAGTTCTTGACGCCAAAAGGCCTTTTTGTTAGTTTCCCTCCACTTTTTCGCTTCATAAGGAATTACGTTGTAAGCATTTGTAATTTAAAGTTTTTTTCTTTTGAGGGTTTTTAAGATGCCGACGATCAATCAACTCGTTCGTTTGGGACGAGAAAAAGTGCGCAGTAGGACCACGGCACCGGCGTTGCAATCGTGTCCGCAAAAACGGGGTGTTTGTGTGCGTGTTTATACCACGACACCAAAAAAACCAAACTCGGCGCTGCGAAAAGTAGCTCGTGTTCGTTTGACGAATAGTATTGAAGTGACAGGGTATATCCCTGGTGAGGGGCACAATTTGCAAGAACACTCGGTTGTTTTAATCCGAGGTGGTCGCGTGAAGGATCTCCCGGGAGTCCGTTATCACATCGTTCGCGGGACATTGGATGCCCTAGGAGTTGAAAATAGAAAACAAAGTCGCTCGAAGTATGGAGCGAAGAAACCGAAGTAGAAAAATATGCCAAGAAAAAAGAGAATCGCATTTAAGAGAGATATTAAACAGGATTTGAAATTTTCCGACAAACTTGTTGCGAAGTTGATCAACAAGATGATGTGGGAAGGGAAAAAATCGTTAGCGGAAAGAATTATTTATGGTGCTTTCCAGTTAGTGAAAGAGAAAAAAGGTGGTGAGCCACTTGAGTTATTTAAAAAGGCATTGGACAATATCAAACCACTCATGGAAGTTCGCTCCCGTCGCGTAGGTGGCGCTAACTACCAAGTTCCCGTGGAAGTAAGGTCAGAGCGAAAGCTCTCCCTTGGTTTAAGATGGCTTGTTGAAGCCACTAGGGGACGTGGGGAAAAAACGATGCAGGAAAGATTGGCAACTGAAATTATGGAAGCATTGGAAAACAAAGGCAGCGCGGTCAAAAAAAGAGAGGATACGCACAAGATGGCAGAGGCAAACCGTGCCTTTGCTCATTATAAATGGTAAGAAGAACCGCTCTTTGAAAAGTAAAGACTATGACAGAAGCACTCGAAAATTTAAGAAAGACAAGAAACATTGGTATCATTGCCCATATTGATGCAGGTAAAACGACCTGCACAGAACGCATCCTTTTCTATACAGGGATCACCTACAAAATTGGCGAAGTGCATGAAGGAACCGCCGTGATGGATTGGATGGAACAAGAGCAAGAACGGGGTATTACGATCACCGCGGCCGCAACCACCTGTTTTTGGAAAGAGACACGCATCAATATTCTTGATACCCCTGGCCACGTCGATTTTACAATTGAAGTGGAGCGAAGCTTAAGAGTTTTAGACGGCGCTGTCGGTATTTTTGATTCGGTCGCCGGCGTGGAACCCCAATCGGAAACGGTTTGGAGACAAGCCAACAAATATAACGTCCCAAGAATTGCCTTCATTAACAAAATGGATCGTGTAGGCGCTGATTTTTATATGTGTGTCGACATGATGGTAGAAAGACTCAGGGCCAATCCGATTTGTTTTCAACTTCCCTGGGGTGCAGAAGACAAGTTTTATGGGGTTCTTGATTTATGGAGTCAAAAAGCACTTCGTTTTGACGACGAATCCCAAGGTTCTAAATTTGCTACGGTCGACATTCCAGACGAGTATAAAGAGAAGGTCAGGGAATATCGCGAAAAACTCATTGAAGCGGTTGTGGAAGGCGATGACGTTCTTCTTGGTAAATATCTTGAAGGGCAGGCACTTACCGAGGGAGAATTTAAGAAAGCAGCCAGACAAGCAACCCTTGCCATGCGAATCACTCCCGTTTTTTGTGGTGCTGCCTTCAAAAATAAAGGAGTGCAGCAACTTCTCGATGCGGTTGTTGATTTGTTGCCCTCTCCCCTAGATCTTCCTCCCGTTGAAGGAGTCTCCCCTGACAATCCCGAACAGAAAATTTTAAGAGAAGCGAACCCAGATGGCCCTTTCGCCGCGTTAGCTTTTAAAATCATGACGGATCCTTTTGTGGGTCAGCTAACCTTTTTTAGAGTCTATTCAGGAAAATTGAGTGCCGGTTCTTATGTTTTAAACGCCACGAAGGACAAGAGAGAGAGGATCGGCCGTTTGCTCCGAATGCATGCCAATAAACGCGAAGAGATTAAAGAAGTGGCAGCGGGAGATATCGCTGCGGCAGTTGGTTTGAAATACACAACAACCGGCGATACGTTGGCGAGCGAAGATGCCCCCGTTATTTTGGAGTCGATGGATTTTCCCGATCCTGTGATATCGGTTGCGATTGAACCCAAAACGAAAGCCGATGAAGAGAAGTTGGGTCAATCGTTACAAAAACTGGCGCTGGAAGATCCCTCTTTTAGAGTGAAGGTCGATCATGAAACGGGGCAAACGATCCTTTCTGGAATGGGAGAACTCCATCTAGAAATTATCGTGGACCGAATGCTCCGTGAGTTCAAAGTGGAAGCAAGCGTTGGTAAACCGCAAGTGGCTTACAAAGAAACGATCACGAAGACAGCGGAGGTTGAGGGAAAATATATCCGTCAGACAGGTGGTCGCGGACAATATGGTCACGTTTGGTTACGCTTGGAACCTTTGGAAAGAGGAAAAGGTTTTGAATTTGAAGATGAGATCGTGGGTGGTTCTGTTCCCCGGGAATTTATTCCCGCTGTTAAAAAAGGAATTGAAGAGGCCCTCGATCGAGGAGTCTTGGCAGGCTATCCCTTGTTGGATTTGAAAGTTGCTTTGACCGATGGCTCCTATCACGATGTCGATTCCTCTGAAATGGCTTTTAAAATTGCTGCTTCGATGGCTTTGAAAGAGGGTGCCAAGAAAGCTGGCATTACATTGTTGGAGCCGATCATGTCGGTTGAGGTTGTGGTTCCGGAAGATTTTGTCGGTCCTGTGACCGGTGATTTGAATTCGAGGAGAGGAAGAATTAACCGTAATGAAGTCAGACACGGTTCTCAAGTGATTGGGGCTCAAGTTCCGCTAGCCAACATGTTTGGTTATTCAACGGATTTGCGCTCCGTCACACAAGGAAGAGCCAATTACTCAATGGAATTTTCACATTATGAACCGGCACCACGTAACGTTGCAGACGAAGTGATTAAAAAATCTCAAGGAGGATAAGACAATGAGCAAGGCAAAATTTGAGCGAACGAAGCCGCACGTGAATGTAGGCACCATTGGTCACGTCGATCATGGCAAGACAACATTGACGGCAGCGATCACGAAGTATTTATCAACCAAGAAGATGGCGGAGTATGTGGCCTATGATCAGATTGATAAAGCCCCTGAAGAGAGAGAAAGAGGGATCACCATTGCAACCGCCCACGTGGAATATCAAACCGATAAGCGCCACTATGCGCACGTCGACTGCCCAGGCCATGCGGACTATGTCAAGAACATGATCACGGGAGCCGCCCAAATGGACGGGGCTATCTTAGTGGTATCGGCTTCTGACGGTCCCATGCCCCAAACCAGAGAACATATACTACTGGCCAGACAAGTCGGTGTTCCCTATATCGTCGTCTTCATGAATAAGGTCGATATGGTGGATGATAAGGAACTTTTGGATTTAGTGGAACTAGAAGTCAGAGAATTACTCAGCAAATATGAATTTCCAGGAGACGATATCCCCATTATCAAAGGATCCGCCCTCAAAGCAGTAGAAGGAGATACAGGGGATTTAGGATATGGAGCCATCCAAAAACTATTAGATGCTGTTGATAGCTATATTCCAACCCCCCAAAGACCCATTGAAAAACCATTCCTCATGCCAGTAGAAGATGTCTTTAGCATCTCGGGTAGAGGGACCGTGGTCACAGGAAGAGTCGAGAGAGGTAAAATTAAGGTAGGAGAAGAAGTAGAGATCATAGGACTGAGAGATACCCAAAAGACCGTTATTACGGGAGTGGAGATGTTTCGAAAACTATTAGATGAGGGATTCGCAGGAGATAACATTGGAGCTCTATTAAGAGGGACTAAGAAAGAAGATGTAGAACGCGGGATGGTCCTTGCAAAACCAGGCTCTATTACACCCCACAAGAAGTTTAAGGCCGAAGTCTATATATTAACGAAAGAAGAAGGTGGGAGACACACCCCATTCTTCAAAGGATACAGACCTCAATTCTATTTTAGAACTACAGACGTGACAGGAGTCTGTGAACTCCCCGAAAAAGTAGAGATGGTGATGCCAGGAGACAATGTGACGATGAAAGTAGAACTGATTACACCGATAGCCATGGAGAAAGAACTCAGATTCGCGATTAGAGAAGGTGGACGTACCGTGGGAGCCGGAGTGGTTACGGAGGTTGTTGAATAATGCCACAATACGAAGGACAAAAAATCAGAATTCGTCTCAAGGCGTTTGATCATCGCTTGTTGGATCAATCTGCCTTGGAAATTGTCGATACGGCGAAAAGAACCGGCGCCAGGATTGCCGGGCCCATTCCTTTGCCGACTCGTATTGAGCGTTACAGTATCCTTCGCTCCCCCCATGTTGATAAAAAATCGCAAGAACAATTTGAAATTAGAACACACAAAAGACTTTTGGATATTTTAAACCCGACCCAACAGACCGTCGATGCGCTGATGCGTCTCGATTTGTCGGTTGGCGTCGAAGTTGAAATTAAAATGTTATGACTCTAGGTTTATTGGGAAGAAAAAAAGGAATGACACAGATTTTTGAAGAGGATGGAACGATTGTGCCTGTCACCGTCCTTGAAGTGGGGCCTTGCACTGTCATTCAGAGAAAAGAAAAGAAAAACGATGGCTATGAGGCCCTTCAACTTGGCTTTGAAACGGCAAAGCCGAACCGAGTTAGCAAACCTTTGAAAGGACATTTTGGAAAGAAGAAAGTAGGATTTTTTAGAAATCTTAAAGAATTTCGATTTGCCAGTGTGAATGACTTTGAGGTGGGGCAAATTTTGTCGGTAATTGGTTTTCAGACTGGTGATACAGTTGATGTTCAAGGGATTACAAAGGGTCGCGGTTTTCAGGGTGTCATGAAAAAAGAGGGCAAGCATGGTGGGCCAGACGCTCATGGTTCTGGTTTTCACAGACGTCCTGGTTCGATTGGTATGAGAACCTGGCCCGGAAAAGTTTTGAAAAATATGGGAATGCCAGGGCGCATGGGTGGTGAAAAAGTGATGACAACTCATTTGAAGGTAGCCCTGGTCAAACCGGAAGAAAATTTACTTCTTTTGAGAGGGGCCGTTCCTGGTGCGAGAGAGGGTTTGGTCATCATTTATAACAAGGAAAAAGATTTTGCGGGACGCTACAAACAACCAGAAAAAAAGAGTGAAGAAGTTTCTTCACAAGGTTAGTTTATGTTAACACAGGCTGTATTAGGGTCAGACAACAAGGAATTGAAAAAGGTCGAATTGAAAAAGGCGATCTTTGGGGCCCCCGTTCGCCGTCAGTTGATTTTTGATTGTGTGCAGGGCTATCTCACCAACAAACGACAGGGAACGGTGAAGGCGAAGTTTCGTGGAGAAGTCAAAGGCTCTTCGAGAAAAATCTATCGCCAAAAAGGAACGGGAAATGCCAGACACGGTTCCATTCGTGCCAATATTTTTGTTGGGGGTGGTATTGCGTTTCCTCCGAGACCGAGGGCGTGGCGCCAAGATCTTTCCCAAAAAGCGAGGCTGCAAGCTTTGGTTTCTGCTTTGGCTTTGCGTCACAAAGAGGGGGGTCTTTTGCTTGTTGATAAGCTGGAACCCAAAGAGATTAAGACAAAAGATGTCGTCAAACAATTGGCGAAATGGGGTGTTGAAAAGGGGTTGCTGGTGATCGATGAGCGCCAAGAAAAACTTTGGAAGTCGGTTCGCAATATCCCTTCGGTTGATTTGGTGACAGCGGACAATGTGAATGTTTTAGATATATTGCGTTTCGAAAAAGTTGTTGTGACAGAAAAGGCGCTTCACAAGTTGGAAAAGAGGTTTTCATGAACTTGGAAACAGTTATTCGCAAACCGTTGATTACGGAAAAAGCGGCAAGGCAAAAAGAAAATTCCAATGAATATTTTTTTGCTGTCGACGGAAAAGCCACTAAGGATTTGATTCGTCTTGCAGTGGAAAAACTTTTTAAAGTGAATGTTGTCAGCGTGCATACATTGAATGCACATGGCAAGAGAAAGCGTTTCGGCCGTTTTGTTGGCAAAGCCCCAAACTGGAAAAAAGCAATTGTTCGCTTAAAAAAAGGCGAAACAATCAAAATTTTTGAAGGAGCATAAGGTCAAGGTTTGGCTTTGCCGAACCGCGAAGCAAATTCGAAGAATTTGCGGAGTATAAAAAAATGGGTGTAAAATCATTTAATCCAACGTCGCCGGGTGTTCGTCAAATGACGATTTCTGATTTTGCGGAGATCACGAAGTCGACTCCAGAAAAATCTTTGACGGAGCGTCATTTCAAAACGGGTGGACGCAACAACATGGGGCGCATTACGTCGCGTTATCGTGGTGGTGGTGAAAAGCGCCTTTATCGTTTGATTGATTTCAAACGGGACAAAGAGGGTGTGCCAGGCAAGGTGGTGTCGGTTGAGTATGATCCTAATCGGTCGGGTAACATTGCCTTGATTCATTATGTTGACGGCGAAAAGCGCTACATTTTAGCACCTCTCGGTTTGCAAGTTGGGCAAGAAGTGATGTCGTCCGACAATGCAGATATCAAACCGGGCAACTGTTTGCCGTTAGCGAATATCCCTGTCGGCTCTGAAATTCACAATATTGAAATCAAACCGAAGGCGGGTGGTAAGCTGGTTCGTGCAGCGGGAATGGTGAGTCAGTTGGTGGGAAAAGAGGCCCCCTATGTTCAAATTCGGCTCCCATCTGGTGAGATCAGAAAATTTTTGATGACTTGCAAGGCAACCATCGGTCAGGTTGGCAATTTGGATCATGAAAACATTGTGATCGGTAAAGCGGGTAGAATGCGTCGTCAGGGTTGGAAATCCCATGTTCGTGGGACTGCTATGAACCCAGTCGATCACCCGCACGGTGGAGGAGAAGGAAGAACCAAGGGTGGCAGACACCCGGTGACTCCTTGGGGTTTCCCGACAAAGGGGAAGAAGACAAGAAACAACGCCCGCACCGACAAATATATTTTGAAAGATAGAAGGAAATAATGCCTCGTTCACTTAAAAAAGGGCCGTTTGTTGATGGACATCTTTTGAAAAAAGTTCAAAAGGCTCAGGATGTCAAAACCAAACAGGTGATTAAAACCTGGTCTAGAAGATCAACCATTCTTCCGGAAATGGTCGGTTTTACGTTTGCGCTTCACAATGGAAGAAAATTCGTTCCGGTTTATGTAACCGAATCGATGGTTGGGCATAAGCTAGGTGAGTTTGCCCCAACACGGACATTCAGGGTACATGGTGGCATGAAGAAAAAAGAAGAGGGTGCACCAGGAGCGCCAGCCCCTGCAGCAGCAGGAGGCACCGCTCCGGCAGCGGCAGCCAAACCGGCAGCGGCTCCGGCAGCAGCGCCAAAGGGAGCCCCAGCAAAGGCTTAAAGGATTTTGAATTATGGGTAACCATGCAACATTAAAATATTTGAGAACCTCGCCGCAGAAAGTTCGTTCTGTTGCGGCAGCGATTCGCGGTGTTTCTGTTTCGAAGGCTCTCGACTATCTTGCTTTTTCAAGACGTCGGGTGGCAAAACCTTTATCCAAACTGGTCAAATCGGCCTTGGTGAATGCGACTCAGGCAAAGGGAGTCGATGTGGATAATCTTTATATTAAAGAGTTGCGTGTGGATGGGGGTCCCAGCATGAAGCGCTGGCTTCCGCGTGCACGCGGCTCGGCGTCAAAAATTTTGAAAAGAACGAGCCATATAACCGTGGTGTTAGGAGAGAAATAAACGATGGGCCAGAAAACACATCCAAAAGGTTTTAGGCTGGGCATTTCCGCTACGTGGGATTCGAAGTGGTACGCCAAGCCGGAACAATATGCAAAGTCGCTTCATGAAGATATCAAGATTCGGGAGTACTTGAAGGGAAAATTATATAATGCAGGGATTGCAAAGATTGAAATTGAAAGGGCCTCGGATCGTGTTACGGTCAATGTTCATACGGCAAGACCCGGTTTGGTGATTGGCAAAAAGGGTGCCGGTATCGATTCACTGAGATTAGATTTGGCAAGATTTACGAAAGATGAAGTCAACATCAATATTAAGGAAGTGCGAAGGGCGGAACTCGATGCCCAGCTCGTTGCCGAAAATGTCGCCATGCAATTGGAAAGGCGTGTTGCTTTTAGACGGGCGATGAAAAAAGCGGTGCAGTCTGCCCTGAAATTTGGCGCTTTGGGGATTAAAATTCAGTGTGGAGGAAGATTGGCGGGTGCCGAGTTGGCCAGAACAGAATGGTATCGTGAAGGTCGCGTTCCGTTACACACACTTAGGGCCGATATCGATTATGGTTTTGGCGAGGCCAAGACGACTTATGGGATTATTGGTGTTAAAACTTGGATTTATAAAGGTGAGGTCTTACCCGATTAAGGTAAAAAAATGTTACAACCAGGAAAATCAAAATTTAGAAAGATGCAAAAAGGGCGGGTCAGGGGAATGGCTACTCGTGGTGTTGACCTTGCCTTTGGCGATTTCGGTTTGCAATCTCTTGAGCATGGCTGGATTACCTCAAAACAAATTGAGGCGGCCAGAATGGCAATTTCTCGCCATGTGAAAAGAGGAGGAAAACTTTTTACAAGAATTTATCCCGACAAACCGATTACAAAAAAACCTTTGGAAGTCAGAATGGGTAAAGGAAAAGGGAGTCCTGAAGAATTTGTCGCTTGTATTCAGCGGGGCCGCATTTTGTATGAGATGGAAGGGGTTCCCAGAGAGTTGGCTGTTGAGGCATTGCGTTTAGCGTCCCACAAATTACCGCTCAAGACAAAGATTTTGGTGAGAGAAGGAGATTACCGTGAAGCCTACTGAGGTGAGAGGCAAGAGTGCTAAAGAATGTTTGAAAATGATTGACGAAAAAAAAGAGGAGCTTTTTGCGCTTAAACTGCAATTAACAACCGGTCAGTTAGCGCAGACGAGCAACATTCGCAATACCAAAAGAGACATTGCGATGCTTTATACCGTTTTGAAGGAAAAAGAAAAAAAGGGTGAAGAAGCCAAACCGAACACCACGAAGGCAAAAGGTTAATTATGGAAGAAACAACTAAAAAGATCATTAAGACGAAAGTGGGAACCGTGGTGAGTGATGCCATGGATAAAACGGTAGTCGTGCGTGTTGAAAGACGTGTCCTTGAGCCCGAATTTAAAAAATATGTGAGTCGTCGCAAAAAGTTTTTTGCCCACGATGAAAAAAATGAATGTAGTGTTGGCGATGTCGTGCGCATTGAAGAGACAAGACCGTTGAGCCGCCATAAAAGCTGGCGTGTGGTTCAAATTGTCAAAAAAGGGTTTGGCAAAGAAGTGGCTTTAAAGGAGTAGCTTTCAGCGATCAGCAGTCAGCTATCAGCAGCTGACAGCTGAAAGCTGATAGCTGATAGCTTATATGATTCAAATGAGAACAGTTTTAGATGTTGCGGACAATTCGGGCGCCAGACGCGTCATGTGTATCAAAGTGTTGGGTGGTACCAAGCGCAGGTACGCGGGTCTGGGCGATGTGATTGTTGTTTCTATTAGAGAAGCCCTCCCGGATGCGAAGGTGAAAAAGGGAGATGTAAAAAGGGCAGTGATTGTGAGGGTTAAAAAGGAGACCAGAAGAGTGGATGGTACCTATATTAAATTTGATGAAAATTCTGCCGTTTTGATTAATGAGCAAGGAGAGCCAATTGGGACCCGTATTTTCGGCCCTGTGGCTCGTGAATTAAGGGCCAAAAAATTTATGAAGATTATTTCATTGGCCCCGGAGGTTTTGTAAAAATGTCGCTAGCAAGAATAAAAAAGGGAGATACTGTCATGGTGATCTCAGGGCGCGAAAAAGGAAAAACCGGCAAGGTTATGGAGATCCTCACCAAAAAGGAGCGTGTTTTGGTAGAAAAGCTCAATATGGTGAAACGCCACATGCGTCCCACCCAAAAAGACAAACAGGGTGGCATTTTGGAAAAAGAGGCCCCCCTGGCTCTTTCTGTGGTGATGCCTTTGTGTCCAAAATGTAACGAGGGAGTTCGCGTCAAAACAAAAATTGGTAAAGATGGCTCCAAGATGCGAGTTTGTGTTGCATGCGAAGAAAAATTAGATAGCAAAGGTAAAAAATGACAAAGAAGAAACAGACAAAAAAAGAAGCACCAGAGGCGCCCGTAAAAACTAAGGAAAAACGGGTTAAGAGTTCTTTTGTAAGCACCTTGATCAAAAAATATCAGGAGCAGTGTATTCCTGTTTTGATGAAGGAGTTTAGTTACAAAAATATTATGGAATGTCCCAAGCTCGCAAAAATTGTTGTGAACACTTGTATTAAAGAGGCAACGCAAGACAAGAAGGTCTTGGAAAAAGCAGCACTGGAGATTACTCAAATTACCGGACAAAAACCATTGCTCACGCGTGCCAAGAAATCGATTTCCAATTTTAAATTGAGAGAAGGTCAGCCCATCGGTTGTTGTGTGACACTGCGTCGCAAGGTCATGTTGGAATTTTTCAATCGGTTGGTGAATGTGGCCCTCCCAAGGGTTCGCGATTTCAGAGGGGTTTCGCGCAAAGCATTTGATGGCAAGGGCAATTACACGCTGGGACTCTCCGAACAACTTATTTTCCCAGAAATTCAGTATGACAAAGTGGAAAGACCGATGGGAATGAATATTACATTCGTAACGACAGCAAAAACAAATCAAGAAGGATTGGCTCTTCTCAAGGCTATGGGAATGCCGTTTAGGGAATAAAAATATGGCAAAAACAAGTTTGATGATTAAAGCAGCAAGGAAGCCTAAGTTTAAAGTGCGTGGCTACAACCGATGTCCGTTATGTGGGCGCCCGCGTGCTTACTTGAGACGTTTTAAAATGTGTCGTTTATGTTTTAGAAAGAGAGCCCTTGCTGGCGAACTGCCTGGCGTGACAAAAGCTAGTTGGTAAAGGAAGGAGTGTTATGTTAACTGATTCATTAGCAGATATGCTGACAAGGATGCGCAACGCGATCATGATGCGTCATGCCGAAGTGAGTGTTCCTCACTCTCGCTTGAAAGAGTCTATTTTGAAAGTTTTCCACAAAGAAGGTTTGATTGTTGGCTTCGAGACTGTGGGAGAAAAAGTTAAAAAGGCTATTGTGGTTCAGCTTAAATATGGATTGGATGGAACTTCCGCAATTACAACGTTGCGCAAAATAAGCAAACCCTCGCGCCGTGTTTTTAATGGGTATCAAAATCTCAAAGCGTTTAGACAGGGATTGGGTATGACAATTTTGAGCACACCGAAGGGGATTATGACAGATGGAGAAGCCCGCAAACAAAAAGTCGGCGGGGAAGTTTTAATAGAAATATGGTGAGGTGAAAGGGTAAGACTATGTCACGGGTTGGAAGAAGACCAGTTTTGTTAGGACAAGGTGTGACGGCCAATGTTGCCAAGGAGACTTTTAGTGTGAAGGGTCCCAAAGGTAATTTGAGTCGCAAATTTCCTGAAGAAATTGATGTGGTCATTCAAGAAGGGAACGTTTTGGTCAGCCGCAAATCGGAAGACAGACTGGCAAGGGCCAAACATGGAATGATGCGCAATTTGATTCAAAATATGGTTCAGGGTGTTTCGCAAGGGTTCACCAAGGAGTTGGATATTCAAGGGGTAGGATATCGTGCTGAGTTGAAAGGTAAAAATTTACAACTGGCTTTAGGATTTTCTCATCCTGTTTTGTTCCCGATCCCAGAGGGGATCCAAATACAAGTGGCCAATCAAACAAAATTGACCATTTCTGGTTGTGACAAAGAATTGGTTGGCCAGACCGCAGCGAATATCCGTGGCTTAAAACCTCCCGAACCGTATCAGGGGAAAGGGATTCGCTATCTGAATGAAGTTGTGAAACGCAAAGTCGGCAAACAAGCTGCAGGAGCTGCCGGGGGATAATGACACTATGAAGCATCAATCGGAAAGACAATTGGGACGTTTGAGACGCAAGCTCCGCATTCGTCAATTTGTAAAAGGCAACAGCGAACGCCCACGTCTCTCTGTTTTCAAGAGTGCGAAGCATCTGTACGCTCAGCTCATTGATGATTTGGCAGGCAAGACATTAGTTAGCTCCTCAACATTAGATAAGGAATTAAAATCCAAAGCAAAGGGTACCCTTGAAGGGGCCAAACAGGTTGGAAAATTGCTCGCTCAACGAGCCCTCAAAAAAGGAATTAAGAAGGTTGTTTTTGATCGTGGTGGTTTTAAATATCATGGACAGTTGAAAGCCTTGGCCGATGTCGCGCGCGAGGCAGGATTACAATTTTAACGAAAGACTAAATTATGGCAGAAACACCAGCAATCCCGAAGCAAGAGCCCCAAAATCAGAAAAGACACTCCAGAGGTCCAGGAGGGGGTAGGAGAAGACCGAGAGAAAGGGATCTCAATTTGGAAGGGGGTCCCCAATTAATAGAGCGGGTGGTCCACATCAGTCGTGTTGCAAAAGTGGTAAAAGGGGGAAGGCGTTTTCGTTTTTCGGCTCTGTTGGTTGTGGGGGATGGAAATGGCCGTGTTGGGGTTGGTCTTGGCAAGGCCACAGAAGTCCCCAATGCGATTAGAAAAGGTGGGGAAAAAGCGAGAAAAAGTATGGTGCGCGTTCCTTTATTGGAAGGAAGTATTCCGCATGATGTTATCGGTCATTATGGTGCCGGGTTAGTGATGTTAAAGCCAGCCAGCAAAGGAACCGGTGTGATTGCCGGTGGGGGTGTTCGAGCTGTTCTGGAAGCGGTGGGTATACAAAATATTTTGACGAAGTCGATTGGAACTAGTAATCCGCATAATGTTGTTAAAGCAACGATGGATGGACTGCTCCAATTAAGATCGACGGAGATGGTGAAAAGGATGAGAGGTGGTCATGTCAGCTAGTTTGGAAATTCAGTGGGTTCATTCAACGATTGGATGTCCTGAAGATCAGAGAGCTACCGTCAAAGGTCTTGGTTTGAGAAGAATGCATGCAAAAAGGGTAGTCCCCGATACCCCTCAGGTTCGTGGGATGCTTTCAAAAGTTTCTCATTTGGTTACTATTTTGGGGAAAGGTTCTTTGGCAGTTTCTGAAAAAAAGCAAAGGGTTGTTCGCAAGGCCAAAGCAACATCGAAACCTAAACGGGCAAAGAAAGAAAGTGTATGAAGAAACAAGCACTGACATTGGGGACATTGAGACCCATCACAAAGAATAAAAAACCAAAACGTCGCGGACGTGGAGATGCCAGCGGTCATGGCGGGACATCTACACGCGGCCACAAGGGCCAAAAAGCAAGGTCTGGAGGGTTTCACAAAAGGGGTTTCGAGGGGGGGCAGATGCCTCTCATTCGCCGCATTCCAAAAAGGGGCTTTACCAATATTTTCAAAAAAGAAGTAGGTGTTGTTAATTTAGAAAAATTGTCTGGGCTACCTAAAGGGACAGAAGTGACGCTCAATTTAGCGAAAGAAAAAGGTTGGGTCTCGAATAAATCGGAAGCCTTGAAAATTTTAGGAGAGGGCCAGTTGAAACATCCTTTGACGATCAAAGGGGCCTTGGTTTCGAAACAGGCAAAAACAAAAATTGAAGCAGCTGGGGGCACGATCACGACGTTATGACCGATGTCGGCAATATTGCGAAAATTCCAGAGCTGAGAAAAAGGCTTCTGTTCACGTTGATGATGGTGGCGGTCTATAGGCTCGGTATTTTTATTCATACCCCCTGGGTCAATACCGAAGCGGTCCAAAATTTTTTGAAGCAGGACACGGTCTTTGAAATTTTTAAACTTTTTTCAGGTGGTGCCCTAGAGCAGTTTTCGGTTTTTGCGCTGGGAATCATGCCCTATATTAGTGCGTCCATTATTTTCCAACTCTTGACCGTTGCGGTTCCATCCATTGAACGACTTTCCAAAGAGGGTGATGCGGGGCGAAGAAAAATCACGCAATACACCCGCTATGCAACGGTGGCTTTAAGTCTTATTCAAGGTTTTGGAATCAGCTATGGGCTCAGACAGCAAGGCTTTGTCACTCCAGGAATTCCGGCTCTTACTTTTTATTGCGCAACGGTGTTCACACTCGCTGCTGGAACTTCTTTTTTGATGTGGGTTGGCGAAATGATTACGGAGCGAGGGATTGGTAACGGTATTTCGCTGATTATTTTCGCCGGCATTATCGATCGCATCCCAAGCGGTTTTAGAGATGCTTGGCAAAACAAAAGCCAGTTCGGTGAACTGTTTGGTTTTATCGCGCTGCTCGCGGGTATTGCTTTGGTGATCAGCGTTATTATTTTCATGGAGCGATCACAACGTCGCATTCCCATTCAGTATGCCAAAAGGGTTGTGGGAAGACAGTTGATGGGAATTCAGGCGAGCCATCTTCCTTTAAAGATTAATTCCGCCGGTGTGATTCCTCCCATTTTTGCGTCATCACTGATTTTGTTTCCGGCCACCATTGCACAGTTTAGTTCTGGTAACGAAATTGTGGGACAAATTGCTGGATTTTTAACGCAAGGTTGGATTCATAACGCCTTGTACGTCGCACTGATTATTTTCTTCACCTATTTTTATACAGCCGTTGCGTTTAACCCTGTGGATGTCTCTGAAAATTTAAAAAAGATGGGTGGGTATGTTCCTGGAATTCGCCCCGGTAAAAGTACTTCGGATTATATTGATCAAATTTTGACCCGAATTACTTTGGGAGGAGCACTCTATATTGCGGCTGTTTGCGTGGTACCGAGCTTATTGGGAGACCAGTTTGGAATCCCTTATTCTTTGGTCAATACATTTGGAGGGACCTCTCTTTTGATTGCGGTGGGGGTGGCTATGGATACGTTAGCTCAAATAGAATCCCATTTATTATCAAGGCATTACGAGGGGTTCTTGGGAGCTAAGGGGGGTGGCCGTTTTAGGGGAAGACGGTGAAGCGAGTGAGGCTAATAACAAATGAAGATTGTCTTGATTGGGCCGCCAGGAGCTGGTAAAGGCACCCAGGCTGAAAAGTTAGCTGTTCATTGGAAAATTCCCAGGATTACCACTGGAGATTTATTCCGGCAGGCAGTTTCCGAAAAGACACCACTCGGATTGAAGGTCCAAGGGCTTTTGGAAAAAGGGTCACTCGTTCCCGATGAGATTGTTTTGGGACTGATGGAAGAAAGAATGTCAAAGCCGGATTGCAAAACCGGTTTTATTCTCGATGGTTTTCCAAGAACCGTTGGACAGGCAGAAGGTTTAGAAAAGTGGCTGGGTAGGGTTGGATTGAAACTCGACTCGGTCGTTGCGTTAGAGGTTTCAAAAGAGGAGGCGGTTGGGCGCATTACAGGTCGCAGACAATGCGCTTCTTGTGGCAATACCTACCACCTTCATTTTCAACCTCCGAAACAAGAGGGTCGTTGCGATGTTTGTGGTGGCAGCCTTGTTCAACGCAAAGACGACGAAGAAAAAACGGTTCGCCACCGATTAGAAGTTTATGATAAAGAGACGGCCCCTTTGTTGGCCTTCTATCAAAAGAAGGGGCTGTTAAAAAAAGTGAACGGTTTGCAAAAACCCAATGCGGTTTTTGAGGAAATTAAGGCAAGCTCTTTGATAAAGTAATGATTTATTTGAAATCGCCAGAAGAGATCGAAAAGATGCGACTGGCGAACGCAATCGTTGTCAAGGTGATGAAAACCTTGAAGCCGATGATCCGCCCCGGTGTTACAACACTGGAGTTAGACACGGTGGCTCAAGATTTGATTTTGCGAGAAGGTGGAAAGCCAGCCTTCAAGGGATATAGAGGTTATGCGCATGCTCTCTGTGTCTCGGTGAATGAAGAAGTCGTGCACGGTGTGCCGGGAAAAAGGAAGCTTCAAGAAGGAGACATTGTCAGCATTGATTGCGGTGTTCTTTATGAAGGCTTTTACGGCGATCATGCTTGGACTTTCCCAGTGGGAAAAGTTTCGAAGCAGGCCGAAAAGATTTTGGAAGTTGGTGAGAAGGCCCTTTACTTAGGAATCGAGCAAATGAGAGTTGGTAAACGGCTCTTTGACATTTCGGCGGCAGTTCAAAATTTTGTAGAATCACACGGTTTTTCCGTTGTTCGTGATTTTGTGGGGCATGGAATCGGTCGCGAATTGCATGAGGAACCCCAGTTGCCTAATTTTGGAGTGGCGGGAACCGGCATGAAACTAAAACCGGGTTTGGTCTTGGCGTTAGAACCGATGGTGAACGAAGGGGCCTTTGAAGTGGAGACGCTCAATGATGGTTGGACAGTGGTCACCAAGGATCGAAAATTGTCGGTCCATTTTGAACATTCGGTTGCCATTACGGAAGAGGGACCCGATATTTTAAGTCAGGGGAAAAATGGCTAAAGAAGAATTGATACAAGTAGAAGGGAAAGTTTTAGAAACATTGCCCAACGCAATGTTTCGGGTGGAGTTGGACAATGGGCACAAAGTATTGGCCCATGTCTCTGGCAAGATGCGGATGCATTTCATCCGAATTTTACCAGGGGATCGAGTAACCCTTGAACTTTCCCCCTATGATTTAACGAGGGGTAGAATCACTTTTCGGGTAAAGTAAATTTATGAAGGTACGTGGATCGGTCAAAAAAATTTGTGAGAAGTGCAAAGTCATCCGACGCAAGGGTGTGGTGCGGGTTATTTGTGAAAATCCGAAGCACAAACAGCGTCAAGGATAGGAGTGAATTGTTATGCCTAGAATAGCTGGAGTTGATATTCCGCCGCGCAAACCGATTGTTTATGGGTTGCGCTACATTTTTGGAATTGGGCTAACGTCTGCCAAACAAATTTTGGCTCAGGCCAAGATCGATGAAATGATGCGTGGTGAAAAACTCTCCGAGACACAAGTGGCTCAGATTCGAGAGATTATTGATCAGAAATATAAAGTGGAAGGGGATCTGCGCAGAGAAATTAGCACCAACATTAAGCGGTTGAAAGATTTGGGGGCCTATCGAGGTTTAAGACACATTCGTAATTTGCCGGTGCGGGGTCAAAGGACGCATACAAATGCAAGAACCCGCAAAGGAAGACCACGTATGGCAATTGCTGGTAAAAAACAGGCTCCAGGACCTAAATAAGGAGAATTATGGCGGAAGAAAAAGAAAAAACACATCAAACGGCTCCGATTAAACCGGTTAAAAAGGGAAAGAAAAAAGTCAGAAAACATGTCCCCATTGCAATTGTTCATATCCAATCGAGTTTTAACAACACGATTATAACGGTGACCGATCTTCAAGGGAACACGCTTTCTTGGTCTTCGGGTGGAGTGAAAGGTTTTAAAGGTTCCAGAAAAGGGACTCCTTTTGCGGCACAGCTTGCTTGTGAAGATGCGGTGCGAAAGGCCATGGATCATGGTGTTAAACAAGTGGTTGTCTATGTGAAGGGCCCCGGCGTGGGGAGAGATTCGGCTTTAAGAATTTTACAAAAAACAGGAGTGCGGGTGACCGGTATTCGAGATGTCACTCCGATTCCGCATAATGGTTGCCGTCCCCCTAAGAAAAGGCGCGTTTAAAGTAGAGGAGTTAAAATGTCAGAACTAAGCGTTTGTAGGCAATGTCGTCGAGAAGGGATCAAACTTTTTCTTAAAGGGGATCGCTGCTTCACCGATAAATGCGGTGTAGAGCGGAGAACTTATGCCCCTGGACAACACGGTCAGGCTTCTAAAAAGCTTTCTGACTATGGGTTGCAGTTGCGGGAAAAACAGAAGGTCAAGAGAATTTACGGTATCAAAGAGAAACAATTTCGAAAGATTTTTGCGGAGGCAGAAAGACTCAAAGGGATTACCGGCGACAATTTGTTGCTTCTTTTGGAAAAACGTCTCGACAATGTCATCTATCGCATTGGTTTTGCAAGGTCCCGCGCTGAGGCCAGAAAATTGGTCAAGCAGGGCCATGTTTTGGTGAATGAAGAGAGGGTCAATATTCCTTCTTATTTGTTAGAACGTGGGGACAAAATTACCATTAAAGAAAAGAGTCATAAAGTGCCGGCAATTGTTGAATCGGTAGAAGGAGCAGAAAGAAGAGGATTGCCTGCTTGGCTGAAATTGGAAAAAGAGAAATTTTTGGGTGAAGTGATGGATTGGCCAACTCGTGAACAATTAACCATGCCGATCCAAGAACAATTGATTGTCGAATTGTACTCGAAATAGCCCGCCGAAAGCTTCGGCGAGGCAAGGAGGTTTAAAATGTATCGTAACTGGCGCAATGTAATCAGACCGAGGGGATTAGAGTTCGATGAAAAGGAAGTAACGACCACCTACGGCAAATTCGTTGCCTCTCCGTTGGAGAGGGGCTTCGGTTTGACATTGGGGAATGCCTTAAGGCGTATCCTTTTGTCTTCTCTGCAAGGGGCAGCCATCACATCGGTCAAATTTGACGGTGTTTTGCATGAATTCTCAACAATACCTGGTGTTGTGGAAGATGTGACCGATATTTTGCTCAATTTTAAAGAATTGAAACTGAAACTTCACTCGGGTGACGAAGAAACAATCCGGTTGAATGTGAAAGGTTCCAAAGAGGTGAAGGCTTCTGATCTTGAAGTCCCTTCGCACGTCGAGATTTTAAATCCTGATTTACACATTGCCACCCTTAATACAGAGGGAAAGCTCAAAGTGGAAATGACCGTTCGTTTGGGCAAAGGATATGTCCCCGCGGAACAAAACAAAACTCCGCAAGACTCGATCGGTGTCATTCCAATGGATGCCATTTTTTCACCGATCACGCGCGTGAACTATAATGTTACCAATGCTCGTGTTGGGCAAAGGACCGATTATGACAGGCTCACGTTGGAGGTTTGGACCAATGGTGCGGTGAAGCCCGATGATGCCTTGGCTTTTGCCGCGAAGATTCTTAAAGAGCAGCTCCAAATCTTTATTAATTTTGATGAAGTGACCGTGCAAGAAGTTGTTGAAGAGACGAGGGTGGAAGAGAGCCCAAGACTCAATGCCAATCTTTACCGTCGTGTGGAAGAGTTAGAGTTGTCTGTTCGCTCTGCCAATTGTTTGGCCAATGCCAATATTCAATATATCGGTGAGTTGGTTCAAAAGACGGAGGCCGAAATGTTGAAAACCAAAAATTTCGGGAGAAAATCATTGAACGAAATTAAAGATATTCTTTCCGAGCTGGGCCTCGGCTTAGGCATGAAGATTGATGGTTTTGATACTGGCGAGGCTGAAAAATATCGCCCCAAGGATGTGGAATAGGGTCAAGTCCGTCTATGACGGACGCGAAGCAAACTCAAAGAGTTTGCGGAGTAGGATGAAACTATGAGACATTTGGTTGACCATCGAAAATTAGGAAGGACAACGCCGCAACGACAAGCCTTGTTGAAAGGCCTGGCGGTCAGTCTGATTCGGCATGGCCGCATTCAGACAACACTGCCAAAAGCCAAGGAACTCAAAAGGCTCGCCGACAAACTGGTGACTTGGGGGAAGGCAGGGACACTTTCTGCCAGAAGAGCGGCCAGACGTTTTATCAATGACCGCGATGTACTCACAAAGTTGTTTAAAGAATTGGCACCTCGTTTTGCCAGCCGTAACGGGGGTTATACTCGATTGTTAAAGTTAAACTTTAGGTATGGAGATCAAGCCCCTTTAGCGTTTGTGGAATACCTCGACAATCCTGTGGTTCCGATAAAAAAGAAGACACCCAAAAAATCGAAGTAAGATGAAAAAGTTGTCTTCATTTTTTCTATCTTGCTTCTTGCTTCTCTGCTTCTCTGTTTCTTTAACCGGCTGCGCCAAAGATTTTATCACAGGAAAAAAGACTTTCAATTTTTATTCAACAGGTTCCGATGTCGAATTAGGGCGCATCGTTATCAAACAACAGCTAAAAGCTTTGGAGGCCCAAAACAAAGCAGTGGACCGTGAGGCCGATTCCGAAGAGCTCAAAAGAATTCGAAAGATTGTTAAACGGATCGCGGCGGTCTCTCACATCCCCAGTTTTCCCTACGAAGTGCATCTGGCTGATTTGGATGTCGTGAATGCCTGGTGTGCCCCCGGTGGTAAAATCATGGTCTACACCGGGCTTTGGCAACCGAGAAAAGGTCTCGTTCAAAAAGGAAATGATGATGAAGTGGCCGCTGTCTTGGCACATGAGATTTCGCATGCGACAGCAAGGCATGTCACAGAAATGATCAGCCAGATTTCAACTATCCAAATTGTGGGAGAAGTTGCTGCCAGTGTGATTGCCGGGGCCGGTGCACCGGAAGGCTCCAATATGTTCCGCGAGATATTTTACGGCGGAGTGAATATTTATATCCCAAGTTACAGCCGAAAAAACGAATCGGAAGCCGATGCCGTTGGCATCATGTATATGGCGCACGCTGGTTACAATCCGCAGGCGGCTGTCAATTTGTGGGAGCGTGCTGCCAAAGAGTCGAAGAGCGACAAGACCAGTATTTTTGCCTCTCATCCCTCCAGTGGAGAAAGAGCGGCCGCTCTTAAAAAACTCCTTCCAAAAGCAATGGAGATTTATAGAGCGACAAAAAAGTAATGGGGCCTGTCCCTCCGTGTTTTTGTGGGGGCCCCTAACAAAACCCCACAACAAACACTCCGGGCCACCCATTACTTTTTCGCCACTGATTATTTAAGGAATTTTTGAAGGGCTTTTTTGCCACCCTTGGGGAGTGAGGTTCCATCTCCAACGAGTAGACTATCAAAAGAATAGTCGAGGAGTTTTTGGAGGCCAGCCTTGGCTAATTCTTCATCTTGAATAATAGGCTGGGGGAGTAATTTTAACTTTCCTGCGGGGTGTCCAATCACACAATCTCCTATCAACATCACCCCTTTTCCCCAATTGAGATAAAAAGCCGATTCGCCGGGGGATTTGGAGTTTTCGATATGAATCACCTCAAAACCTCCTTTGAGTGTTTGGCCATCTTTATAAGTATAGTCGACCGGAATTTTGCAATAGTCCTTATCTGCTTCATGAACCCAAATGGGCGAGTTGTATCGTTCCTTGAAGTTTACCGAATCACGCACATGATCTTTGTTGGTTAGGTAGACTGAAAGAGGTCTTTTTCGATTGTCGATTTCGGTTAAGATCTCTGGGGTTGGGATGGCTGGATCAATTAGAAAAGCCCCTTCCGGTGTTACAATATAGTACCCATTAAAATTATAGCCCTTTTCCTGTGCGAAGTAATCCCAGGTAAAAATGTTGGGAACGATTTCTTTCCAAGCCATATGACACTCGTAGCATGAATAACACCTGTTATCAAGGCCACCTTATCTTTTGACACTGCCACTTAAGTTGGTTATGAAGATCACCCCATAAGATGGGGCGGTAGCTCAGCTGGGAGAGCGCGACAATGGCATTGTCGAGGCCAGGGGTTGTCCGACTCGCGTCGGACCAATGTAGGGTGACAACATAACCACCCACCCCAGTAGGTCTTCAATAATTTTTCTTTGAAATTTTGAATGTGCTGGATTTGTGGGGCGGTAGCTCAGCTGGGAGAGCGCGACAATGGCATTGTCGAGGCCAGGGGTTCGATCCCCCTCCGCTCCACTGATCTAGCATTTTTTGAGGAGGTGGGTACCCGGTTATGTTGTATCATTCAAATTTTTGCATTGTCGATCCCCCTCCGCTCCACCAAGTGAAAAAGTTCTTTTTTCTTTGGTTCCCCCTTTTTCTTTTCGTTCTGTGTTGGGGGGTTATGGCTTCCTCAAAAACATCTCCGGATAAAAAATATGATTTTCTTTATCTTTTCGAAAACCAGACCGTCTATTATCTCGTCGATCTTCGTAGCGGGGCTAAGAAAAAATCCGTTGTCCTCTATGATGATGTGGAGGGGATAACCGATATCACTTGGTCACCCGATTCCAAATATGTGGCTTTTGCAGTGGTCAATCAAAAAAGGTATCCCAAAATGGCAAAGCTGTTTATCGTGGATATCTATGCTGGAACACATAAAAAAGTGGATGTGGATTCAAAGATTATGTGTGGTGCCAGCTGCTATTCCTTCATTCCATTTTGGTCTCCTGATGGGTCTTACGTTGGGATTATCGAGGGACTCGCTCAAGAAAAACCAGTCATTAGTATTTTTAAACTCGATGGGAGTTCTTTTAAGAAAATTTCGCTTCCTTCCAATATTATGGGAGAGTCTTTCGTCGCGCCAGAAGTTATTTGGAAAAAGCCGGAATCAATTTCGGTGAAGATCTCTAAGGGCAAACATTACGAATTTCACCTTTGAAACTGCATGACGAAGTCGCCAATTTGAATTTCGTCGTTGGGGCTTAAGATGTGTTCGTGAACCTTCTGGCCATTGACCATTGTCCCGTTGGAACTATTGAGGTCGACAACAAGATACTCTTCTCCCTGGATTCTGATTTCTGCGTGTTGCCTAGAGACCTTTGCATCTTTGAGGACGATCTGGTTGTTGTGTGAGCGCCCAATGGAAAGGGTATTGGTGATGTAAAATGTTTTACCGACATTTTCTTGGCCGGCAATAATAGTCACCGCGGGTTTTGTTTCCAACTGCGGCTTCGTTGCCTCTAGCCATTCTTGTTTATCACCCGCTTCCTTGGCCTCTTCTTCCCATTCATCCACTTCTTCTTCAATGCGCAACGGCTTTTCTATTTCTTCTAAAGAGCCAAACAGATCTTCATCTCCTTTGAACAGACCTTCATAGCGCTGAACATTGGTTTGTACTCCTTTTAAAACTTGTTCGAAACGCCGTATCTTGTCATCTGTTGCTTTCGATTGGTTTTGGAACTCTTCTTTTGAAAATTCCCCCAGTTTTTGGCGAAACTGGAGTTCCTCCAAGATTTCTTTGTGATCTTTTAAATTTGCTTGAATTTTATCTCTTGTCTCATAGAGGGTGGCCAGCTCTCTGTCGATATCTTGTTTTTTGGCAAGTAGTTGGTCCGTCAAAGTTTGTAGCTTTACGGTGTAATCGTTGTGGACTTTTCCATAAACGGAAGGGGAGACTTCAGAGCGCCCCTGTTCAATTTTTGAGAGCCTTTCCTTGATAATGTGCCGTTCTTCCTTGAGTTTTAGCGCTTCGTCCAGGAGCTTTTGGTTGACCGGAAATTCAACGCTGCTGGCCTGTTTCTCTTTTTCCTGTGCCATAGACCCATAAAAATAAGCTCAAAAGGAAGCCCTGTCAACTCAATGATCAATCTGCCCCTTAGCAGTGTGTTGACAAAGTCGCTTCCGGGATGGTTTTTCGAAAAGACGCGGTTCCCGCCGGGTCGTCCCGGCGGGATCGCTCGGCTCGCTGCACGCCCTTTCCACATCCTAATGGACCCTCTGAAAAATTCGCGTGAGCGAGCTGTTTGAGAAAAGCCTCTCGGAGCCCTGCCGAACCTTATGGGGGTTATGAAAGTCGGCGGGACGAGAGCGGAGGTGGCATTTTGGGGATCTCCTCAAAATGACCACCGTCTTTTCGAAAATAGCGAGCGGAAGCGAATTTTTTAGAGGACCCTAAACTCAATCATTGCAAGTGTGAGAGACTTCTTTTATGTGAAAGTTACTATGACGACTTGGCTTGCGATTTTTGTTGCTGCCGTGGCTTTGGGTGGGTTGTTTTTGGGGCTTTGGTTTTGGTCGCGCAAAAAAGCTCCGGACACCTCCTTTTTACTTTTGCAGCAGCAGTTGGATGCTATCAGAGACCAGCTCCGCCAGACATTAGAAGGGAATGCTTCGAGGATGGATACGCGATTGGATAACGCGGCTAAGGTTTTTATGAATTTAGAAACTCGCATGGTGAAGATCGAAGAGGTTACTCGTCAAGTTTTAGAAGTTGGCAAAGATATCTCGACCCTCCAACAGATTTTAAAAGCCCCTAAGTTGCGTGGAAATTTCAGTGAACAGCTCTTGTCTGATTTACTTTCCCAAATGATGCCACAGGATAATTTTGAGCTGCAATATACTTTTAGAAGCGGGGAGCGTGTGGATGCAGTCATCAAAACAGCTCAAGGATTGGTTTCCATCGATGCCAAATTTCCTTTGGAAAATTTTCAGCGTTTGGTTCTTTGTGACAACGAAGACGAGAAAAAGGCATTACGAAAATCATTTATATCCGATGTCAAGAAACACGTTGACGATATTGCCTCCAAATATATTTTGCCGGCGGAAGGCACATTTGAGTTTGCACTTATGTACATTCCCGCTGAAAATGTTTATTATGAAATTATTACGCGTGATTTAGCTTCGGGTGAAAATGCATCGATTGTTTATTACGCGATGAAGAAAAAAGTGATTCCCGTCTCACCCAACACTTTCTATGCTTATTTGCAGACGATTTTGTTGGGTTTAAGGGGGATGCAGGTCGAAAAAAGAGTCAAAGAAGTTTTAACAGAAATGTCACGGCTCAAAAAAGATCTGGACGGGTTTCGAGGTGATTTTGGAAAGCTGGGTAAACACTTAAGCGATGCCTTATCCAGCTTTGAAAAGTCAGATAAGAGATTATCTCGTTTCGAAGGAAGGCTCACCACTCTTGAGATTACACCGCAAGTTGAGGTTTTAGAAGAGGGGAAGGAATCCCATCCTGAAGCCATTGTAAGTCCCCCTTCTTGAGTTTTTCAAAAAGGTTTTCCAAAAGGGCCGCTGAATCTGTATAATTCCATTATCGAGGAAAGAGAAGGGCACCCATTATACGATGTTGTGATCCTGTTTTTTTTGAAAGGGGGTGTTAGTAGATGCGAAATTTAATGAAGGTGTTGGGTGCGGTCGTTTGTATCGTTGGCTTTTGGGTGGCCTCCAGTGGTGCCAAAGATCTCAAGACTTGGGAAAACGGGTCTTTGCTATTGAGTCCAGCAACCGATTCCGTTCAACCTGTTCTTTGTTCCGCAGTGAATGCCGATAAATCTATGCTGCTTGCTCAGTCTTCTTGTCCTGGTGGTGGACATGGCTGTATTACTTCAGCCTGTGGTGTTATGTCGGGACAGATTTATTGCTGTCCTTATGGGCATCGTTATCTCAATCACTGCGATTGTCTTTGCTATACTGGCAATAATTTTGACTGTAACTCTTATTCCTATTGTAACCAGTAGCCAGGAAGCTAGAGGAAAATCTTTAATGGACGTACTCCACCCCGCGCTGTGACTTTTGCATAGCGCGGGACATGGAAATAGAGTTTACCACCATCGATAAAAATCATTCCAGAACGCATTTCCGAAGTTATTGTTACCTTTTGACCGGGCCTTAAAAAACCCTTCACTAAATGGTAGTTGTTTTTAGGATAGTGAAAAGGTTCCCGAACGAAGTATTGAATCCTTTTCGAAAACGGAGAGTCCTTTTTCCCACCCGCTGAATAGAGTGCTGCTGTGGAACCGGCCCCGGTTGCGACCCAAACGCCAGAGCTTTTTTGTTCTTCTTTTTTGAGCCCAATACGGATTTGGTATCTTGCCGTCTCTCCTTGTAGCCTGCAAGCGAAAAGCATATCGTTGAGCGCACAATAAGGTAATTTCACGCCGCTTATTCTAATTTCCAATCTTGGAAGCTCTACGGGTTTCCTTTTCCCCGAAAAAATTTCTTTGAGACGCCTTTTAAAATTTTTGGGATTCGCGTGGCAAAAATAGCCCGTACTTGTCTGAGGCGCTGAATTAATGCCAAAAAGAAGTGCTGAACCCGCAAAATGGGATGCCGCCAAAACAGTGCCATCTCCACCCACCGTAATAATCAAATCGGTTTTAAGAGGATTCTTAAGTTTGTTACGATCCACCACACGAAACCGAACGTCTAGACTTTCCAACAAGTGGATGACCTCCTTTAGTGTTTCTTTGTGGATGTGTTTGGTCGTTTTGCGGAGATCATGAAAATGGAGTTTTGTGACGACAACAACTTGCTTAATCTTCATACGAGGGCTATATTGTTTTAAAATCCAAAAGAGGTCAAACAAAAATAACCAATGACCAAGCACCAATTACCAGATAATAACCAAATACCAATAACCAAACTTTAATTGTTTGGTAATAGATTATTGTGAAATTGGTGATTGTTTGGTGTTTGGAATTTGGTTATTGGTTATTTAGATGACACCTACTTCAAAAATAGGCATCTTGGGTGGTTCGTTTAATCCGCCGCATCTGGGGCACGTGGGAATTTGTCGTTATGTTTTGGAGCAAAAGAAGGTGGATGAGGTTTGGGTGATTCCCTGTTTTGAGCATCCTTTTGATAAACCGTTAGTCTCTTTTGATCATCGGTTTAAAATGTGTGAACTGACTTTTAAAGAATTTGACGACAAGGCTGTCGTGAAAGATGTCGAAAAACAGCTGGGTGGAAAAAGTTTTACGTTGCGAACCGTTCAATTCCTCAAAAAAGAAAACCCCAAATTGGAGTTTTTTTTGATTTTGGGAGAAGACGCGGCCAAAGAGGCAAAAACTTGGCATCAATATGACAAGCTAAAAAAAGCTGTTAGCTGGCTTATTATACCGCGTGGGCCAGAATCACCAGTTCCCGACGTGAGTGCCACGGATATCCGCAAGATATTGCAGGAAGGGAAAAATGTGGGAAAATATCTGCCGCAACTGGTCTATCAATACATTGTCCAAAATCGTTTGTATTAAGAAAGTGCTGAAAAAGTAGTAGGGCCTGCCCCGGGCCACCCACTACTTTTTCAGAACTAAAACTTAACCTTGGGGACTTCTTTGGCTGCTTCTTCTGCTTTGAAATAGACCTGTTGTTTGGGAAAAACGGTGAATCGAACAACAATATTATTGGGAAATTGTTGTGCAAAGGTGTTGTAAGCGTTGACTTGTTCGTTAAAACGTCGACGTTCGACGGAAATCCGATTTTCGGTTCCAGCGAGTTCATCCTGCAGGGCTAAAAAATTTTCGTTGGCTTTAAGCTGGGGATAGTTTTCGGCAACAACCAGCAAACGACCCAAGGCGGCAGTGAGTTGGTCATTGGCCGCAATTTTGTCTGGGATAGTCTGGGCCTGACCAACTTTGGCCCTTGCTTCCGTCACATCAATAAAAACTTTTTGCTCGTGGGCAGCATAGCCTTTGACTGTCTCCACAAGATTAGGAATCAGGTCATTTCGTCTTTGTAAAACATTTTCTACCTGAGACCAGCCTTCTTGCACCCCTTGATTAAGCTTAACGATCTGATTGTATTTCCCAACCCCCATCAAGGCCACAATGACGACAACTGCCAATACAATCCAAAGAGTTTTTTTCATAGGTCCTCCAACTTGTCGACGAATCTAATCATCGTCTTGAGTTCTGTCAAGTAGGCTTCCAAGATTGATGGCACTTCCTCTTTTCTGGGATAGGCATGGTGCCCCTCTCGCACTTCGATGAGATTTAAAAAAACATCGGAATGGATATCTGTCAGGAGGGCCAATTGCTCGATTCTTTTTTGCCAATTTTGTTCGGGTTTTCTTTTAAGAAGGTATAAAATTCCTTTCATTAGAGTGAGAATTGACGGCAGTGATTTCATGATAAAGCCTATCAAAATTTTAGAGTCACCGCTTAAACAGGCTGGGTGATTTTTTAGCTGAAGATATTTAGCACGCAATTCTGTTTCTAGTTGGTGTCTTAAGTTATGGAGGTGGACAGTAAAAAGAGGGAGTGGTTTTCCCAACAAGATCTTATGTGATTCTTGAAGTTCCAAAAATTCAAGAGGAAAAACGTCGATAGAGCTCTTAAAAAACTCAATATCCCAAATGAGGGGAGGGGGGTTCTGTTTCAACCATTTTTTGATAACTTTTTGGCCCGTCAGTGGGTTTGTTTCTAAAGTTTTTTGAGTTAGAATCAAGAGATTATAATTAGAAATTTTATCCTGATAATTTCCACTGACCGCTGACCCGTAGAGAACAACCGATTCCAGGTTATGGCTAAAACATCCCTGGATTGTCGGTATCAAATCTTCTGGCTTCATATTACCTCCTATTAAAAATTAAATATAAAAAATCAAATTCCAAAATGACAATCCAAAATCTAAAATTTTTGAATTTTGGTATGTCATTTTGACTTTTGCATTTTGGATTTTAATTTTTACCATCCCACAGAACCTCCTCCCCCTCCGGAAGATCCTCCACCAAAACCTCCAAATCCACCACCACCACCGAAACCCCCAAAGGAGCTTCCTCTACTGCCACTTGTCAGCAACATCGCTAAAAATAATTTTGGATGACGGATAAAAAGAATAATAAAAATAAGAATGATTAATAAAGTAAAAATTGATTGCAGTTTGCTGCTCTTTTTTGGTGGCGCCCTTTCGGCACTCGCAGGGTTTGTAAAGAGGTCGTTGAGCGCCGTTACCGTATCGATAATTCCCGCAGGGATATTGTTCGCTTTTGCTTGAGGAACAAAATAGTCCCGCAAAAAACGTGTTGCTTTCGCATCATTGAGAATTCCTTCCAGTCCATATCCCACTTCAATACGGGCCTTGCGCTCATTGGGTGCCACCAAAAAGAGCAAACCATTATCTCTTTCTTTTTTGCCGATTTTCCAGGTTTCAAAAAGTTTTACAGCATAATCTTCGACGGTCTCGCCTTCCAAAGAGGGGACAGTGATAATTGCCAATTCAATCGAGGTCTCTTTTTCAAGCCGGCTGGCTAGGTTTTCCAAAGTCCGTTTGGTGTCTTGATTCAGGATTGATGCAAAGTCATTGACATACCCTTGAGGGGAGGGTAAAGCCCAAACTACGGACCGTGGACTAAGGACTAGGGACCAAGGACCTAAAAAGAACAAGATAAAGAGGGGGAAGATATGAAATTTAAAAAAACGCATACTGTTTTAGCTGCACTGTTGATACCGATTTTACTGGTGCAATGCAAAGGGAAAGGAAATGAGGTCTCCATGCCAAAGCAAACGACGACAAGCAGTTTGGAAGCTCCCAAGACTCCTAATGTGGAGGCTAACAAGAAATATTTTGCAACAATCAAGACATCAAAAGGAAATATTAAAGTAGAGCTTTATCCCAATGAGGCTCCACTTTCCGTTACTAATTTTGTTCAGTTGGCTCAGAAAAAATTCTATAATGGTCTCACTTTTCACCGCATTATCCCCGGTTTCGTGGTCCAAGGTGGTGACCCAACGGCAACGGGGTCAGGTGGGCCGGGTTATACGATTCCAGCTGAGATAAAATTACTTCACAAAGAAGGGGCTTTGGCTTGGGCGAGACTGCCGGAGGTTGATCCCATGGGGAGAACTCTCAACCCAGAGAAACGTTCTAGCGGTTCCCAGTTTTATATTACTTTAACTCCACAACCTTCACTAGACGGGGGCTACACCGTTTTTGGCCAAACTGTTGGAGGGATGGATGTGGTCCGCCAAATTCAACGCGGTGACGTTATTCAAGAAGTAGCCATTCAGGCAGAATAGTTTTACACGTGGCCGAAGCTTTTCCTGTGTTTGCCAACGCCAAAAGGAACATGCGGTTTGTTTGTTCTAGAAGGCCCCATTGATTTAGAGCCCGTCTCTCTGTTCCATCTGTTTTTAGTCTGACTCCATTCGGATTTTTGGTCGGGCTTTTGGGGTGGGGTCTTTTCTTCTATGCGGGACGCCATACAATACCTCCTTCTGGTGGAATGGTACCACAAAGAGACGAAAATCAATAAGCATTTTCAAATTCTGGCTGTTCTCTCTGGGCTTTTGGCTCTTCTTGGTAGGAGGGGGCTGTTTCTAAATCGGCCTCAAAAAAATCGACTGATCGATCTTGGCTTGTTCCCCCCTCTCCGGCATAAGTGGGCATGGGGGTGACCTCCGCAAATTTAGCGGAACCACCCGCCAGTGCGAAAATATCTTTTTTCTCGACTTCTGGAGGGATTGAAAAAGGTTTGGGAGCCCAATCTTTGGTGGCCTCTTGCATAAAATCTAAAAAAATCGGTGCTGCGGTCCTTCCTCCTTGTTCCCCTCTCCCAATGGAACGAACAGCGTCGTGACCGACCCAAACACCGGCTGCCAAATCGGGGACGTAACCAACAAACCAGGTATCGGTTTCATCATTGGTCGTTCCTGTTTTTCCAGCGACCGGTTTCCCCAATTTTTTAACCCGCTGAGCCGTTCCCATGTTGACGACATCACTCATCAACCGAACCATGAGATAGGCTGTTTGTGGCGTTATGACATGGCCGGGGGGAATGTTATTTCCATAGAGAACTTTGAGTTCACTCGGGTAGAGGTCGAGTTTGTCTTGTTCGATGAAAACTTTATTTTTCTCAAAAAGCTCTTGATTGAAGTCTCCCGAAGTCTTCCCCAACATTTTGTCGATTTCAGTCGGTTTTGTTTCAACGGAAGACATGGCAAGTGCTTGGTGCTCTTCCAACGTATTTCCTTCTTGGTCGACAATTTTGGTTACAAAAACAGAAGGGCGATAGATTCCAAGGTTTGGGAAAGTGGCATAGGCTGTCACCATCTCATTGAGGTGAACACCATTAGCCCCCAGCGCCATCGAAGGGTATTTGTGAATTGTTGTCGTAATCCCCATTTTGCGAATGTAGCCGGTTAGATAATGGAGTCGGATATGATACGCGACCCTCGCTGTTGCAACATTATAGGAATTAACAATGGCTTGATGAAGGGTTGTGAGACCTCGAAATTTGCCATCATAATTTTTGGGACTCCAGACCTCATTCCCAACCGGTATGGTAAAAGGGGCATCGGCGATCTGGGTTTTGAACGTGTAACCTTTGTCTAACGCGGCCGCATAAATGAATGGTTTAAAAGAAGAGCCCGGCTGTCTGAGTGCATCCATCGCACGGTTGAATTCACTTTTGCTAAAGTCATAACCCCCAACCATTGCCTTCACAAAACCGGTAGAGGTCTCTTGTGAGAAGAGGGCCCCTTGAATAATCGGTTCTTGATAGAAGGAAAATTTATTATTTTCTTCCGCACGAACCCGTATCACGTCGCCTACTCGCAGCGTATGGGAAGGGTCACTCATATAAAGATTTTCTTCATACCCAAGTTTAGTTTGGTCAAAAGTGACATCTTTTCTAGGAACAACACCCGCCGTTCTCCCTACAGAGACAAGTGTATTGGATCCTTCGAAACCAGTGACGGCAGCGGGATAGATTTCTCCGACCTCAATGGGGGTTGGCTCTTCTTTAGCAAGGGGTATCGGTGGAAAGAGAAGCCATTTTTTCTGAGACTCACTTAAAATTTGCTCATGAAGTTTTTCTTTTTGTGCCGTAAGGGCTTTAGCATCGACATGGTCGATTGTTCCTCGCCAGCCGGTTCGTCTGCGATCGATAACTTCTAAACCTCTCCGTACGGCCGCCGTGGCGGCCTTTTGCATGGTGGGATCAATTGTCGAATAAATTTTGAGCCCGCCGTAGTAGAGTTTTTCTTCCCCATATTTTTTTAGGAGGACTTGTCTCAAATATTCTAAAAAATGAGGGGCAACCGCAAGGTTGCTATCCTTGTCTGTTCCCTGGAGATAGATTTTCACTTTGGTGTTGAGGGCCTCAATCCGATCTTTGTTGGTAATAACCTTTTCCTCCACCAGTCTTGACAATACATATTCTTGCCTTTCTCTTGTTTTGTCAGAATGGCGGATAGGTGAGTAGAGTTCTGGGGCCCGCGGCAGAGCTGCTAGCAAAACCATCTCAGAAAGGTTTAAGTTTTTTAAATCTTTGTGAAAATAATCTTCGGCGGCGGCCTTGACGCCATAAGCCCGGTTCCCAAAATAAATCTGATTAAGATAAAGATATAGAATCTGATCTTTTGTGAGATAGCGCTCCAGGCGTGTTGCTAAAATCGCCTCTCGGATTTTTCTGGCGTAGGATTTTTGACGAGACAAAAGAAGAGAGCGTGTTACCTGTTGCGTGATAGTGGAACCTCCTTGCACAATCCCTCCTGACCTCAAATTGGCAAGGAAGGCACGCAACGTCCCCCTAAAATCGACACCGCGGTGCTCAAAAAACCTGGCATCTTCCGCAGCCAGAAAAGAACTAATCAACAGAGGGGGTATCTCTTCAATCGGTATGAGGTGGCGTCTTTCCTCATTCCAAAATTCCCCGATACGGGTTCCATCAGCCCCATACACTTCTGAGACAAGATAGGGGTGATAATCCGAAATGCTCTGAATATTGGGGAGGTCTCTAGCGAAGTAAAAATAGACAACCATGATGACAACAACGAGGGTGCAAATGAGCGTGACAAAAATGGTCGCAACAACTTTTAAAAACCGCGCAACGCCTTTAAGAGTTTCGAAGAAATTTGCCATGTCGCGAAGAACGCTAACACAAAGCCACCATATTGACAATCTTTGGAAATCATGTATACCGCACCCGTCAATTTTTGATAAAAATAAAAGGAGGAATCATGAAAAGACGTATCTTACTCGTAACGTTGGTCGCTTTTGCGGCTATCGGCTCGCTCTCTTTCGGTTGTAACAGAATGAAAGGTAGCGAAACAACGGCAGCCCCTGTAGCGGAACCAGCTCCAGCACCTGTTGCAGAACCTTCTGCACCAGTGGCGCCTGAAGGAACACAGCCCGCACAGCCTGAGGCAGCGCCTAGCCAACCCAGCCAACCTGGGCAATAAGTTTTAGTTAGCCCCACCACTTGTTTCTGGGCTGCAAGCCCACTTTGTGGGCAAAACAAGTGGTGGGGTAGATTGATAAGATAAAACCCCTTTTGGTTCATCACCAATGGGGGTTTTTCTTTACGATTTATTTTTTTTAGAGATCGTACGGTTTCGGCCCGCTTGTTTCGCTTTATAAAGGTACTGATCCGCTGCCTCAATGAATGCTTCCGGCGAGCTGAATTCCTCTCCTCCATCCAAAGTGGCAATGCCGATACTAATTGTAACGGGAATGGTTGCCGACTCGAAATGGGCCGGTTGTGTTTCTATCGTTTTACGAATTCGTTCTGCAAGTTGAAAAGCACCTTGCTCCTCCGTTCCCCTAAGAATAATTACAAATTCTTCGCCACCATAGCGTGCAAAGACATCTTCCCCCCGCACCATTTTTTTGATCGTCTCTGCTAAGTGAGCTAACACAAAATCGCCGGCTAAGTGACCTTGCGTGTCATTTATTTTTTTGAAATGATCGACATCAATCATGGCAAGTGACAAAGGATTTTTTGCCCTTTTGGCATGACTGAATTCTTCTTTGAGACGATCTAAAAAATAACGCTTGTTAAAAATACCTGTTACCGCATCGACGACGGCCATTTTATAAAGTTCCTTGTGAAAAATGTTTTCAATATTGTCTTGATAAGCAAATTTGAAGATGGTTGAAGAGGAAATTTGGACTTTGTCCCCATCCTTCAAGATTTGACTTTGCATTCTTTTGCCGTTCACAAAAGTCCCATTGGTCGAGCCAAGATCGGTAAGCGTTGTCTCTCCACTCACAACCTTAACGGAGAGGTGTTTTCTCGAAATGCGACTATCATTAATGGAGACGTCAATATCCTCCGCTCTACCCAGGATGGTTTCCCCTTCTTTTAGTTGTTGAAGTTTCCCTACTAACGGCCCGGAAAGAAAGAGGATATAGGCTTTCTTTTCTGCCTCGGTAGGCATCTTTTCTACCTTGGTGACAATGGTTTGTTCCGTTGGGTCCTGCTTCGGTTTTTTAGTCATCTTTTTCTATTATAGAGGGGGGTGAAGCCTTAGGCAAGCTTGTCCGCCGTTGCAAATTTACTTGGATGATTTGTTCCTTCCCGGCCGTAATTTGGAGTTCTTTGGAATAGGTTTCAAATTCCTCTAGGGCGAGTTCAATTTTCACGATGCTCCCCGGTTTCATTTCTTCTTTGATTAACGGCGTGACGCCAATCGTCTCACCATTCATCAATACTTTTGCCCCACTCGGTTGAGAAATAACCTTGAGAGATCCATAATCGAGAGTTAGTTCTATGTGGAAATTTTGTGTTTCTCCTGCGTTTGTTTCAAATGCAGTTTTAAAAAATTTGTAGTTTGTGAGATATAAACCGAGCGTGTTTTTTGTCTTGATTTCTAAATTTTCCAGTTTCGTGGGGGTTGTTAATCCCGTTTCCTGATCATCAATATAAATCGAAGCTCCCGGGGGACTGGACTCAATGATGACGGTCGATAATTTTGGAGATTGGATAGTGGAAAGAGGTTCTGTTCGAGGTTCGAGGTTCGAGGTTCGAGGTTCTAAGTTCCGAAAATATTTCCATCCAAAAAATGTTGCAAGCCCGGCGGCAAAAATTATTAAAAATCCAGAACTCCAAAACAGAATTTGTTTTCGGAATGAGAGCTCACGAAACCATTTTTTTTGAGTCTCTTCTCCAGAAACGCTCGATTCACTTTCCTCGGGTGACTTTTCCTCTTCTTCCCTTGCCTCTATCTCTTCCGGCCAATCGGCTTCCAACATAAATTCGCGCCAATCGATTCCAGGCTGACCGCCAGAGGTCGATTCTCCCGCATCTTCCTCCTGATTTGTTTTTGTCTTGTCTAAAATCAAGTGCGGCGTTGCTCCTTCATCGACCAATATTTTGCTGATCGCCAATTCTTCGCGAAAGAGGTTTCGGACAAACTCGGCAACTTGTGATGGTTGAAAATCAGGATAATGGGTGTGCAAAAATTTTGAGAGATCATCATGAAAATCGGATGCGAAGGCATAACGATGTCTTCTGTCTTTTACCAATGCTTTCAGGGCGATCTCGTCGATAGCCTTGGGAAGATCGGGATTGAGCTCTGAAGGAGGGATCACTTTGGCCCTTCTCACATTTTTGAGAGTTTCTTTGTTGTCAGAGCTTTTAAAGAGACGTTTTCCTGTCAAGAGTTCATGAAAAATTACGCCCAGCGAAAAAATATCGCTACGAGGGTCGATTTTATCACCTCTTGCTTGTTCGGGGGACATGTAGGCAAATTTTCCTTTTAAGATTCCCGATTCGGTATGACCCACTTTGACAGCCGCTTTTGCAATACCAAAGTCGATGATTTTTACCGTGCCAGAATAGGAAATAATGATGTTTTGTGGGCTGATGTCTCGATGGATGATATTGAGAGACCCACCACTTTCATCACTTTTGCGGTGCATGTAATTAAGGCCGCTGGCCACCTCGGCAGTGATGGCGCAAAGGATCGGTAGAGGAATCCGTTTACCCAACCTTAAAAGTTTTTTGTTGATTCTGCTTAAATTTTGACCATCGACATATTCCATCACGATGAAGTAATCGTCGCCCGCTTTTCCCAAGTCATAAATTTGAGCAATGTTGCCATGATTGAGTTTGACGGCGATTTTGGCTTCATCGACCAGCATGTCGATAAATTCCCGAGAAGCCGCAATATGAGGGAGAATTTTTTTGATGCAGACCGTTTTTTTGATTCCGGCCAGGTCGTAGGCCAGTCCTTTATAGATTTCTGCCATCCCTCCTTGAGCAATTTTTTCGAGAAGGTAATATTGACCCGCTTGTGTCGGTTTGGGATCAGCCATCGTTTTAAAGTAAGGGATTAAGGCCATAAAATCAATCTTGCATTACCACACGGTACCAGGTACCCAGTGGCGACTTATGGATATCGGGTTTGGAGAAATTGTTCTTATTTTGGGCTTGGCGTTAATTTTGTTAGGCCCCAAAAAGTTACCGAAAGCCGCCCGCTCGTGGAGTCGCATGATTCACAAGTTGAAAAGGGATATTGATTCGGCTTTGGACGATAAATAACTGGTTACAAACAGTTCTTTTCCCAAGAAATACCCTTTACATCTGCCTTTTTTTCTCTATAAAAGGCCGCTTTCATGCATCAGTTCATTAAATTAAAATCGAGCCGCTTAAAAACTCTTTTGCCTTTGTCCTTTATTGGAGTGGTTGCTTTGGGTGGGGTCTTTGCTTGGTACTCGTTAGGAGACAACAGAGGTTATGCCCCCGATCAACCGATCCCTTTCAGCCACAAACGTCATGCGGGAGATAACAAAATTCCTTGTCAGTATTGCCATTCCGATGTTGATAAGTCGCGTCATGCCACGATTCCTTCGATGAATGTCTGTATGAATTGTCATTCCGTTATCAGACAGGATAGCCCCTCTATTCAGAAAATGAAGCAACTGATTGAGCAGGGAGGTTCTTTTGAATGGGTCAAGGTGCACGACATGGCAGACTTCGTCTTTTTTAATCATAAAAGGCACATTGCCCAAGGGATTGCTTGCGAGACATGTCACGGTAATGTAGGGGAAATGGTCAAAGTGGAGCAGAAAGAAAAATTCAACATGGGTTTTTGTGTCAATTGTCATCGGGATAATCCACTCAATCCAGAATTAAAAGCATCAACAAACTGTAATACTTGTCACCATTAATTTATGGATAAAAATTACTGGCAATCATTAGAAGAACTGGCCGAAACTCCTGAGCTTGAAGAGGTTCAGGGAAAAGAATTTTTGTACACTCCTGAAGAATTGGCCACTCAAGACCAGTCAGACGAAAAATCAGGTGTGACTCGTCGCGAATTTTTGCGGCTGATGGGAGCAGGCCTTGTGATGGCCTCTGCAGCGGCTTGTACACGAAGACCCGTTGAAAAAATCGTTCCCTATTTAAACAAACCGGAAGAAGTCACGCTGGGTGTAGCTAATTGGTATGCTTCAACGTGCGGTGAGTGTCCGGCTGCCTGCGGAATTTTGGCCAAGACGCGCGAAGGAAGGCCAATCAAATTAGAAGGAAACCCAGATCACCCCATGAATAAAGGTGGGCTGTGTGCCAGAGGGCAAGCTTCCATCTTAAATCTTTATGATCCCGATCGCTTGAAAGGCCCGTTGCAGAAAGTGGGTGATAACTGGGAAGCAGCAAGTTGGGACAAAGTCGATGAAACTTTAGCGAGTCTTATTAAAGGTGTTCAAGAAAAGGGGGGACAGATTCGCTTACTGACCGGTCATGTTGTCAGTCCATCCACACGCCAATTGATTCAAGAATTTTTGAGTGGGGTTCCGAATGCAAAACAGATTGTTTTTGAGCCGCTTGGCCTGGAAGATTTGATGAAGGGACAAGAAGCTTGTTATGGACAATCGGTCCTTCCTCGCTACCGTTTTGAAAAAGCGAAAATGGTTGTCTCTTTTGGAGCTGATTTTCTGGATACTTGGTTGTCGCCCGTTGAGTTTACAAACCGTTTTTCTAAAACACGTAAGTTGGCAAAGGGGGAGATGTCAAAGTTTGTCTGTTTTGAACCGCTGCTAACAGTCACAGGGACCAATGCCGATCTCCATGTTCCGGTGCGTCCCGGTGACGAATTAAAAATTGCGTTAAGTTTGGTCCGTTCGTTGACAACCGACAGTACGGTTTCTTCTGTTTTGGGGGTCTTTTCGCTTGAAAAAGTGGCCAAAGAGACCGGCATCGATGCAAAAGTTTTGCAAGAAGTGGTCGATCACCTCTCCAAACACAAAGGGGAAAGTCTGATTTTGGGGGGTGGAACTTTTGCAAAAGGAAATTATGGGCGCGCTTTACACATTGTCGTCAATTATTTAAACACGATTTTGAATAATGATGGTGCAACCCTTGACGCACAGAACTCACCCTCCAGACAATCGAGTGGTTCTGTGGAAGAATTGATAGCGCTGATCGATGAAATGCACAATGGCAAGGTCGATCTTTTGCTTGTTTACAATACGAATCCCAATTTTTCGCTTCCAAGAGGACTTCGCTTTGAAGAAGGACTGAAAAAAGTGCCCGTTGTTGTTAGCTTTGCGGATCGGGTCGATGAAACTGCAAAAAATGCCCATTGGGTGTTGCCGGTTCCTCATGCGTTGGAATCTTGGGGAGATGCCGAACCTCAAGCAGGATTGTTCAGCCTCTTCCAACCGACGATTGCGCCTCTGTATGACACAAGAAGTTTTCAAGAATCGCTTCTCAAGTGGACTGGAAAAAATGCCAACTGGCATGACTATTTAAAAAATTATTGGCAAGAAAACGTTTATCGTCGCGCTGGATCGCCCATTTTGTTTGAAACATTTTGGGAAACTTCGCTCAGAGATGGGGTTGTTAATACCGTCAAAGGTGCCGGTTCACACGCACCAAGGGCTTTTAATACGGAAGCCCTTCTCGATGTCGCTTCAAAACTTGTCTATGGCAATGCAAAAGCCACCGGAATCTATTTGATTAGTTATCCCACCATTCCTCTCTATGATGGAAGGCATGCAAACAACAGCTGGCTGATGGAACTTCCCGATCCGGTCACGAAAATTACTTGGCGCAATTATGTTTCGTTGTCTCCAGCCAAAGCGAGCGAACTCCATTTAAAAGAAGGGGATGTTTTAAAAGTTAAGACGGATCAGCATGAGGGAGAGCTTCCCTTGCACATCCAACCGGGATTGCACAAAGATGTTGCGGCTGTCCCCCTCGGTTTTGGTCGCAGTCAGGTAGGGCGTGTGGCAAACGAGATTGGGGTGAACGCCTTTTTGTTTGGATCTCTTTCACAAGTAACGCTCGCACCAACCGGCAAATGGATCAAACTGGCAGCCACACAACAATATCATTCGATTGAGGGAAGACCGATCATTAAAGAGACAACTCTCGAAGAATATAAAAAAGATCCCAAAGCTGGAAACGAAGGGGGAGTTCCTCTCCCGTCGATGTGGTCTGGGCATAAGTATGAAGGTCATCGATGGGGTATGGCGATTGATCTCAATTCTTGTACCGGCTGTTCCGCTTGCATGATTGGTTGCCAAGCGGAAAATAATATTCCGGTTGTGGGTGAAAAACGAATCAAACAGGGCCGCGAGATGCATTGGATTCGGATTGATCGTTACTATTCGGGTGAAAAAGAAAATCCGGAAGTATCACACCAACCGATGCTTTGTCAGCATTGTGAAAATGCCCCTTGTGAGACTGTTTGTCCCGTTGTGGCAACCCTCCATGACGACGAAGGTTTGAATGTGCAAGTCTACAACCGTTGTGTGGGGACAAGATATTGCTCCAACAATTGTCCCTACAAAGTGCGCCGTTTTAATTGGTACGAATATTTAAAAGATTTGGGGGGTCCGCTGGCTTATGCGTTGAATCCCGATGTAACCGTTCGTGAAAAAGGTGTCATGGAAAAATGCACTTTTTGCACGCAAAGAATTCAGGCGGGAAAAGAGGCAGCCAAAGATTTGGGGAAAAAAGTTTCCGATGGGGATATTAAGACTGCTTGTCAACAAAGTTGTCCCGCAGAGGCGATTGTTTTTGGTGATTTGAATGATCCTGAAAGCCAAATTGCAAAACTAACAAAAGATCCAAGAGGCTATAAAGTCATTGAAGATTTGAATACGAAGCCACAGATTACCTACTTAACCAAAGTGAGGAATAAGGAATAATGGAACAGGTATTAACACTCGATCAAGAACCCTTGTTGGGCCCTAAGAAAACGATTGCGGACGTGAATGAAGATGTCTGCAAACCGATGGAGCGTTTTCCTTCAAAGGCATGGTGGGTTGTTTTCGGAATCGCCGCCTCTATTTTAACCATGGGTTTAGGGTTGGTGGCCTATCAGCTTCATATGGGTATGGGCGTTTGGGGTTTGAACCATCCTGTAGGGTGGGGAATTGATATTACCAACTTCGTTTTTTGGATCGGTATCGGTCACGCTGGAACTTTGATTTCTGCTATCTTGCATCTGTTTCGTCAGCGCTGGCGCACTTCCATCAACCGCGCGGCAGAAGCCATGACGATTTTTGCGGTGATGACTGCCGGTTTGTTTCCTTTAATTCACTTAGGCAGAAACTGGTTTTTTTATTGGCTGCTCCCTTATCCCAATCAGAGAGGTTCTTTGTGGGTCAATTTTCGCTCCCCACTTTTGTGGGACGTCTTCGCTGTCTCGACCTATTTCACGATTTCGCTTGTCTTTTGGTATATTGGTTTGATTCCCGATTTAGCTTCTGTGAGGGATCGGGCCAAAAATAAAGTACGCAGATTGATTTATGGTATTTTGGCATTGGGTTGGAGGGGGAGTCAGCGTCATTGGAATCACTATGAGATTGCCTATCTGATTTTGGCCGGGCTTTCCACACCTCTGGTCCTCTCTGTTCACTCGATTGTTAGTTTCGATTTTGCAACGTCTCTTTTGCCAGGTTGGCATACGACTATTTTTCCTCCTTACTTTGTTGCCGGTGCCATTTTTTCTGGTTTCGCGATGGTGGTCACCCTTTTGGTGATTGTGCGAAAGGTTTTCCAACTCGAAGACTACATCACCCTGGTTCATTTGGAAAACATGAACAAGATTATTTTGGTGACCGGCATGATGGTGGGCTACGCTTATGGCTGCGAATTTTTCACCGCCTGGTATTCTGGCAATATTTATGAATGGTTTACTTTTAAAAACCGCGCGATGGGGCCTTATGCCTGGGCCTATTGGACAATGGTTACTTCCAACGTGATTGCCCCTCAACTTTTTTGGAGCAAAAAATTGAGGCGGTCTATTCCCGTCATGTTTGTGATTTCTTTGATTGTGAATATCGGCATGTGGTTTGAGCGTTTCACGATTATTTCGACCTCTCTGCATCGTGATTTCTTGCCAACCAATTGGGATATCTATATCCCCACTTTTGTTGATTGGGGTTATACATTGTTTAGTTTTGGTTTCTTTTTCACTTTCTTTTTATTGTTTTGCAGGTTTTTGCCCACCATTGCGATGTCGGAGGTGAAATCGACTATGCATGTCGGGCGTAAAGTTCCGGAAGGAGAGGAGTACGTTTTTTAATATATGGCTCACAAACTTTTAGGCATCGTCGGAATTTTTAAGGATCCTTATCATTTATTAAGGGCGGCTAAAGAGGTCCAAACGCGCAAATTTGAGCATTGCGATGCTTTTACCCCGTATCCTATTCACGGTTTGGACAAAATTCTGGGACACAAGCGATCAAAGGTTCCTTGGGTGACACTGGCTTTTGGTTTGATGGGTTGTTTTGGGGGGCTTGGTCTGCAAATCTGGGTTTCCGCAATCACTTGGCCACTCAATATTGGAGGCAAACCGTATCTTTCGATTCCGGCCTTTATACCGATTACTTTTGAATGTACGGTTTTGTTGGGTGGATTGGCCACGGCGGCAGCACTCCTCTTTTTTTGTAAACTTCCGAATTACCATACCAATCTTTTAGACAAAGAGATCACCAATAATGCCTTTGCCCTTTATATACCGGCAAAGGAAAACGGGTTTAATGAGAATGATGTGAAGAGTTTTATGCAGAAAGCTGGAGCGTATGAAATTAAGATGGTGGAATAAAGACAATGATCAATAACCAAATGCCAAATTCCAAACAAATTCCAATTTTCAAATTCCAATTTTCAAATTATTTGGTGTTTGGTGCTTGGAATTTGATGTTTATTTGGTGTTTGGTGCTTGGAGCTTGGAATTTTCTGGCTTGCTCTTCGAGCAAGCCAGCGTGGGAATATATGCCCGATATGGCGGACCAACCTTCGTTTAAGGCCGGGAAGTATGATCCCCAAGCTCCGCACCATCGCTCTTTAAGGGAGCCGGTGAAGGGAACGATTCCGAGGGGATATCAGCCCTATCCTTATAAAGAAGATCCAGAAGGAGCAGGAAGAAATCTCAAAAATCCGCTTCTTCCAAGAACCGAAGCTGTTTTGGGTGCAGGACAAAAAACATTCAACACCTATTGTTTTGTTTGTCATGGTACAAAAGGTTTGGGTGATGGACCCATCGTACCGAAATTTCCAAAACCCCCTTCTTTGCAGTCGGAAAAAGTCAGGGGATGGAGCGATGGCCGAATTTATCATGTGATCACCATGGGGCAAAACTTAATGCCCTCTTATGCATCGCAAGTTAGCGCAGAAGAGCGTTGGGCCGCGATTCATTATATTAGAGCGTTGCAAAAGTCACAAAACCCAACGCCACAGGATGTGGAGGCGTATAAAAAAGAAAGGAGAAATCCTAAACACTAAATCCTAAATTCTAAACAAATCCTAATGATCCAAATCCAAATGACCCAAACAGTTCCGTTTGGAATTTTGGTCATTCGAATTTAGAATTTGTTTAGGATTTAGATATTAGAAATTAGAATTTTCCCAGTTATGGAGCACAAACACTATACAAACATTAACCAGATCCCTAAGCCACCGGCATTTACGATGTCGCGTGGGCTTCATTTTATCTATCTCGGTCTTGTCATCATTGGAATTGAAGCATTTTTAATCGCGCTCCGCTCCGATCCGGATAGGGCCTGGCACAATTTTCTTTTGAATTATTTTTATTGGCTCTGCCTATCGCTATCCGGACTTTTCTTTGTCGCCTTGCAATATGTCACCGGCTCGATGTGGTCGACACCACTGCGTAGGGTTCCAGAGGCATTGATAGGCTATTTGCCCGTTGCTTTTGTTTTGCTTCTCATTTTGTTTTTGGGAAAACATCATTTGTATGAATGGACCCACCTGGATGAGGTTTTGCACGATCCTATTTTGATAAAGAAGTCGGCTTATTTGAACTTTTCGTTTTTTGCCGCACGAAATTTCTTTTCCTTCTTGGTTTGGGGTCTTGTCGGTTTTTGGTTGGTTAAAAATTCACTCAAACAGGATCGCAATGGTGATGTAAAACTAACCAAGCTCAATAAAAAAATCTCCGCTCCTTTCCTCGTGGTTTTTGGAATTACCTTCACGGTGATGTGTTTTGATCTTTTGATGTCACTGGAGCCTCATTGGTATTCCACCATTTTTGGGATTTATTGTTTTGCAGGGCTTTTTTATTCTGGCATGGCGATCACCATTTTATTTGTTGTGGCCATGAAGAAGCAGGGGGCCTTGGCAGACGTAGTGAATGAAAATCATCTCCACGATTTAGGAAAGTTTATGTTCGCTTTTTGTGTTTTTTGGGCCTACATCGCCTTTTCTCAATATATGTTGATTTGGTACGCCAATTTACCGGAGGAAATAGGCTATATGATTCGGCGAACAGAGGGGGCTTGGACTCCGGTAGCTCTCGCTTTATTGTTTGGCAAGTTTGTTATCCCTTTCTTTTTATTGTTGTCCAGAGACGCCAAAAGAAATGAAAAATTTTTGGTGGCGGTTGCTGTTTGGGTCTTGGTTTTTCAATGGCTCGATTGCTATTGGATGATTTTTCCTCTTTTGGGGGAAAAGCCCGTTTTTGGGTGGCAAGAAATTGGTATTTTTCTTGGTTTCTTGGGGCTTTTTGTTTTGACAGTGACATTGGTGTTGCAAAAAATACCGCCGGTTCCAATGAAAGACCCAAGACTTTTGGAAGGAGTGAATCATCATCAGTAATATGAAATCAAAGTTTGCGAAAAATACGGGTCCTGCCAGTTTTGGGGCCCATCCTCCCGCTCGCTTATGCTCGGGGAGGATTATCCCAAAACTGTCACCCCTATTTTTCGCACTTTTTTTATTCCTTATTCCTTTACAGGTAATAAGTGTGGAAGAGACTCCAGCATCCTTACAAAATGTAGGTATTAATGAACGCTTAGGCAATGCTGTTTCGCTCGATCTTAACTTTGTCGATGAATCGGGTCAAAAAATTCCTCTCAAGACCTATTTTGACGGTAAAAAACCTGTTATTTTAATTTTGGCTTATTACGAGTGCCCGAACATCTGCAACTATCTTTTGCAAGGAACCGTGAATAGTTTGGCCAAACTGGCTTGGCCTGTTGGTGAAAAATTTGAAGTTGTGGTGATCAGCATTGATCCTAAAGAAACACCCGCCATTGCCGTAAAAAAAAGAGAGGCGTTTAAAAATTGGCATTTGTTGACAGGAGAGGAAAAAAATATCCAACAAGTGGCCTCAGAGGTCGGTTTTCAATATCGCTATGAAGAAGAAACAAAACAATATGCCCACGGCGCTGGCATTTTTCTCTTAACTCCTGCGGGTCAGTTGGCTAGGGCGTTGCATGGCATTGAATTTTCAACTAGAGATTTGAAATTGGCGCTGGTGGAGGCCTCACAGGGAAAAATAGGGAGCGTAGTCGATCGACTCATGTTTTATTGTTACCGCTATGACTCCACCAACAGGCGGTATGTCTTTGCCACGAATTTGATGAAGGGTGGAGGGGCAGCTACTGTTTTGTTGTTGGGGTTTTTGATTTTTAGAATGGGCCGTAAACCCTTCCAGGGCAAGGAAAAAAGATGATCGGTTTTTTGTTGATAACATTCAGACTTCCCCAAGCCTCCACTATGGCTTCCATGGTGGATAATCTTTTTGATTTTATTTTGTGGACAAGTGTCATCAGTTTTGTCGGCATTGTTTTTGGCAAACTCCTCTTTTTGGTCCGTTTTCGCCGGAAAAAGGTGCCGGAAAGTAAAACCGCTTATATTACGGGCCATACGGCCATGGAGATGAGTGTTGCCGGTATCTTGCTTGTTTGGGTCATGGTCATTTTTTATTTTGGTTGGGTTGATTATAAAAAGTTGAGGGTTGCTCCTGCCAACTCATTGGAAATTAATGTCATTGCAAAACAGTGGCTCTGGGAGTTTCAATATAGTGATGGCAGAAGGCTTACGAATGAACTTGTTGTACCAAAGGGAAGACCAGTTAAATTGATCATGACTTCACAAGATGTTTTGCACAGTTTTTTTGTCCCAAATTTCAGAGTCAAACAAGACATCATTCCTAATACCTACACCAGTCTTTGGTTTGAAGCGACCCAATTGGGAGAACATCCGATTTATTGTGCAGAATATTGTGGAGCAGCCCATTCAGGAATGTTGGCAAAGGTTAAGGTTTTGGAACCCGATGATTTTGAAGCTTGGCAAGTTGAAGGGAGTTTAGGTCCTATGGCGGCATTGGACGCCACAGCCAATGCGAAGGTGAGTCCCGCTGAAATGGGCAAAACTCTCTTTTCCACAAAGGGTTGTAATGCCTGCCACAGTGTTGACGGTAAAACCGGTGTTGGCCCGACTTTTATGGGAGTTTTTGGGCACCAAGTCGAACTTCAAGATGGCAAGAAGGTCGCTGTCGATGAAAATTATGTTCGTGAGTCCGTGATGGATCCACAAGCAAAAGTGGTCAAAGGCTTTCAGCCCATTATGCCGACTTTCAAGGGACAAATAACCGATGAAGAGATGAGCGCCTTGATTGCTTATATTAAAACCCTAAAGGAGGCTGTTCAATGAGTTCTCATGCGACGACTTATGTGAGTTTTTTGGAGGCTGAAAAAGGATTCAAGTCCTGGCTGACGACCTTGGATCACAAACGGATTGGTTTGATGTATATGGCAACCTCCATGATCTTTTTTATGATTGGCGGGATCTTCGCGACTTTGGTTCGCTTGGAGTTGATGTTTCCCGGCCAGACCATTATGAGTGCCGGCACCTACAACAAATTCTTTACCTATCATGGTGCCATCATGATCTTCATGTTTATTATCCCGATTATTCCTGCTGCATTGGGAAATTTTTTCCTACCCATCATGATTGGCGCCAAAGATGTGGCCTTTCCGAGACTCAATTTGGCCAGTTACTATATTTTTATAGCGGGGGCCAGTTTTGCCGTGTTGGCATTGATGCTCAAGGGGGCCGATACCGGTTGGACCTTTTATACCCCCTATAGCATTCGAAGCGGCACGAGTGTCGTTTTGGTGGCACTCGGTGTTTTTATCATGGGTTTTTCAGGTATTTTGACCGGCCTTAATTTTATGACGACGGTTCATAAACTGCGTGCCCCCGGCATGACATTTCACCGGATGCCTCTTTTTGTCTGGGCCATTTACGCAACCGCCATCATCCAGGTCCTCGCAACACCTGTCATCGGCATCACCACTCTTTTATTGATTATGGAACGGGTTTTGGGGATTGGTTTTTTTGATCCGGCATTGGGTGGGGATCCGGTCTTGTTTCAACATTTCTTTTGGTTTTATTCCCATCCGGCAGTTTACATTATGATTTTACCAGCCATGGGGATTATCTCTGAGGTGATTCCCGTTTTTTCCAGGAAACATATTTTTGGTTATCACGCGATCGCCTATTCGAGTTTGGCGATTGCCTTCATCAGTTTTGTCGTCTGGGGACATCATATGTTTGTCTCAAGTCAGTCGGACCTCGCCAATATGCTTTTTTCCTTTTTGACGATGTTTGTGGCTGTTCCCACTGCGATCAAGGTTTTTAACTGGACGGCGACGATGTACAAAGGATCGATTTCCCTGAAGACCCCGATGCTTTATGCCCTTTCCTTTCTCTTCATGTTTACCATCGGTGGATTAACGGGGCTTTTTTTGGCGGCACTTTCCGTCGATGTCCATTTGCATGACACCTATTTTGTCGTCGCCCATTTTCATTATGTCATGATGGGTGGGACGGTGATGGGCTTGTTAGCGGGGTTGCATTACTGGTGGCCAAAAATGTTCGGCAAAATGTATCCGGAAATCGCCGGAAAAATTTCTTGGGCCTTGATTTTTATCGGGTTCAATTTGACATTCCTTACACAATTTTTTGTGGGGTACTTAGGAATGCCGAGACGCTATTATGATTATCCGGTTCAGTATACTTCCTGGAATATTGCTTCCACCATTGGTTCCTGGTTTTTATTTGCAGGCTTCTTGTTGATGCTTATTTATTTTGTAAAATCGCTGTTTTTTGGAAAGAGGGTGGCCGAGGCGGCCAATCCTTGGGGGGGCAAAACGTTGGAGTGGCAAATTCCCTCACCCCCACCGATGCATAACTTTGCAGAGACACCCCATGTAACTGGGAGACCCTATGAATATGGAGTGGCTAAATTATGAGAAAGCTTCCGCTCGCCGATCTCCAAAAGACGCCTCTCAATTTGGAGGTTCCACCCCCAAATTGGGGGCTCGACCCTCGCCCCGCCAAGTTTTTATCCCCCGCAAGGTTTGGCGGGGCTGCGGGACGCTTTTTTCGATCGGCTCGCTCGCGCTTTCTCATCTTTTTGATTTTCATTGTTATTTTAAGTTGGAGTATGGCGCCTGCAACTTTGCAAGCGAAGTCGAAAACGCATTGGAAGCGTGGGATGTGGATTGGAGCACTGGGTGGTGCGGTAGTTGGTGGAACGACCTTTGCTATCATTGGTGGAAAAAAATGTGACCGTTATAATACCGATTTTGATATCTGTGGATCGGGTGGAGCGACCCTGCTGGGTGTTGGTGGAGCACTGGCGTTCGGATTGGTAGGAATGGGTATTGGAACTATTATTGGTGTCTCGATTAAAAAGGAAGAACCTGTGGTGTTAGCACCCGTTATTTCTATAAAAGAGAATCAAACTTACGGAGGTCTTTCTCTAACGAAGAGTTTTTAACATTAGCATTTTTAGGTGGCTAAAATTTGAAATGTTTCCGAGCTGGCGTGGCGATGAGGGTGACGAAAGTCGTCTCGGACCCCACCAACACCTCATCGGGATACAATAATTGGTGGGGGAGAGCCGAGCGAATTTTTTGGGTCGACCCAGAAAATATCGCGTACTTTCGGCACCCTCAGCGCCAGGTAGCCAGCTCGGAACAATTTCAGATATAAGGAGAGATGAATGACTCACGGTGAAGTTACAGCAGGGACGACACATGTTGTTCCTCACCATTTTGACAGTCCTGAACAAGCCTTTGAGGCATCGAAGCTGGGCATTTGGCTCTTTTTGGTGACTGAAATTTTGCTCTTCGGTGGTCTCTTTGTTGTCTACATTATCTTTAGAGCCCTCTATCCTGAAATGTTTCATGAAGCCTCTCATCATTTGAATAAAGTGTTGGGTGGCATCAACACGGTCGTGTTGATTTGTAGTTCTTTGACCATGGCACTGGCTGTTGATCGCACACGTCAAAATGATTCACCCAAAGCCAACCAATATATGTTGATGACGCTGTTTTTTGCGGCCTGCTTCATGATCATCAAATATGTTGAGTATTCTCACAAATTTCACGAAGGGTTGTTGCCCGGCGCTAATTTTACTTTTGAAGCAATTCAACATCCAAAAACACCCTTATTTTTCTCACTTTATTTCATGATGACCGGTTTGCACGGAATTCACGTGCTGGCGGGAATGGGTTTGATTACATGGGTTTTATGGCGTTCGAACAAAGGCCAGTTTAGTTCGGCTTATTATACACCGGTAGAGCTGGTGGGAATTTATTGGCATTTAGTGGACTTGATATGGATTTATTTATTTCCGTTACTCTACTTGATCGGGTGATATGGTGCATAAAGAGAAAAAGCATAAAGGTCACGCGAAAGCTTATATAAAGGTTTGGGTGGCGCTCCTTGTCTTGACCATCATTACGGTTGTCGTTTCCTATTACAACTTTGGAACCTGGAATATTTTGGTGGCGATGTTGGTGGCGACGGTTAAGGGGGCTTTGGTCTGCCTCTTTTTCATGCATCTTTTATATGATAACCGTGTGAACCAAGTTGTTTTTGTCTCCGCGTTTGCCTTTTTGGGGATTTTTGTGGGCTTGACCGCCAGTGATGAGTTGTTTCGCACCACGGAAAAAGCCGTTGTTGTTGCACAAGAGGCGTCCACGCCAAGTGGTGCCGATATGAATAAGTTGCGCGTTGCTAGCCCACAGTTAGTTGAAAAAGGGAAACAACTTTATAGTGTTCAGTGCGCAGTTTGTCACGGGGCTGCCGGCAAAGGCGATGGACCGGGGGCTCCTGCGCTAAACCCAAAGCCGAGGGATTTTACTTCGGGCTACTGGCGTTTTGGCGGGCAACCGACTCATGTTTTCAAAACAATTAGTGAAGGTTCTCCCGGAACGGCGATGGCGGCTTTTGGGACATTGGGTGTTGAAGAGCGTTGGAGTTTGGTTCATTTTGTTCGCTCCATTGCGCCCAACCCTCCCGATGACAAACCAGAAGATTTAGCAGCGTTGGGGGGAGATAAAAAAACGGACCAAGGACCTGGGACTATGGACCAAGGACTTCAAAAACCGGTGCAACAAATTCCAATTTCTTTTGCAATGAAACGGTTGGCTAAAGAAGAAATGGCTGCGAGCGATGTTGCTGTTTTGCCGGAAGGCAAACAGGCTGAAGGTTTGGGCGAAAAATTATATCAGGCCAATTGTTTGAGCTGCCACGGTCTGAGTGGAAAAGGTGGGGTTCCGATCACTAGAATTAGTGTCAATCCTCCTGTTTATTTAAAAACAAAAGATTTTGCCAAAGCCGATGGGGCATGGGTGAATGATAAAAATGTTTTTGTGGATATCGTTACAAAAGGTCTTCCAGGAAGAGGTAAGCCCGGCATCGCCCATTTTTCATCCGGAGAATGGGATTCTCTTTATCAGTACGTCCAATCTTTGAGATAGCCTTAAATAAGTTGCTAACTTTTAAAATTCCTGCTTACTTGTCTGCAACTTAGCTCGGTACCTGGTCGCGGGCAAGGCTAATTAATTAAATCATTTCAATTAATTATAATAGTACCTGGTCGCGGTATAGATGAAAAAGCTATCTAGGACATTGTTCTTGTTAGTTGCCTTAACTTATCTTTTAATCGTCTGGGGGGCGGTTGTGCGTTCCAGTGGGTCGGGACTGGGGTGTCCTGATTGGCCATTGTGTCATGGGCAAATTATTCCCCCGTTTCGAAAAGATGTTTTGATTGAATACACCCATCGTTTGTTAGCCTCACTCGTCGGGTTTTTAACGCTAGGTTTTGCAATCCTTGTTTGGCTTAAAAAGGAATTAAGGATTTTGATTGGAAAATGGTGCGGAGTGGCTTTGGCATTGCTTTTTGTTCAGGTCGGTTTGGGTGGTGTGACTGTCAAAACGGAACTCCATCCTTATGTTGTCGCCACCCATTTGGGTGTAGCCCTCGTTTTTCTTGCGGTCATCTTTTACATGACACTTCTAGTGCGGAGCTGGACATCAGCACATCAGCACATCAGTACATCAGTACAAAAATCAATATGGTATCGCTTATCTCATTACACCCTTACTGTTCTATTTTTGCAGATGATTCTCGGCAGTCTCGTTGCCGCGTCCAATGCAGGGCTTGCCTGCCCTGACTTTCCAACCTGTCAGGGGGCGTGGATTCCTCAACTCACAGGACTAGTTGGGCTTCACTTTTTACACCGTGTGGGAGCCCTTTTGGTTTTGTTTATGGTTTGCTTGCTTGTTGTTGGCAAATGGGGTAGGGGAGCCGTCCGCTTCATTTTTTTATTAGCGGTTTTTCAAATTTTGTTAGGCATTGGCAATGTGTTGTGGGGTCTTCCCCTCTGGATGAGAATTACCCACTTGGGCGTTGCTGTTCTGCTTTTTTTAGCGTTAATGGTCAGCACCTATGAACTTCGTCGCGAGTCTCAATAATTATATTTCCCTCACCAAGCCGACCATTGTCATGTCGTTTGCCATCACCGGTTTGACGGCCATGGTTGTTGAAGGCTCGCTTTTACAGGAGCCTTTCAAATTTTTCTTCATTGTACTGGCCATTGTCTTCACGGCCGCTTCGGCAAACGCTTTTAATCAATATTTCGAACGGGACCTTGATGCGCAAATGGAGAGGACAAGAAATAGAAGGCCGCTTCCTCAAAATAAAATAAAACCGAGTCATGCACTTATTTTTAGCATCTTGATTGGTTTCATAGCCGTTTTTTATTTAAGCTTTTGGGTAAATTTTTTAAGTGCCGCTGTAGCCCTGGGGACAATTGTTTTTTACGCCTTTTTTTACACACTTTGGCTAAAACCCAGAACTCCTTATAATATCGTTATTGGCGGGGCGGCAGGGGCAACAGCGCCACTCATCGGCTGGGCTGCGGCAACCAATCATGTTTCTTTCACCGCATGGCTGATGTTTCTCATCATTTTTATGTGGACCCCGCCGCATTTTTGGGCCCTCGCACTTTGTGTGAAAGATCAGTATGCAAAAGCCGGGATTCCCATGTTGCCTGTGGTGAAAGGCGATGAGAGGACTCGCACAGAAATTTTTTGGTACAGTTTAATCATGGTACCCTTAACGCTCTCTCTTGTTTTGTTGGGAGAGGTGAGTTGGATCTATTCTTTGGTGGCATTTGCATTGGGTCTCCTTTTTGTTCAAAAAGCTTGGGTTGTGAAGACACAAAAAACCCAAAAAGCGGCCTATAGTCTCTTTGGGTTTTCGATCGCCTATTTAATGATTTTATTTCTTGTGATGATTATTGATTCTAAGATTTTACATTAATTATTTATTTTAAGTTATTGATATTTATAGATTTATCCATTAATAAGGTATTGGGGCAAAACTAAAAAATCTCAATAAAATTGATTGGTTAAAGGATCCCCTTGACATTTTGCCAGGGCTGTAAGAAATAGCCCCACACGCTGAAGTAGAATTAGGGGTGAAGTCGCCCTTCTAGTTTTGTTCCTTCAGATCAAGTAAGTTTTTGAGACCGCTGTCCAAAGCGGACGGCGGACTTTTCGCAATTTGCTCTTTGAAAACTAAATAGCGAGAATTCTATGCCAGAAAGTAAGTGGGCTTCCCGCACTTTCATTGAAAGTGTGGGATGACTGTCATTCTTTAAGAAGTAAACTCCAAATATAACTGGAGAGTTTGATTCTGGCTCAGAACGAACGCTGGCGGCGTGCTTAACACATGCAAGTCGAACGGGAAAATCCCCGCAAGGGGATGAGTACAGTGGCGCACGGGTGCGTAACACGTAGGTAACCTACCTGTTGTTGGGGAACAACCTGTCGAAAGACGGGCTAATTCCGCGTAAGTTGGCATCATGAAAATGATGTCAAGAAAGATGGCCTCTGCTTGCAAGCTATCGACGACAGATGGGCCTGCGCCCGATTAGCTAGTTGGTAGGGTAACGGCCTACCAAGGCTTCGATCGGTAGTTGGTCTGAGAGGACGACCAGCCACACTGGCACTGAAATACGGGCCAGACTCCTACGGGAGGCAGCAGTGGGGAATATTGGACAATGGGCGAAAGCCTGATCCAGCAACGCCGCGTGAGCGATGAAGGCCTTCGGGTCGTAAAGCTCTGTCAGAGGGGACGAAAACTCAGTGGAAATAATACTCCATTGAATTGACGGTACCCTCAGAGGAAGCACCGGCTAACTCTGTGCCAGCAGCCGCGGTAATACAGAGGGTGCGAGCGTTGTTCGGAGTTACTGGGCGTAAAGCGCATGTAGGCGGATAGAGAAGTCGGGTGTGAAATCCCTGGGCTTAACCCAGGAACTGCGCCCGAAACCATCTATCTAGAGTTCAGTAGGGGAGCGGGGAATTCCCGGTGTAGAGGTGAAATTCGTAGATATCGGGAGGAACACCAGTGGCGAAGGCGCCGCTCTGGGCTGTAACTGACGCTGAGGTGCGAAAGCTTGGGGAGCAAACAGGATTAGATACCCTGGTAGTCCAAGCTGTAAACGATGGGTACTAGGTGTCGGAGGAATTGACCCCTTCGGTGCCGTAAGCTAACGCATTAAGTACCCCGCCTGGGAAGTACGGCCGCAAGGTTGAAACTCAAAGGAATTGACGGGGGCCCGCACAAGCGGTGGAGCATGTGGTTCAATTCGACGCAACGCGAAAAACCTTACCTAGACTTGACATCTATCGAACCTTGTAGAGATACGAGGGTGCCCGCAAGGGAGCGATAAGACAGGTGCTGCATGGCTGTCGTCAGCTCGTGCTGTGAAGTGTTGGGTTAAGTCCCGCAACGAGCGCAACCCCTATCCTTAGTTGCTAACAGGTTAAGCTGAGCACTCTAGGGAGACTGCCGGTGTCAAACCGGAGGAAGGTGGGGACGACGTCAAGTCCTCATGGCCTTTATGTCTAGGGCGACACACGTGCTACAATGGCTGGTACAAAGGGTTGCCAAACCGTAAGGTGGAGCTAATCTCAAAAAACCAGTCTCAGTTCGGATTGAAGTCTGCAACTCGACTTCATGAAGCTGGAATCGCTAGTAATCGCTGATCAGAACGCAGCGGTGAATACGTTCCCGGGCCTTGTACACACCGCCCGTCACACCACGAAAGCGGAGTATACCAGAAGTCCCGCCTTAAAACGGGCCCAAGGTATGATTCGTGATTGGGGTGAAGTTTAACGGCTTCCTATAGAAGTAATTCTATAGTAAAACTCAACTATATCGGTGAACCCCCGCACTTTTTAGAAAAGTGCCGGGCAACGCCGAGGGAAGTTGGGCTAGGAGCTAGGATGTCTCAAACCCGATTTGGAAATCAGATCAAGCAAGCGACATTAACACCTTTTGAAAAAGAGGTGATTGATGGTTGTTTGCTGGGTGATGGAACACTGACCAAATCAGGAAAGGAGTACCGTTTAAGAATAGAGCATGCTCTCAAAGATCGAGAGTATGTTTCGTGGAAGTTTGAAAAACTAAAACGGCTCTGCATTTCAGATGTTCAATATGTATCAAATCATGATTCAACGCGATTTGGTACGGTTGGACATCCCGAAATAACTGTTTTGAGACAAAAATGGTATCGCCCCGTAAAACAAGTTCCAGAAGATTTGGTGTTAACACCAATCATGTTGGCAATTTGGTTTATGGATGACGGTACTAAGCATCGGGATACAGTTGACATCTCGGTGCACAGCTTTTCAGAGCAAAGCCTTCATCTTTTGCAGAAACAGGTTTCACTATTGGGTATTAAGACCACTGTGAATTCAGATGGAAAAGGGAAGAGACTCTACATTTTAAAGAAAAGTTATCCTAGTTTTAAAAGACTTACTAAACCCTACATTTTGAAATGTATGGAACGTAAGTTGCCTTAACCCCGTAGAGACTATACGTTGGCCCCCGCTAAAGCGGGGTGAAGACATAGTCCGACACCCTCAGTAATGAGGGAAAGAAGGAAAAAACAGATGCGTAACAAGGTATCCGTACCGGAAGGTGCGGATGGATCACCTCCTTTCTAAGTTGAAAATGATTCGCCACTTCACATGGCGAATCTATTCCCGGTCAAAACTTACTTCTGGCTAGACGCTATTTAGTTTTTTAAGGGCAAAGAATTGTTCTTTTATAGTCATTGTTGAGATGGATTAGGGGGACACCGGCCTTATCTTCATGGTGTCGAATCCGGGCCTGTAGCTCAGGTAGTTAGAGCGCACGCCTGATAAGCGTGAGGTCGGTGGTGCAACTCCACCCAGGCCCACAAAATTTGCTTCGCAAGTTTTGGGGCCATAGCTCAACTGGGAGAGCGCTAGCTTTGCAAGCTAGAGGTCGTCGGTTCGATCCCGACTGGCTCCACAAAAATTTTCGTTCTTTAAAAAATTTAAACTTCATCGTGAATGAAACAGCGATGGGGGGTGTTGGGGGGAGAAATCAAGATCTCCACCCAACTTTAGCAAGCATCCCCGCCTTGGCGGGGTGCGAGCGAATAAAGCTCTTTGACAATTTAATATGAAGTAAACGAGTAGATCGAAATTATTGACGTCATACAATTTTGAACTGGGTCTTGACTAAAAAGAATTTGGTCAAGCTATTAAGAGCACATGGTGGATGCCTAGGCGTCTAGAGGCGATGAAGGACGTGTCCAGCTGCGATAAGCTTCGGGGAGCTGCCAAGAGAGCTTTGATCCGAAGATTTCCGAATGAGGAAACTCTCATCGGGTCATACCGATGAATCCCGAGATTGAATACATAGATTTCGGGAAGTAAACTCCGGGAACTGAAACATCTCATGTACCGGAAGGAAAAGAAATCAACGAGATTCCCCGAGTAGTGGCGAGCGAAAGGGGAAGAGCCTAAACTTGCTCCACTTCGGTGGGGTGAGGGTTGCGGGACCTCAATATGGGACCAACAAGAGTAGATGAACGGCATGGGAAGGCCGGCCACAGAGCGTGATAGCCGCGTAATCAACATTTGAGTTGGCCCTAGAGGTATCCCAAGTACCACGGGACACGAGAAATCCTGTGGGAATCTGGGGAGACCATTCTCCAAGGCTAAATACTCCTAGACGACCGATAGTGAACTAGTACCGTGAGGGAAAGGTGGGAAGAACCCCGAAAGGGGAGGTCAGTGAACCTGAAACCATGTGCTTACAAGCAGTCAGAGCACTATGCCCCGCCGCAAGGCGGGATAGGTGTGATGGCGTGCCTTTTGCATAATGAGCCAGTGAGTTACTGTCGCATGCAAGGTTAATCCCTTAAGGGGAGAAGCCGTAGCGAAAGCGAGTCCGAAATGGGCGAATTAGTATGCGGTAGTAGACCCGAAACCAGTTGCGATCTATCCATGGCCAGGGTGAAGTCTTGGTAACACAAGATGGAGGCCCGAACTGGTGGACGTTGAAAAGTCCTCGGATGAGTTGTGGATAGGAGTGAAAGGCTAATCAAGCCTGGAGATAGCTGGTTCTCCTCGAAATATATTGAGGTATAGCCTCATGTTAATACTGTCGGAGGTAGAGCACTGGATGGACTAGAGGTCTTACCGGACTATCAAACCCAACCAAACTCCGAATGCCGACAAGTTCTGCATGGGAGGCAGACCGTAGGGGATAAGCTCTATGGTCGAGAGGGAAAAAGCCCAGACCGTCAGCTAAGGTCCCAAAATCATACTTAAGTGGTTAAGGATGTGGAAGCGCACAGACAACCAGGAGGTTGGCTTAGAAGCAGCCATCCTTTAAAGAAAGCGTAACAGCTCACTGGTCAAGTGAGTCTGCGCCGAAAATGTAACGGGGCTCAAAGTATGTACCGAAGCTACGGGTGTAAAAGTTTCTTCGGAAATTTTTACGCGGTAGAGGAGCATTCCGTATGCCTGTGAAGGGTCATCGTGAGGAGGCCTGGAGGTATCGGAAGAGATTATGCTGGCATAAGTAGCGATTAAACGCGTGAGAAACGCGTTCGCCGAAATTCTAAGGTTTCCTGGGGAAGGTTAATCCGCCCAGGGTGAGTCGGGTCCTAAGCTGAGGCTGAAAGGCGTAGGCGATGGACATCCGGTTAATATTCCGGAACCGCTGTTTGCATGTTATGCAACGGAGTGACAGATTGGGATAGTTCAGCCCCCTGATGGATGGGGGTTCAAACGCGTAGGAAGATCCGCCAGGCAAAATCCAGTGGATCAATTCCAAGGCGTGATGTCGACCTGGATCGCAAGTGAAAGGGAAGTGATTGAATCCTGGTTTCAAGAAAAGCTTCGTTGTGATGTAGATGGCGCCCGTACCGTAAACGGACACACGTAGAAAGGGAGAATATCCCAAGGCGCTTGAGAGAATTCTGGTCAAGGAACTCTGCAAATTAACGTCGTAACTTCGGAAGAAGACGTGATCTTTAAAGTGTAGGTGCACAACCGAAGCTTTGAAGATTCGCAGCGAAATGGTGGCGGCGACTGTTTATCAAAAACACAGGGCTGTGCAAAGTCGTGAAGACGACGTATACGGCCTGACGCTTGCCCGGTGCTGGAAGGTTAAGGCAAGGGGTCAATCTCGCAAGAGGTGAAGCTCTGAACCGAAGCCCCAGTAAACGGCGGCGGTAACTATAACAACGGTTGTAGTTATAAAATTCAGCTATATGCGGGAAAGTCTGGTTAGTATCGGATGATACTCGTTGGGTTTCAGCCCAGCAGTAAAAATGCATCCGTGCAGGCAATCCGCAGGAAAGACTTGGAAAATTTAAAATTCAAAATGCAAAGTGCAAAACCACAATGCAAAATGAAAAATTTCAGTTTTCTCAAGAATCCTCAGAGACTATACGCTGAATCCGATTCCACTGAATCGGAATGATATAGTCCGAACCCTGTGGCGACATAGGGAGATAGTCTGAAAGGACTATCCGCCCCGCACTTTCAAGAAAGTGCGGGGTTATTAAAGTAACAACGCGAACCGTCCTAAGGTAGCGAAGTTCCTTGTCGGGTAAGTTCCGACCTGCACGAAAAGCGTAACGACTGCCACACTGTCTCGACCGGAAGCTCAGCGAAATTGTATTGGCCGTGCAGATGCGGTCTACCCGCGGCAAGACGGAAAGACCCTGTGCACCTTTACTATAACTTGGCAGTGAATTTCGGGCTTGTTTGTGTAGGATAGGTGGGAGCCTTTGAAACCGGGGCGCTAGCTTCGGTGGAGGCAACCTTGAAATACCACCCTGACTATTCTGGAATTCTAACTGACACCCCTAATCGGGGTGCAGGACACTGTCTGGCGGGTAGTTTATCTGGGGCGGATTCCTCCCAAAAAGTAACGGAGGAGTGCGAAGGTCACCTCAGGCTGATTGGAAACCAGCCGTCGAGCGTAAGAGCATAAGGTGGCTTGACTGCGAGACTGACAAGTCGAGCAGGTACGAAAGTAGGCTTTAGTGATCCGGTGGTCCCGCATGGAAGGGCCATCGCTCATCGGACAAAAGGTACGCCGGGGATAACAAATGTTGTCCCGTTTGACAGGTAACTGTCAGACAAAGTATATGGCTTATAACGGGGAAGCCCAAATTTGTTGCGATATTAAGGGTATCGCGCTGTCGTCACTTGATGACAAAACAGATGGGTAATCCCGTGGGAAGTCGCGCGGCATAGCTACGAAATCAAAAATAAAAGTGTAAAGATCAAAATTTTTGAGTTTTGATTTTTGAGATTTGGTCTTGTTGCGAAGCAGCGTTGACCCCGTAACGACTTCATTCGTAATGAATGGGATGGGTGTTACTTGTGAGAAAAATTTCGCAAAATCTATGACATCCATAATACGCCATACTCCCACACGTTCATGGAAAGTGCGGGATGATGATATAGTCTATACTTATCGAAAGATAAGATAAATTGAACAGGCTGATCGCTTCCAAGAGTTCATATCGACGAAGCGGTTTGGCACCTCGATGTCGGCTCATCACATCCTGGGGCTGAAGCTGGTCCCAAGGGTTCGGCTGTTCGCCGATTAAAGTGGTACGTGAGCTGGGTTCAGACCGTCGTGAGACAGGTCGGTCCCTATCTGCCGTGGGCGTAGGAAACTTGAGGGGGGCTGTCCTTAGTACGAGAGGACCGGGATGGACGCACCTCTGGTGTACCAGTTATCGTGCCAACGGTAAGCGCTGGGTAGCCATGTGCGGTGGTGATAACCGCTGAAAGCATCTAAGCGGGAAGCACGCCCCAAGATTAGGTTTCCCCATCAGACCACTCGAAGATGACGAGTTTGATAGGCGGGAGGTGGAAGCGCTGCGAGGCGTTTGAGCCAACCCGTACTAATTGGTCGATTGGCTTGGCCTTATATTTTTTAGCGAGGCCCAGTTTGATATTTTATGACGATTTGATTTCGATTTTTGAAAACGTTTACAAGCTTCTGGTGGCTATACCAAGAGGGCTACACCCGATCCCATTCCGAACTCGGAAGTTAAGCCTCTTAGGGCCGATGGTACTACAGGCCATAGTCTGTGGGAGAGTAGGTCGTCGCCAGATTTAATTTAAACCCCGTTCATTGCAAAGTGGACGGGGTTTTATTTTTTTGTTATCAATAAGCACCATTACGAGGTGGTGAAAAAGTAGCGGGTCCTGCCCCTCCGTGTTTCTGTGGGGGCCCCTAACAAAACCCCACAGCAACACTGCGGGCCACCCGCTACTTTTTCGCTACTATCATATATATGAGTCCCAAAGCCAAAAAGAAGATCCCGCTGATCTTGGTTTCCAACGATGATGGTTTTTATTCCGAGGGGATCAAGGTTTTGGCAGCCCACCTCAAAGGATTAGGGAAAGTCATCACCGTTGCGCCCGACCAAGAGCGCTCGGCGGCAAGTCACTCGCTAACACTCCATCGCCCGTTGCGAGTGAAAAAACTCAAAGAAGATGTTTATGCGGTTGACGGAACTCCCACAGATTGCATTACCCTGGGCGTCAAAGAAATTTTGCCTCGCACCCCCGATTTGATTGTTTCGGGCATCAACAAAGGGGCAAACTTAGGCGACGATGTTCATTATTCCGGGACCGTCTCGGCAGCGGTGGAAGGGGGCATCATGGGAATTCCTTCCATTGCCATTTCGCTCATGTCAAGAGAGGGGGGACATTTTGAAACGGCCGCTCATTTCGCAGTGAAACTCGCAAAAAAAGTTTTGGAGGAAGGTCTACCAAGCGGCGTCATTCTTAATGTCAATGTTCCCGACATTCCTTTGAAGCAGGTTAAGGGTTACCAATTTACCAAACAGGGCAAACGCAACTATGGTGATATTATTGCCGATCGCATCGATCCACGAGGCAGAAAATATTATTGGATCGGTGGCGATGAACATGGTTTTGAAGACATCTTAAACTCCGATTGTAACGCCGTCTTGAGTCATCATATTTCTGTTACCCCCATTCGCGTCAATCTTACCGATCACGAATATTTAGAAACGATACGCCAGTGGAAACTCTAGAAAATTTTAATGAGAATGGAGCTTCGGGGTCCTGTCCCTCCGGGCCACCCCTTTGCTCCATTTCATTTAATATACAGAAAAATTTTGGGAAATTGCGTGAGCGAGCTGGGTGAAGAAAGCGTCTCGGAAGCCGCCGACACCTAGTGGGGGTTCCAATGAATTCGGAGGCTGAGAGGCGAGCTCCCTTTTTGGGGAATCACCCCAAAAAGAGGGGCGTCTTTCTGAACCTAGCGAGCGGAAGCAATTTCCCCAAAATTTAACTATTATGGAAACTCTAGACTATCGAGTTGCCCGCAAAAGAATGGTGGAAGAACAACTCATTGCGGGTGGTGTGCGTGATCCAAGAGTGTTGAAGGTAATGCAGGTAATTCCTCGCCATCGCTTTGTTGAAAAAGGTCTGGAAGACCAGGCTTATCTGGATCGGCCGTTAACGATTGGTTCCGGGCAAACCATTTCACAACCATTGATTGTTGGCATGATGACACAGGCCCTCGAACTCAAAGGGACTGAAAAAGTTTTAGAAATTGGAACGGGTTCTGGTTATCAAACGGCTATTCTTGCAGAACTTGCCAAAAAAATTTACACGATTGAAAGAATTCCATCCCTATCTTTAAAAGCGCGTAAAATTCTTTATCGACTGGGTTATTATAATGTCGAATTTAAAATTAGCGATGGAACTCTAGGTTGGCCAGAAGATGCCCCCTTTGATGCGATTATTGTTACCGCTGCCGGCCCCGAGATTCCGCACGCGTTAAAATCACAGTTGACGACAGGGGGTAGACTCGTCATACCTGTAGGGTCATCAGAAAGTCAGAAACTCTGTGTTGTTAAAAGAGAAAAAGATAAATGGACGACAACGGCGATCTCAGAATGCCGTTTTGTGAAACTGATTGGGAAGGAAGGATGGAGTGGAGAGTAAGGGAACAATAAAAAATACGGGTCCTGCCAGCTTTGGGGCCCATCCCCCCGCTCGCTTACGCTCGGAGGAGATTATCCCAAAGCTGTCACCCCTATTTTTTATTGTTCCTTGGTTGTTGCTATTGTTCAGCTGTGCGACGTCGTTTGACTCCCGGGGGGTTTATCATCGTGTGCGAAGTGGGGAAAATTTACTCTGGATTGCCAAGTCTTATGGAGTGGAGCTGCAGGATTTGGCAGAAATCAATAATATTCAAGATATGAAACAATCGCTTGCGCCCGGCGAAAAACTCTACATTCCACCCAAGAAGACACGTCGGTATAAAAAGCTTCCTTTTGAAGAAAGAATTGCAAGACATATTGAAAAAAGACCCTCCAAGTTCCGAGAAAGTCGAGAAACCAAAAAAGGATCCAGAGAAATTTATACCGACCACACTCGGTTTGATTGGCCGGTTGTGGGAAACATCCTTTCTTCCTTCGGTATTCGCAAAGGAAGGCGGCATGATGGGGTTGACATCAAAGCGCAAACGGGCACACCGATTCGAGCGGCCGATGGTGGCAAAGTTGTTTTTGCAGGCTCCATGCGCGGCTATGGCAATTTGATTTTATTGCGTCATGGCGATAATTTTTTCACCGCCTATGCGCACAACAGTAGTAATAGAGTGAGTGAGGGACAAAAGATAAAAAAGGGGCAGGTGATTGGTGCTGTCGGTCACACAGGGCGCGCGACCGGTTCCCACCTTCATTTTGAAGTGAGAGAAAGAGAAAAAGCGAGAAACCCACTCTTTTTCTTACCCGTCGTTCATTAGAAAAGGAGAGGCTATGGATTTGACACAACTGCTTAAAAAAACGATTCGCGATGTGCCTGATTTTCCCAAACCAGGGATTTTATTTAAAGATATTACCCCTGTTTTGCAAGATCGCAAACTTTTTGCAGAAGTCATCGATGCGTTTGGAGAACGCTATCTTGACAAAAAAATAGATGCAATTGTTGGTGTCGAATCGAGAGGATTTTTGTTTGGGGCCGCTTTGGCTTATCGTTTAGGTTGCGGGCTTGTTCCCGTGCGCAAGTCGGGTAAATTACCTTATAAAACCATCCAGGCCTCCTATGATTTGGAATATGGAAGTGCAACGGTGGAAATGCATATTGATGCCATCAAAAAAGGAGAACGAATCATTGTAATCGATGACTTGTTGGCAACGGGTGGAACAGCCAATGCCACCTGCCGTTTGGTTGAACAACATAGTGGAAAAATAGTTGAATGTGCTTTTGTTGTGGAACTGACTTTTTTAAACGGTCGCGACAAACTCAAAGGTCGTGAAGTTTTTAGCTTGGTACAATATTAATTAGTGGTGCGCCCGACCTGAGTCGAACAGGTGACCTAGGGCTTAGGAGTCCCTCGCTCTATCCATCTGAGCTACGGGCGCGAAGGTTAGTCCCTAAATTATTTCAGTGGCTTAGGCAAGTGCATCCTTTTTTGCCCAATTTCCGCGCTATCCCTTACGCCACCCTCGATAACGATATCCGCATTTTCATATTCCCTCTTTCATTTCCCTCAGCATGTTGCAGAATAAGGCCCCTTGTTCGATGGCGTCATCCAAAGCACGATGCACAAGATGCGAGGGCGGGAGCGGATCAAACCAGCGTTTTGGCATTTTTTGTTGGGTTGTTTTGCGGAAATCCTTTTTTAGAAGTGACATCGCCAGAGTTTTTATATCCAGCGCGGAGAATGAAAACGGGCTCTCACCGGTGAAACGGATCAGATACCAATAGACAAACATAAAGTCATAAGCAGCGGGATAGCCGACAAAAACGGGAAGTCCCGGAAGTCCTTTGAGCCAAACAACATAATCTTTCATCGCCTTTTCCGGTAATTGCAAATTTTCCCTACAAGCTTTCCACGCCTCTGGTTGTCCTTGCCACCATTCCATTGTTTTAGGATCGGCTATAGCTCCGGGCAATGTTTCCAGATTGGCGATAAACGTGCCGATCAAAGTTTTATCGGCAAAATAGGCTGCCGACCCGAAGCCCAACATGGAATTCATGCCAGGAATCGGGCCATCCGCTTCGATATCGGTGCTGATGTAGATTTCTGTTTTATTTGCCATAAATTTTTTGCAAATACATATTCACCTTATTAATGATTTCGCCAATGTGTGCGGGTGCGTCTGCCATTTTTTCACGTTTTAGAAAATGTCCCCAATAGACTTGCAACCGATTCAAAGCTTCCTCCTCAAATTGAATTTGAGTTTCCGGCGGGGCCACCTTGCGATTGGCAAATGTTTCTTGGATGCACTTCTTGATTTTTTCCTGATTGAGATCGTGATCAATCAATCTGAAAAGATCATAATAATCTTTCATGCGAGTATTTTGACCCCTCTTCTTAAGAGCAATATGCAACTTTTCTGCAAAGATCGTTTCTGGTGGATAGACTAGCAGTGAAAACGATTCTCCAAAGAAGGGTTGCCCTTTATATTGCATGCACCGGAGGGAAATCATTACAGCATCGACAGCATCTCCAATGGCCATATCCATTCGCACAAGACCCTTCATTTTTCCAAAAAGAAAGTGACACGCAAGCCTGACACCCGGATAATCCATTTCGGGATGAACAAGCAATTCGCCCTCAATATCTTTCCATTCGATTCCATCATCAACAGGAATATCCAGAATCGAACGGATGATTTTTACAACGTCATCCACCTGATTACGAATCTGCTTTATAGAAAAATCGAGATCCTTTGTCTTTCTATCCGAATCAATAAGATAGTTGAGTAATGAACCGCCTTTGAAAATAAATTTTTCGACGTGTGGTGATTGGCTCAAACGGCAAAGAAACTGTTCAGCAGCAAGACGGTTCAACAACAGTTGAAAATCAATCTTTTTTTCTCTGGAAATGTTGAGTATGCGGGCCTGCATGCTTTTGATATTGGTCGACATAAATTATTCATCCGCCAGTAAAGCAGTGACTATTTCATCCAGAGGTTTGCGGAGCTGTCTGGAATAGTTGCACAGTTTCCGGACGTTTTTATCCTTTCTTTTGAGATAGCCTTTCAGGGCCTTGATAGCAACTTCTTCGGTGCTGTATTTGAAGGCATCCACGATGGTTTTTTCGATGTCATAAATTCGTACAACACGTTTGCCGAAAGAATATTTCTCAACTCCTAGAGTATAAGCAATACCGGAGGGCCGAATAATTCGATAGCGTGGATTATGAATGATTTTAAGGGCCGGAAGTGCAATCCAAACTTGTCGTTCTTCTGCATCAGTAAGATTGTAATAAGTCAGTGCTGAAATGCCACAGACAACTGCCTTGGGATAAAGTGTGCATGGAACGATATATTTCTTGAGAGAGTCTGTGAGCCAATCAAGATCACGTGCGTATACACCATGCTCGACTCGAAGGAGTGCTTCGTTCGCAACAAGCCTGGAAAGCATCATGGGATTGATTTTCATTTTCTTGGCTTCATTGAGCGTAATAAAAGCATTAAGATCAAGGAATTTCATGAGTTTATCCCTGTTTATCATGTCATTATGTTAATAATATAACAAAATAAAGTCAAATTGTTATTTTAATAACATTTTAAAGCCATTTACCAACGCAATCTGTTTGCCCCTACAACCTGCCCACACCACCCTCTTTTTCTTTCCGGGTTTTTAGTGTGTTTTATTTGAGACAGGTTGTTTCTTATTGGATCAGCTGCCAAAGTATTCCGTTAAGAATCATAAGTAAATTCAATTAGTTATAAGTTTGGCCGCCTGGCATATCACTTGCTTTAATAAACCGTTTTTTTGATAAGCAACATTTTTCGAAATTTGCCGATAACAGTAATGATGGAACAATCCAAAATCAGGGAACGATTAGGGCTTTATAAAGAGGCTTATCAAACCTTTCGGGACGAACTGCATTGGTGGGATGATGTTCAAACCAAGATCGATGATGAAATCGAAAAAATTGATCAAGAATTAGTGCAAAAAGATGTCTTTATTGCCGATGAAAAGTTGGCCCAATATGCTGAAAAATACCAAACTCTTCAGAAAGCCACCCAAAACGAAATTCAATCGAATGTAGATGGTTATGATCCCATCATAACCGGCTTGAAAGTCACGGCTGTTGCTGGGATAGCCATTCCCCTTATTTATTTTACTAGGGGGAAAATTTTACTCTGGGTAGGTAAAAGCGCCTTGCGCGGAGGAATTGCTGGAGGAGGTCTTTTTGCAGCGAATGGTATTTTAGGTGGAGGATTGAATGCCCTTGGGCAGTTATTTACTGGCAAATTTGACGGGGAACAATTTTGGGAAATGGCCACAACACAAATGGAATTGGGTGGGTTACTTGGTGGTTTTGGACTTGCCTCTAAAGCTGCCGGTGGTCTATGGCCCTTGGCTAAAAAAATTTTTTGGGGCAGTAATTGGAGAACCAGAATTCCTTGGTTACTTGTTGGCACTTCTTCTGCTGCGGTGTTACATGCCTCTTCTCAAGAATCAGCGGGCTCTTTTATCAATCCTCAAGATTTAACACTTCCTTATCCTGATGTACGTGACGTTCGTTATCAACAATCAACTGGGGATTACATTCGTTTGATGCGACACTTTATGCAAACCAATTCCGAAAGGGAGGCTTATGGTATCTCCCCCATGGAAATGGATATTTTAGCAGAACATGCGAAAACTTCAGTAAATCCGGAAATTCAATTTGTTTTCACTCAAATGAATTATGAGGCCTTCAATCAACTTCCAAATGTCAGACGAGCTTCGGGAGAGTTTGTTGCACTCTATAGAAAAAATGCCCATCAAGATAATTTTTGCTTGAATTTCACACCAGATACCCAAATTTTGCCTTGCGATGTTGGCAGCCATCATTTTGCTTCTACAAGCAGTGTTAAAACACAAAGTGTTCCGATGAATTTCCCAATCTATTTTGAAGATCGAGGCAAACACAGCGAATATGCCAAAGAGGCAATGGCCTTTCGCATTAACCAACAATTTTTATCTGCAGATGAAGGTATTGATCTGATTGTAAAGTCGATTGGCTCTCCTTCTGTGGTGGCCTCCCTAATACCTAGAATATACCAAAAATTACTTTTACCAGATGCTGTTGCTGCTGTTAATTATATCTTGCTGAACATCTTTATGAGTTCAAGAGAAATCAGTGCCGATGTGAAAATGCAGTATGCTGATTTGTTGAGCATGGCAATTGCCGATCACCAAAAACTGTTTATAGAACGTACCAAAGTTTTAAGACAAGATTTAGCCGTCGTTGACTCTGCACCTTTGCAAGATGCAAGTGGGCATCTGGTATTGATGAGTCCTTTTAAAGATGAGGAAAGGGCAAAAACATTTCTCGAGCGTTTACACACGGAAGGAGAATTGGTCAAGAAGGCACTAGGAATTTATTTGGAATGGTCCAAGACTCATGTTGCAAAAGAATTTCAAGATGCTTTGGAAAAGGATATTGGAAGACATCAAAAATATTTGACAGACGTCTATTCTGATTTTGATGAAATACAGCACAATATTTTCAGCAAAAGCAAAGTGCCTTGTGAGGAGAGCATTGATCCTGAAAAATGTCCGAGCCGTTATTTGATTACAGCCAAAGAGACTTATACGGCCCTCACCGGTGTTGATAAGCTCAGAGGCACTCTCACAGATGGTTATGTTACAAGATCTCGCGGAATCTGGGATGTTTGGCATAGCAGCAATTCCTTTATGGAAGGAGCATTTGGAGGGTGGTTTGTGGGAAGTTTCGGATTAAAAATAGGTTTAACTAAAGAGGCAGGGCAAGTTTTTAGGGAGATGCCTTTTATTCAAAAAGCATGGGCCTATACACCATGGATTTTGGCAGGGGCTGTTGTCTATCCTAATGTGAGTGCCCTACTTGATGCAGCATCAGAACCGGTACCTCTAGAAATGAATTTTCCTGAAATGACCGGCTATGTACCACATAGTCGTCTACAACTATCTGAAATCAAAAGAGAAAATAGAGAGAAGTAAAAAAGGAAATTTTTTTTAAAATTTTGAGCAACTTTTTTTGAGTTCTGCCGACAACAATCTTGGGAAGGGAGCATAAGGAGTATGTTAGCTGCCGGTGAAGTTAAAGGGATTAGTCCTAAATGTAGAGAATATTTCAATCCCCTCACTAAAGGGAAGGTAACCGTTTGCGACGGAGAGCCTAAAAAGCCTGAAGAAAGTTCAAAGTTTGAGGGAAAGCCTGAAATTTCTGAACCGATTCCACCTACAGATCCCAATTTCCAAGTTACAGACTATCAATATGGAATCTATTGCCAAGCCATGAATTGGCTGAATGAAAGAAAATCGCTCGTGGAAGTGGGTTCGGCATATGATGCCCTCTTTGATGGAGTAGAAAAAGTCAATGAACATTCTTTTGATGCTTTCGCAAAATCGGTCGGCTTGCCCAATACCTTCTGGTTAGCAACAACATCAACTTATGCCCATTCAGCAGGAAGAAATTTGTTGGGTGTTGCAGGAGGAAAATTGGCGGATCCTTTCAGTAAGGTTGGGAATTGGCAAGCAGTTAAGGGAGCTGGCAGGGCCCTTACCGTAGATGCCTGGGGTAAGAGCACATATTTTCAATTAGCTGCTTCCGCGCATTTAATGTTTGCAGGTGTTTTTAGAGGCCCCGATGAAATGATCGACAAATTTGGTGGCAAGCAATTGACAGGCGGTAACAGAAAAGCAGCCTATTGGGGTTTGGCGGGTGCTGAAGTGGCAGGTGCCTTTTGGTTTTTAGACCAAGGATATTCTACGATGCTGACTGGGGAGAAACTAGCATCAGGAGCACCCGTCAGAATTTCGCGTCTTTCACGTTTAAAATGGGCTGGATTGTGGTCAGTGTATAGCGCTTATTTTTATGCTCACGTAGATCAAAGAGAAAATTTGCGGCGACAAGGAAAGGACCCTGGGGTAGCCGATAATCCTTTGAATTGGTCTTGGGATGCGTATAATCCAAACCGTTTTGTCTCGGATTGGTCTGCTAATGAATTGGGTGCTGCTCCATTTTGGGCGTTAGGTCCTAAAATGGCGCGTAGTCTAACAGACAAGGTTTTTGTCAAGTTGGGTTATTTTAAAGAAACTGAATATACTAATGCCGATGGGAAAAAACTGGCAGTTAAGGAGGCTAACTTTTATCAAGAGCGCCTCCCATTCTCAACAGCCGAAAAGGCAGCTCTCTTGACTCCGCAGGAAGGAACATTTTTAGCCGCGAGAACCTTAAGACAAGACATTTTTGGCATTAAGTTAACAAGACTTTTGGAAAGGTTTTGGATCCGTTCCAAGTTTGTAGGTAGAGTTGGTTTTACCTCCATTAAAACTCCTTCGAGATGGTTTTATGTTCTCTTGCAGACGGCGTTAAATGTCCTTATTTCTTCGATGCCTCTCTCGCGTATTAATCAGATGGCACGGTCTATCACAGAAGATGACAAGTCTCGTAAGCCTGTGACATCGACCGATGCTTGTGAAGTTGCCAGTAGTTCAACAATTCGGGGTGTCAGTAATAGAGCGCTTATCAGTAATCTCTTGAATAATTTGGTTCTTGGGCCGGCTCGTTGGATGGGAGCTAATGTATCCATTTATGGTTTTTATGCCCCCGGCATGGCGTTGAATGTCTATCCTTATAATAGTTGTAACGAGATCCCCAGTTCCTTCCATCAACTTGCCCTGCTGCATTTGGAGCGCTATCGTGAGGCTACAAGTGAAGAGACTAAAATAAGAGAGAAGACCCTTTTTAAAATGTTTTTTGGATTGACCAACCCTGAAGATCAGAAAAAAGACATCGCCAAGTACACTCATCAGAGTTATCCTGAGGATGTGAGAACTTTGTTTGCACTGAAATCTGCCGGCTTGATGCCTAGTAATGACTTGCCAACTGAACAAGAAGTTGCACAGGCAATCCAGGAAATAGGGATTCCGCAGTTGGCGACTATGTCCAAGGAAGAAATTGTGGGTACTATCTTATCTTTGAGCGATGAGGAATTGGCTGAAGGGGCTATGCTCTCTCAACAGCCAGCCGGAAAAAGTCCTTTATTCGACGCAAGGAGTGATGATCCTTGGTTAGCCGACCCGTCCAAAGGCTAATTTCCGTTATTTTGCTGCTGTCCTTGAAGAAATTGGTTCATTCCCTCTTGGGTGACCACACTCAAATTAATCAGCGTTCCATGCTGTTCGTCATCTTTCACGAAAGTAAGAGAGCCGATTAGATTTCCCTTGTTGGCTTGGATTGAACCGAGATTCGCCATTGAGTTGTCAAACACAGTGACCTGCCAACCATTTCCAGGCAATGCCTGCTGATACCAGGCAACGGTTGTTTGCACATCATCTTTGGAAAAGAGAGAAACCATTGGAGGGTTTGTTGCAAACATGGTGACTTTCGCGTTTTTGTAGATCGGGAGATCTTTTGGAAAGGAATCCGGAATTTTCAAATCCTCACCGGCAACGACCTGTTCCCCCGTTTTTTGATCGGTCATGGTTACTGTTTGTTGGTCGGCGCTTTGCTTGTATTCAACCCCATCTTGAATAACCGTTTTTCCAAATAATCTATCTTTGACTTTAGTGACGTAAGAACAGCTGGTTATCAGCGCGATACCGCCAACCAAGCTTAAAGCAAAACCGACGAGTCGTTTTTTCATATGTTTCTCCTTTTATTTTAGGGATACCACATCCCTTAGTGGATGGGCATCAATCAAGTTAGGATAGTAACCTTTGACATAGGGTTGGATAAGATACGTTTTTGACTTCACAAGGACTGGAATCACCGGCGCCTCTTCTAAAAGGATTGCTTCAGCTTGTTTAAAGAGGTCGGCACGTTTTGTCAAATCAAGCGTTGCCTGTGCTTCTTTCACCAAAGCATCGTAGGTTTTGTTGGCCCAGCCGGTGTAGTTTTGCCGATTGTCGGATGTGAAGAGTTCCAAAAAAGTATTGGGATCCAAATAATCTCCGGTCCATCCCCCCCAAGAGATTTCAAAATTTTTTGATTTTCTCCTTTTCAAATAGATATCCCACTCTTCACCCACCAGGTGGCCTTCAATTCCCAAATTTTGTTGCCACATAATCTTTGCCGCTTGAGCAACCAGCAGTCGATCGGAGGCATTGTTATAGTGAATATGCAGAGTAGGAAAGTGTCTCTCTTCACCAAAGCCCGCCTCTGCAAAAAGCCTTTTTGCCTTCTCCGGATCAAACGTTTGTCCCGGGGATGGGTTTTGATAATGAGGCATAATATTGGGAGGAACAAAAAATCCATAGGGAAGGTCACCGCGTTGCAATGCTTTTTCTGTAATCTCTTGACGGTTTAAAGAAAGGGCCAGGGCTTGTCGCAACTCTTTTTTGTCCAGGCCCGGTCTTTTACAATTAATGATAAAATATTCGGTGCGCAAAACCGGGGCTGCATGAAAATCGCTCCTAAATTTTAAAAGGGGGACTTGCGGAGGCGGCACCTCCACTAAGATATCAATGCCGGTTGCATCATAGTATTTGAGGGCCGTTGCAAAGTTTTCGAAGGGACGCCACTGGACGCCGGCAAGTTTGACCTCTTTTCTTCCCCAATAATATTCGTTAGGGAGGAGGAGAATTCCTTCCTTGGGATCTTTCGATTGAAATTTAAAGGGACCATTGCTGACCAGATGAGGTTCCTCATTATCAAGTCGGATAGGGACCAATGCCGAAAAGGCGGTCAAGTTGAGGAAATAAGGGACAGGTCTTTCGAGGGTTACTTCAAAAGTGTAGGGATCAACAACCCGCATCCCTATTTGGTTTGGGTCTTTTAATTCTCCTTTTGCATAACTTTCTGCCCCTTTCAGATAAAATAATTGAAAAGCATATAAAGAATTAGTCTTTGGGTTTAAAAGACGTTCCCAACCATTCCAAAAATCTTGGGCGGTGACCGGTTTTCCATCACTCCATTTCGCATCCTGTCTCAAATAAAAAACATAGTGTGTTCCGTCGGAAGAGACCTGCCATCTTTGCGCACCACCGGGGAGAGACTCAAGTGTTTGGTGGTTATAGCGTGTCAGTCCTTCAAAGATCGATTGCAAAATTTGGAATTCGCGCCCCCCTGTGAAGTGGGCAGGGTCAAGGGTTGTCGGTTCACTTTCAATGTGCATGCGCAGGATAGATTGTTTTGGAGTTCCCTTATAGAAAAAGACGAAGAGGGTGACACCCAGTGCGGAAACGAAGAGTACAACCCAAAACCATTTTAGGCGTAAAAGAGTTTCCATTTGTTATCCGGTTTGGTGACCAAGGCAATGAAGGCTAACAGAAGGAGCGATAAAAATAAAGGGGATAGAATAATAAATAACATAGGGGCTGGTGAAAAAGTCGCGCGACTTTTTCACCAGCCCCTTTAGTGAAAAACTAGCTTTGATTTCCAAAATCAACTTGGTAATCAAACAACGTTGAGGGTACTTTGGACAACGTGTCACGCACTTTATCCAAGTGCAGATGCTTGAGCCCTTCGCCCGATGTATATTTCATGAAGAAAGCCTCCACTGCTTTGGGGTTTGCCTCGAGGTAGATCTTTCCGACATCGGCGTATAATGCTTTGAGAGCCTCTGGCATTTTGTCATAATTGATACGAAACTTATCCTCTCGATACGCCAAGGCTCCTCTCTCTGTTAAATATCCAACGGTAATAGCAGCCAGTTGAACATAAGCGCTTTTGCTTTCATAAAATTTCTCGCCTTTGGGAGCGGCACGTCTAATATGGCCAAAACACCACATGAGCAGGCCCGCATAGACATCATTTCTCTTGTTTGGATCGGCGAGACCCAGTCTTTCCAGTTCTGGCTGCAGCGCAACCGCTCCGATCTCTGCCTTCAATTCTTCAAGTTTAAAAAGGACACTCCCTAGTTTGTCTTGATAATCTTTCATTTGGGGGCTCAAATTGTGGGCGATTTCGTGATAGACCATTGTGTCAGCAATAGCATCGGTGTTGAGATGAGCCATTAGATTGCGTGAAAAAATTTCTCCAAATTTATCTCGTAAATTTTTATTGTACCCCAGTTTTGTCTTATTCATGTAGGCCATGGCTCGTGTTTTACATTCCGCCTTGCCATCTTCGCCACACCAGTTGGGTAGTGTCTGAGCGGCAGCGGTTCCGGTGACGGATCCTTTGGCATCTCCTGAATCCATAACCACATTCATAAATTCAGGTGTTTCAATCTGCACCTTTCTTGTCTTGTAGCCTTCAATGAGGCTTCCCAGATAATTTTCTAATGCCTGTTTTTGGTTCATGACACCCACCATTGCCTTTTCAGCCTCTAGGTCTTTGATCCCTAAAACCATGTGAAAGAGGGCTTTCATGTGGCAGGTATTTTCTCTAGAGGGTTCATCAGGCCCAATCCTCAAGAAAAATTTAGATTTTTTGGCGGCAATCCAGCGTTGATCCGATTTGGAATAAGGAAACGGTTTTTTGCTAAGGAGTGCCTCAGCGACCGCTTTCATATAATTCGCTAAATCCTTTTCATTAGCTGCAACGGCAAGCATTGCGGCATTGTTCAGTTGTGCTGCGGCCTTTGAAAGGAGTTGTTTGAATTCGGGCACATCGGCAAAGGGAAGTGCTTTGAGTTTTCCTCTATTATCGCGGATAACGGCACTGAATGGATTGGTGAGGGCTCCTTTGATATCTTCATCACAGTTGACCCCTGACGGGTAAAGGGGGGTTGCATAAACTGGGAGCGTGGCCGCTGGTGTGCAGAAAGGGTTTTCGTTGTCTTCGCACCAAACCGAATGATAGCGGCGATAAAATTCCTTATCTTCTTCGGTTCCTCTTTGTTCAATCTCGTTTTGATGGCGCGTTGAGCCCATTTGCGCTTGAAAAAGTTCATCCATGATTGCACCCGCCTTCAATATGGCTCTGACCATATCTTTTTGTGCTGGAGTTAAATGATAATCATCGAGATTGGTTTTAATAGTGACCATTGTTGTTCTAGCAAGTTCCCTTTTAACCGCTTCTTGTCTTTTTAGTTCTATTTTGTCTTTGATTTGATCTATTTTTGTTTGGAGCTCTGGCGAGATTTTCCAAAGACTATTTCCTTGTCGATCTTCCCGTTTGATTCCATATTTTAAGAGGTTCTCTTCAGAAATTCTCAACTCAACTGGATCAATCACGTTGGGATTTGTTGCATCTTGAACCCACTCAAAGCCTTCTCCATCAGCCTTTGCTAATGCATTGAATTGTTCTCGATAGTGGGTTAAACTGGTTGGCGATTTTGATTCAGCCATGGTGACCTCCTGAAATAAAAGGGTGAGTAAGATGAAAAAAAACATTCCATTTGTTGTGAATCACTCGGACGGTACATACTGTTTTCAAGCCGCTTTGGCAATGATTCTTCAATTTTTCACCGATAAAAAATACTCGTTTGAAGAATTGAACAAACTGTCTCAAAAGCTGACAGGCAAATGGACGTGGCCAACCGCTTCACTCCTTTGGCTTTTGGATCATGGCTATGAAATCAAACTGATCGAGACTTTTAGTTACGAAGAGTTTGGCAAAAAAGGGAAAGATTACCTGATCAAGGCCTATGGTTTGGAAGTAGCCAATGCGCAGGAGGCCAATAGCGATTTGCCAAGAGAACAAAAATTGGCATTGGAGTTTTCGAAAAAGGGGTGTGTGGAAAACAGAATTCCAGATTGGAATGATTTAAAGGAATTATTTAATGAAGGTTATCTAATCATTTGTAATATAAATGCTTGTAGTCTTTATAGAAAGGAAGGTTATTCCGGTCATTTTGTCGTTCCCACTTCGATTGCAGAGGATGACATTATCATTCACGACCCAGGCCTTCCACCCCATCCTTCATTTAAGGTCAAAAGAGAGGTTTTTGAAAAGGGGTGGGGCTATCCCAATGACAGAGCTAAAAATATCCTAGCCATCCGCAAAAAGGGGACGTTCCCCTCGGAGGGGAACGTCCCCTAAGTGATTGAAAAAATTTAAGTCTTGACTCTCTAACCTTTGGGCGCTAAATTTACTAATAAATTCAGTGATTTGCTTGGCCTAATCCACAAGGGTTTTAAAGGGGGGTTTCAATATGAATAAATCGGAGCTAGTCGAGAAAGTATCGCAAAAGGTTAATTTAACAAAGAAAAAGGCAGAGGATGTCGTTAATTTGATTTTTGATGCGATGGTTCAGGCAATGGTCAGGGGAGATCGTGTGGAAATTCGAGGACTTGGAAGTTTTGTGGTCAAAACTTATGGGGCTTATCGAGGCAGAAACCCTAGAACAGGTCAATCCATTCAAGTGAAACCGAAAAAACTTCCCTTTTTCAAGGTAGGTAAAGAGTTAAAAAAGCGTGTCGATCAGGGAGACAATAATCCCTCTTCCTAAATTCTTTTTGTCTATGAATTTCTCCAAATCAGGCCATCAATTGATTCGACGCAGTAGTGCCGAGTACCCTCCGATTTTAAAAGAAATTTATGATCCTCCAGCCCTTTTGTTTGTCAAAGGAAATTGGCGTCCTTGGGAGGAAAGGCCGTGGGTGGCTGTGGTGGGGGCAAGAAAAGCGACAGAGTTTGGTAAAAAAATCACAAAGGAGATTGTTACCGAGCTGTGCAAAAGAGGGGTGGGCATTGTGAGTGGACTGGCCTATGGGATTGATGCCTCTGCTCACAAGGCTGCCGTAGAAGCCGGTGGCGTCACGTGGGGTGTTTTGGGGAGCGGGATTGATGTTGTTTATCCCAAACGCCATTCCCAGTTGGCTGAAGAGATGACAATCAATGGGGGTACTCTTTCTGAATTTCCTCTCGGTACTTCTCCTGAACCATGGCATTTTCCCCAACGCAATCGGATCATCAGTGGGCTTTCACAAGCGGTGATTATCGTGCAAGCCAATTTTAAAAGTGGTTCATTAATTACGGCACATTTTGCATTGGAGCAGGGAAGAGACGTTTTTGTGGTACCACCTCCTGATGATCATGTGGCGTATGAGGGAAACAAAAAACTTTTGGAAGAAGGGGCAACACCTTTGGAGAGTGGAGAACAGATATGCCAAAGTCTTTAGTCATTGTAGAATCCCCAGCGAAGGCTCGCACACTCAAGAAATACCTTGGGCGCAATTATCAAATCATGGCTTCCATAGGCCATATCAAAGATCTTCCCAAAAGTAATTTAGGAGTCGATCTGGAAGATGATTTCAAACCGACCTATGAAATTATTCGTGGCAAATCAAAAGTGGTCAAAGAGATTGTGGAGGCGGCAAAGAAGGCAGATATTGTTTATTTAGCCCCCGACCCGGATAGAGAAGGGGAGGCCATCGCATGGCACATCTCTGAAGAAATAAAAAATAAAAAATCAAAAATAAAAAATAAAAACAGCACTCCGAAAATTTATCGGGCGATGTTCAATGAAATTACGGAACGGGCGGTAAAAGAGGCCATCGCCAATCCCGTGGAGCTCAACTTAAATCTTTATGAAGCCCAACAAGCCCGTCGCATTTTGGATCGGCTGGTCGGCTATCAAATTAGCCCTTTATTGTGGAACAAGGTGCGCCGCGGTCTTTCGGCGGGAAGAGTTCAATCCGTTGCCGTTCGTGTTATTTGTGAAAGAGAAGCCGAAATTGATGCCTTCAAGTCTGCTGAATATTGGTCTCTGATTGCAAAATTGGAAGGGGGAACTCCCCCGCCTTTTAGTGCGAAACTTATCGGCACCGTTAAGGATGGCCCCTGGCAGAATGATCCTAAAGGCGGAAAGATTCCTCTACCCAATCAAAAAATTGTTGATGAGATCGTTAAAAAAGTTCGAAATGGAAAATTTGCTTTAACAAAGGTTACCAAAAAAGAGCGCAAACGAAATCCTTTGCCACCCTTTATTACCAGCCAATTGCAGCAAGATGCCTCCAGAAAATTAGGCTTTACCGCCAAAAAAACGATGATGTTAGCCCAAAGACTCTATGAAGGAATCGATGTCGGACAAGAAGGGCCGGTCGGTTTGATTACCTACATGCGTACCGACTCAACACGAGTTGCCTCTCAGGCGTTGGACGCGGTGCGTGGTTATATTGTTCAGCAGTATGGGAAAGAACATCTCCCAGACCAAGCCAATTTTTACAAAAGCAAAAAAGGGGCGCAAGATGCCCATGAGGCCATTCGTCCAACCATGCTCGATCATCCACCAGAAAAGATTGCCAGTTTCGTCGAGCCAGACATGCTTAAACTTTATGATTTGATTTGGAAGCGTTTTGTCGCGTCTCAAATGAAACCGGCGGAATATGATCAAACGACTTTTGATATTGAAGGGGGTAGTTATCTTTTCCGTGCCACCGGTTCGGTTTTGAAATTTTCGGGTTACATGGCGGTCTATTTGGAATCCGAAGACGAAGAGACCAAACAAGAAGAAGATGGAGAGACACTTCCTGATTTGAAAGAAGGGGAGAGTTTAAAACTTCTCGATCTTGCACCAAAGCAACATTTTACAGAACCCCCGCCGCGCTACGGTGAAGCCTCTCTTGTGAAGGCCTTGGAAGAATTAGGGATTGGAAGACCCTCCACCTACGCCCAGATTTTAACCAACATCCAAGAAAAAGATTATGTGGTCAAAACGGAAGGGCGTTTTCAACCGACCTCTTTGGGGGTTTTGGTTAATGAATTGTTGGTGAAACATTTTCCAGGCATTTTGAATGTCCGCTTCACCGCGATGATGGAACAAGAATTGGATGAAGTCGAAGAGGGAAGTCGTAAATGGGTGGAAGCCTTGAGAGATTTTTACACTCCTTTTAAAGAAACCTTGGCTAAAGCCGAAGTGGAAATGAAAGACATCAAACGGATGCAAATTGAAACGCATTTGAAATGTCGCGCTTGTGGGAATCTCCTGGTGATTCGTTGGGGACGACACGGAGAATTTTTGTCCTGTTCCACTTATCCGGAATGCAAGACAACGCATGAATTTATTCGTGATGATAAAGGGACTATTGTCATTCAAGAACAAGAAATAAAAGGGGAATGCGAAAAATGCAACGCCCCGTTGTTAGTCAAACGTGGTCGTTTCGGTCCGTTTTTAGCTTGTTCCCGATATCCTGAATGTAAATTTACGAAGGCAATTCCTGTTGGCGTGAATTGTCCAAAATGCAGTTCCGATCTGGTGCAACGCAGATCAAGACGCGGAAAAGTTTTCTACGGCTGTTCAAAATATCCCAATTGTGATTACGCAAGTTGGTATCGACCACTCCCCGAAGAGTGCCCTCAGTGTCATCATCCCTTTTTGATTGAAAAATATTCAAAAACGATCGGCGCTTTTATTGCCTGCCCGCAGAAGGAATGCGGTTACACACACGAACCGGAATAAAAGGTGACTGAAAAAGTGGTGGGTGGCCCGCTATTTTTTCTACAACTTGATTTTGACTTGCCAATTTTTATCAACGACGAGTGTTAAATTGGCGGGGTATTGATTATCGGTTACTTTGAATTGTATTTTGGGATCTTTTGGTTTGGGTGGATTTTTAGTGGCGTCCTTATTGTTTGTCCAATAGAGTGTATAACTTCCATCTTTATTTTTTGTGAGCCAATAGTACCATTCCATTTTTTTGGAGTATTTGTCATCCTCTTTGGCTACGCTCACTTCAGTGGTTTGAGATCGCCATTCATCCAGATGGGTAAAACGGACACCAATTGCAGCGAGTGGTTGTTCCCAAGCAATATCTCCTTTGATCGGTTTTGTTTCTTGTTTTCCTTCAACCAGTTTTTGAAGTCCTTCCATCGCACATTTTCTTATGTAGCCACATTGGCCAAACAAACCGGTCCTACCCAACAGTAGTTTTCTCAAATCTTGTTCAGAAAGATTTTGATCCCTCCTGATTTGGTCAATGTAACCGGAGCAGGTCTCGAGTTGGTCTTTAGGGCATATTTTGGATGCTATTGATGCCATCTACTATCCTTGTCCTTTTCGCGCTATTGTACTCCGCAAATTCTTCGAATTTGCTTCGCGGGTTGGCAAAGCCAACCCTTGACTCGCGCTCCAAGGACTTCCTCGGTCACCCCGCCTTTGGCGGGGTTCCCGACCTCGGTCGTCGCCTCTATTGTTGTTATCGGTAAGTTCTTAAAAAAGTTGCTTACGGTTAGGGGACGTTCCCCCGGATTTTTGACACCACCGTCAAAATTTTGGGGGAACGTCCCCTCTGGTTGGCGGGGTGCGTCATGACGGACGCAACTAATTTGCGGTAGAGCCGAATAAGAGGCTAGATGAAGAAGTGGCTCCTATTTATCTTATTGGGTGTTGGTTTAACAGCCAGGGCCGAGATTTGTACTGTCACACTTCCACAAGAATTTTCCAAACAGCTGGAAGCCCTCAATCGAGGCGAATGCCAAAACGAAGAAAAGACAAATGTTTTGCGTTTCGAGCATTCTATGGATGTCTACTTGGATAAACCTGTTTTATTGGATGCACAACAAATTCCTCATCATATTTTTGCCAAAGAAGGCCTAACCGTTCAATTTTTGGGCTCCCCTTCTTTCGGCAAACAGAGTGCCTGGGCCATCAAGGGTTCCAATGTGATTTTAGAAAATGTTATCTTCAGAGATTTTCCAGGAAGTGCATTGCTCGTTGAGGCTAACGACGTCATTTTAAAAAATTTAAAAGTTTTTAACAACGGTTTCAATGGCATTGTCATCACGGATGCCAATTGGCCCGATTCTTGTAGCGCAACGTTTCCCAGTGGGCATGCTAAAAATGTCATTTTGGAAAATAACGAAATTCATCATAACGGAAGTGCCGAGTGGGTTTCGTATCTTTGTTCCGACGTTCCGAGTGGCCTTCCAGAATCTTTCTTGTGTAAGGCTCATGACAAATCTTTAAGTGAAGAGCCGTTAGCCTATGCCGGCTACGGTGTTGTGGTCGATGGTTATCAAGTCGTTATTGAAAAAGGCTCTATTCATCACAATGCCAACGAAGGGATTTTACTCAATAGCACTTCGGCACCGTATCTTTGCAGAAAAAATGAAACCACGATGAATCCTGTTGAAATGTTGCACACCGTTTTGGTCTCCGAGACATCCATTTATGAAAATGCCATTTCACAGTCAAAAAAGGGAATTCGAGTTTTTGGGCCGGCCTTTCCAAGGCCAGAAAAATTAGTTGCAACGATTGATGAATTTGGCGACTTGACTGTTTCGGGTTCTGTGCCGCTTTCCAATGATGGGCCTTGGAGCCTTGGTTGGGTTAGCCCTACACATCTTCAAATAGAGGTTTTTTCGGCAAAAAAATCAGAGGAAGAACAAAAGAAATCAGACGAAGAACAAGGAAAGGTTTTTTTAGGCAAAGCCGCCAAAGTCGAGAAAAATGGTTTCTTCAAAATAGGGTTCAAAAAAGAGAATTTGCCAAAGGAAGTAGAGGCTGTGACGGCAATCGCATCTGACAAGGTTTTAGGAATTTCTTCCAGTTTTTCAGAAGTTGCAGTGGTCGGAGGGGCGATTGATGGAGGCGAAGATACTCCCACTAAAGAAGAAGAGCCAAAAAAAGAAGAAGAACCCCACGTCCCGACAGATCCCAATGTTGATTCCGATAATGATGGGCTCTCCGACAGCTTAGAAGTGGCTTGCAAAACCGATCCGACTCGCAGCAATTTTAAAAAGGTAAAAGTTTTAGATCCCACCAACCCCGATTCCGATGACGATGGACTAAAAGATGGCGAGGAGGATGCCAATCACAACGGCTGGCTCGATTTTAATGAGACCGATCCAACGATTGGCGACACCGATAAAGATAGCCTGTCCGATAGTCTTGAAGGAAATTTGGACAACGACGAAGATGGTTTTGTCGATTTTGATTTATCGCGATTGAACAACGGCGAAAATTGCTCGCCTCCTGTAGATAAAAATGATTTGGATTGCGATGAACTAAAAAATGCTCGTGACGATGATTCTGACAATGATAGTTGTCTAGATAATGAAGAGGGCCTTAAAGATACCAACGAAGATGAAATTTTAGATGCGTGGCAAGCCTCTATTAAATCTTGTATGGTTTCTAAAGCACCTTCAACAACTCCTTCGGTTGGTGGAACACCTTCATCCGGAACTCCCAGCGAATCTCCGGAGGTAACCTCAACTTCTGCAGAAGTCCTACCGACAAGGGGTGGCGGGTTTTGTCAGCTAACAAAGCAGGCTGTTCACACTAGAACCCACGAGGGCATGGGTTGGATGCTGCTTTTAATAGTATTTTATTGGACGTTGATTCGGTCTGTTGTGACTTCTTCTAAATAAGCGCCGACTGAAATTCCAAAATATCCAAGATTTTTCTCCAGCTCACCCGTGGGTACCTTTTCAATAGTGGTAATCGAAGTGAAATTAAGGCAGCCTTGCCACAAGCCTTTGCTGACACAAGCTTCCACTCTGGGAAGACCAAAGTTAGCATGCAATTGTGTACCAGGATTGTAGCCGGCATTAACCAAAGAGGCCTGGAGTGATGCATCCCACGAAGAATTCAAAAGTAGAAGATGCTTTAAACTAATACCCAGACCCGCTTCAACTTCAGCCAATGGCCCAGAGGTAAACCCAAGGTTGGCACCACCGAAGAGAAACAAGCCGTTGGCAGTTGGGCCCCAGCCTGCAAGCGGATACCATTGTGCAGAGGCATTTAGCTGTCCACCCCAACCATCTGCTGTTTCCAATTTGCGCTCACTTTTTTTGCCCGCCTCTGCATGGAAGACAGTTGCCTCTGACGAAGAACGCCCACCCAATGGCGGGGGTGTCAGACTGTAATGATTCCAGGGTGTCGCACTAATGCCAAATTTCGCACCCCATCTTCTGTGATGATATTGATCGGCAACACGTTGGTTGTACTGGATTTGTAATATTTCATCTCGCTCTGGGGCAGTATCGAATGTCAATGCTTTGCGTTTTCCTGGCTCGTCAATAATCATTACATTACCCTCTTTGATTTCTCTCTCACCGGTTGGTACCGTCAAAGAGCGCCATGGAGATACACCATAGATAACATCCTTATTGATTGGAGTGATTTCTACATCCCGTTCAAATTCTGCAAAGGCTTCGGAACCATCAGGAAGCGTTCCCTTGCTTTGAAATGTTTGCTTGCTCCCCTTGCGAATGATATCGGTTTGTACCGAGAGCATGGGCTTATATGTTTTTCCATCCACTGTTTGATACCATTTCAGTTCAGGGGCCCCCTCAAAAACTCCTGCAGCACTCATTTTGTCAAAAAGGTCGTCATCTGTTTTGAAAATATAGATTTCTTTGTCACGTCTGGTAAAACCTACTTGATTGCCTGTCTCTGCAGGAATGTCTGTAACTGGTTCACCAGAAGAAGTTTCGATAGGCACTCTCCATATCCATTTTTCACCAGTCCAATATTTAATGGCTCCGGCTGAAACTTTTGCAGACTCCATGAGTGCCATGAGTCGGCTATCCCCTTCTTCGGGATTATTTTTGTCACAGGCTAAAAATTCTCCTTTCCCTGCCGGGAGGTTAAAAGGAGTCCCTGTAGCATCACAGGGGATTCTTGAGGCTTTCCTTTTGCCGTTACGAGCAATAACCGAAAGGTCTGTTTTGGTCGGTTTCGGCTTTTTTGGAACCAAAAGTTCCCCTATTTTTGTTTTAACCAATTCTAAAAGCTTTGGATTGACATCTTTGTCACTGACTTCTGCATCGATAGGAACGGCATCCCAGAATTTTCCTGTCCAATAAACGATGAGACCTACGTCATTCTCAGAACGGAAAGATTTTTTAGCTGAGGGCTGACTGACTTTCCCTCTGTCGGCAAGTTGCCAACTCCAATCCCAACTGTTTGCTGCTGCGTTCGCTTTTGCTTCAAAAAGAATTTTGGCGGCGAGCTTGCCTTGAGCATTATTACAGACATAGGTGACTTTATAGCTGTCGGCTTCTTTGCGAAGCGTGTTTTGGACAACATCTCCCCTTGTGACAACTATTTCTTTGTTATCTTTGCTGGGGATCAAAACAAAGACTTGTGGGGAGTGAGGATCGGACAAAAGAAATGTTTTATCAGGCTCTATTTTTTTTGCTGCTGCGGGTGCGGCGGCTTTGGGTGGTTCTGCTTTTGCAACCCAGGTTCTTCTTTCCTTTTTCACAATGATATCTAAACCGGGTTCCAAGCTTTTATAAGCCCCCGTACCAATTTTGAATTTCCAACGAGTCCATGTCTCTGTGGCATTTTCATAATCGGAGGCAATGACAACTCTTGTTGCAGCGGTAGTATCACAACTAAACGAAGCATTGCGGTTTGTTTCATTGATGTCATCTCTGATTGTGGGGCAGGCCACACGACTGCCGTCTGATTTTTGCAAGTAAACTTTTGGAAGTTCTGGTGGTTGAGGAATGCTCTTTGGAGGAGTACTAGTTTTAACTGCCTCAACGATAGCTGCTCCCAGGGAACCGGTTCCTGCATCGGTTTTTGCTGTTGCAGGTTCTTCGCTAGCTGTTGCAGCTTCTCTGGGTCCGAGGCCTGGCCCAGGGACTTCCGGACCACCATCAGGTTGGGCGGTCACTACTGGAGTTCCCGCATCAGGGCTGGAGGTAGAACTTGTAGGCTCATCAAGTGGCAGGTCGTCTAAATCCCAATCTAGAGGTTCTATTGGACCCGCATCAGGAGCGGACTCGGGCGTTGCTGACGCCACTGTGGTTGGGGTCGATGATGTCGGGGCAGCTCCAGCATCTGCTGTTGGCCCTTCGATTGTAGCTGGTTTTGCATCTGGAGTTGTGACTGCAACCGGTTCTGGTGTTGGTTCAGCAACTGGCTTTGGCTCTTCTTCCTTCCCCGGTTCTTCAGCGGGTTTCAACATTGCAGCCAATTCGGCAGCATCCTTCTTTCTTTCTTCAGCTTTTGCCAGCGCTTCTGCTTCGGCCGCCTTTTTCTCTTCAGCGATACGCTTTTGCTCTTCTTCCGCTTTACGTTTTTCCTCTGCCTCAGCTGCTTTAGCTTCTTCACGCAATCTTTTTTCTTCTTCTTTGGCCAACCTTTTTGCCTCGGCTCTGGCTTTTTGAATTCCTTCCAAAGAAATTTGCGCTTCTTTGCTCTCCGCACTGTTTGCTCCTGAAATTTTCTGAACTGCTTGTGCTGCTTCTTCCCTTAAGCGTTGGTTTTTACTTTCATCTTTATGAAGAGCACTCAAAACTTCCAGAGCACTTTTGGCTTTCCTATTGCCGAGAGCATTCACCGTTGCTTCTAAAATGATAGGCACAAATTTTGTTTCCTTTATGATTTGAATAAGAGCTTGATTTGCCTCTTCACCCGGAATCGCTCCCAACCCATTCTGGATTAATTTTGATGCAACGGGTAGATCTTTAAGTTCCTCAGGGTTTAGTGAAGCAATTTTTGCAACGATCGGTTTGACGGAAAGCGCTCCGAGTTTAACAAGTGTTTTCTCGGCCTCTTTGGATTTTTTGGCGTCTTCACCGGTAAGGTCTGCGATCAAGCCATCAAAATCGGGCTTGGGAATGAGATCGAATTTTCTTCCCCCCTTTTCAATAAAGAGGAGCCCTTTTTCGGCATTGGCTAACGAGAGCGTTTTTGCATTAAATGTATCAATTTTTATTTGCCAATCTGGCCACTTGTTTGTTTTTTGGTCGCGAGTTGTTTCCAATATAACGGTAATCGCCGGTTTTTCAACCCCTTCAAGCGGGGGGAGTCCTAGATCGATTTGTTTTTCAGGACAATTGAAAATTTTATAGCGTTCATCATCATTTGTAACGGTTGGCTTTGACTGGGGTCTTGGACCTTCACAGGCTTCAAAGGTTCCATCGTCTTTCATGACAACAATTTCTGGAAACTTAGGCCCAGGGGCAGGGGGAGGGGGTGGCGGAGCTTGCTTAAACCAATTTTGCAAAACTCCTTTCGCCTTTGAAGCGAAAGCCTGTGCATTTTCTTCATCTTTATTTGCTTGGAATTTAATTGTTTTGCCGGCAGGGCTTTCTAAAAATTTTGTTTTAGCCTTTTCTGGATCCCTTTCCTGCATGATCAGCACCAAGCGTGGCAAAATTATTTCTTCTTCAGGGCTTTCCCCGCTTGGATCTAAAGCCATCATAACTGCTACTACGTTGCGATAACTTTCATAAAGATTTTTGCTGACTGTTGCAATTCGGTCATTAAGCAGGCGTTTGCCTTTTGGATCAATGACTAATGGCGTTGATTTTATATCGGGTACAATCTTTTTTTCTCCATCTATTGCAACCAGTCGTTGCAGCCAATTAATTTCCTTATGGGCCGTTTTATTTTCTTCTACAAAGTCTTGAACCGCTTTCAAGACATTTTTTGGGTTATTCGAAGGTTTTTGAATTACTGGGTATTGAAAAGCTTTCTCAAAGGCGGAAATAATCATTCGGACTTGTTCTTCAGTTAACTTTTCCGAGGTAAAAAAGGTTTCTTCTAAAGGTGCTTCCGTGTTTTCTCCAGTCGGAAGGTTTAATGTAAATCTCAATGTGCTTTCATCGAGAAATTTCTTAATAACCCCCGGAGCACTGAAAACCTGACCCTGAGTACGATCGATGACTGCTTCTGGAATTTTTTCAGAGCGACTTCTTCCTATGAAATCTTTTTCTTCTAACGGTTGCCAGGGCTTTAACGGTTCTTCAGTTTTTTTCCCCTTTGTAGTAGGGCTTCCGGATCTTGTTGGAGCTTGAGGTGCAAGAGCCAATAAAATGGGTTTTTTTGACACTTCAACGTATTCATCTTTCGCAAAAGGTTGCTGTTGTGCAGGCGTATCATAAGTAGGTCGTTCAGCCTGACAGTTTGAGCCCGGTTTGTTTGGATCGCACGGTCTAATAGCCATAAAAAATAGTATGCTCCCTCTATAGTTATTATCGGGTTTCGTCAAAAAAAGTTGCTTGCCCGCCACAAATATTTTGGCGGGTAAGCCCGCCATGTAGTAATGGAGGGCTTAAAAAAGACGGTTTTAATTAAACTGTCGAATAGACTCGACACTTTTTGATTTTAGTTCTAATATACTGATATGGTTGATGAAAATGAAGTACAAGCAGTGCTCAACGACTGGAATTATTGGGAAAAACCACCCCCCTTGAGCATTCCCAGAAATATCCTCAACAAGCCTTTCCACATGGAACCAGACTTGGTGTTAGTGGTTCAGGGGGTACGCCGCTGCGGCAAATCGACCCTGCTGGCCCAGATCATGCAGGGGCTCCATCTTGATCCCAATGACTGCACCTTCGTCAATTTTGAAGATCCCCGCTTGAGCAATCACCTGGACCATATGTTGTTGGATGCCATTGTTACCCTTTCAGAAAAAAGAAGACCGAAAAAACCAATCCACTTCTTTTTCGATGAAATCCAAAATGTAAAGAATTGGCAAAAATGGATTCACAGCCGTATCGAACGTCCTGGGCCGCACTGTTTTGCCGTCACCGGCTCGAATGCCTCTCTTCTTTCTGGCGATCTCTCCACAGCTTTGACAGGCCGACATATTACCCTGGAGCTTTTCCCTTTTGATTTTTTTGAATATCAAAAAGCAAAACCGAATCATTCCATTTCAAATTATCTGAATGACGGGGGCTTTCCGCGCACGCTTGTCTATTCCGAACCAGAAGCTCTGCTTCGCGAATATTTCACTGATATTATTGAGCGTGACGTACGTCGTCATGTGGCAGTCCGCTCCGTTCTTGTTCTTACCCAATTGGTGAAAGCGGTGTTTGAAAGTGCTGGCTCGGAAATCAGCCAGAGAAATTTGTCAAAAATGTTGGGTGTGACGGCAGACACAGTCAAAACCTATCTGGACGCCTGTGAATCGGCCTATATCCTGCTATCGTGTCCCTATTTCACTTTTTCTGAACGCCAGCGATCGGCAAGAAACAGAAAATATTATCCAATTGATCTTGGAATGAGAAAGGCAATCATCACCCGTGGTGGAAGCGATAGTGGCAAAGAATTGGAAACGGTGGTATTTCATCATTTGAGAAAAAAATACGGGCAGGTTTTCTACTGGCGACAAAAAGGGGAAATCGATTTTGTGGCACAGGATGGCGGGAAAATTCTTCCATTTCAGGTCAGTTGGGATGGAGAAAAAGAGAGACACCAGAGAGCTCGAGAGGAGTTTCGACAGACTTTCCCTCAGGCTGGTGAGATTGTTTTCATTACAGCAGACAATATCACCGATTTTTTAAAATCCTAAATCAGTGACAGTATCTATGACCATTAGCATTTCTGTTTTGTCCAACGAGGCATGAATATTTAGAGGGGTTTTAAAAAAGGACGGTTTTGAAGCAGTCACTGACGGAAATTGGGCGGCTTTCAAATTGAGCGTTTCTAAAAACTCTTTTAATATCAAATACTTATAAAATTTTGGCCTTGGCCCTCCTTTTGCAAAGCATCAAAGCAAGAGGAGGGCCATATGAGCTCTGGTACAAAAGTTCAGGAATGCAATAAAAAAGCGACGGGTGGCCCGGAGTGTTTGTCGTGGGGTTTAGTTAGGGGCCCCCACGAAAACACGGAGGGGCAGGCCCCGTCGCTTTCTGACCCATCATTTTCTGACCCGTCACTTTTTTCTCCAGTCGATGAAATGGACAGTTTTGGTGCAAAGGCCATTCTCACAACACTCATTATTTTAGACAAAGCATCATTCATCAGTCCTTTTCGCTGGTTTTTACCGACAGCCAGTCTCGACGGGAGGCATTTGGAAAGTGGGGCATTAATGGGATGCACCGATGATCATTTAAGAAAACTTCCGGAACAAATACCGGATGCTTCAAGCGTTCAAGAAAATCCTCCACAAATCGGTTGCACAAAAGATGTTGATTGCAGAGAGCCTCGAATTTGTGAAGGAGGAGAGTGCGTCGATCCGTCGCCGTTGCCACCCGATCCTGTTGTAGATGCGGGTCCTTCCGGTTGCACAAAAGATATCGATTGTAGAGAGCCAAGAATTTGTGAAGGAGGGGAGTGTGTTTTTCCACCAGAACCAACACCAGAGCCAACACCCGATGCCGGTAGTCCACCTGAATTAGACGCTGGTCAACCAACCCTTCCTCCAGAATGTGAAGAAAATGAAATTCGAATTTGCGGCCCTTGCAATGTTGGAAGACAACAATGTGGCCAAGATGGCATTTGGGAATCTTCGTGTCACTATTTAGAAAATCAACTCCAGCGCGCTTGTTATAATGGGCCGCCTGCTACTGAAGGCATTGCGCAATGTCGCGCGGGCACTCAACAGTGTGTTGATGGTCTCTGGGGCCCTTGCGAAAATCAAACTCTCCCGCAACCAGAAAGTTGTGATGGTCAAGACAACGACTGTGATGGTTGGGTCGATGCAGCCAGCTGCTTTAGAAAAATTGGCGATCCTTGTTACCCAAACGCTCGTAATAACACCTCTCCCCCTTTATTGAGTGATGATTGTGACAGTGGAAAATGTATCAGCCCTACACTCTATTCAGGAGGTTATTGTACCACAGACATCTTTTATTATTTTGAAAGTCCCGGTCTACCTCATTCCGAAGAAGAATGTCTTCCTGGACACAATTTCAGAAAGGCGGTTTGCGTGAACAGTAGCCAATTGGGTGTCGATACAAATTATTATGATTGGTGGCACAGTAGTCGTTTTTTTTGTGTTGTGACTTGTGAAACCAATCTGGATTGCAGAACGAACGAAGGCTATCTTTGCAAAGCAATCATCGGTTCCGCTTTCAAAGCATGCCTCCCCCAATATGAAGAGGTGACGATTGGTGAAGGCCCATGCGCCCATTAGACATAATAATCTCAAGTGATTTCAATGAGATACACCACTTTTTAAAAAAATAGCGGATGTTAAGCAACCTTTTTGAAAAATTACCGATAACTATAGTGTGGACGACGACCGAGGTCAGGAACCCCGCACTTTCAGGAAAGTGCGGGGTGGCCGAGGAAGTCCTTGAAGGCGTGAGCCGGAAAGGATAACTCTAATAGAGTTATGGAGGTCTTGTGACTCGCTTTAAATTGGGCCTAATTTGTTTGTTTCTTTTTGCTGCTTCCTTTTTTGCCTATCGTTTGCAAGCAGACCATGTGCAGGGTCATTGTGTGGTAACAAATTCTAGTGGGGGCAGGGAGGAAGGGACTTTAATAGCCCTTTTAGACGATGCCTATAGTCAAAATTGTTCTTTTATCACTTTCGCGGTTAATTCCATTGAGCCTTTGAAGTCACTTGTTGAAGTAGCAGGGGGTGTAACTCTTGAAGGGAAACCGGGTATCGAACTTCGTTATGATTTAGCCCACAGTTGGCCCAACCAAAGTTTCAAAGATTGTTTGCTAAGAATTTTGCCATTGCCTCCGGCAAATGACACAGCCGGTGCAACCATTTCCAATTTGATGATTCATAATCCCGACGGTGCAGGTATTTGCTTTAAAACAGATGCGGCCGCGAAGACAGTGAATAATAGTAGGATTACAGATGTAGTCGTGCGAGCAGGGACGGTCGGTGTTGATATTGGGACTAGCACTGGAAATACTTTTGAGAACATCACTGTCGAAGGAGTGGTTATTCCCAATAAACCAACGGGTGATGGTATTACAATAGCAGGGCAAGGAAACACAATCCGAAACAGCACGATTAGAGGATTTGCAAACGGTATTGCTGTCAGTGGTTCTGGAGCGAATAATCAAATCAGCAAAGTCAATATGTTTGGCATTCGTGGAAGAGCGATTGTTTATGCCGCGAGCGTTGATGCCCCGAATTTAGGGGATTACTGTAGTGCAAGGCATCTTGCCCCCTGTAAAATTCAAGCCGCTTTTGTCACCTCTCTACAATTTACGATCACGGGTGTCGTAGACAAAGAGACCACACAGTTGGAAATCTATAAAGTGAGTGTTGTGAATAATGCTAAGAACTATGAACATAGAGTTACGCTAGGACGTGATCGCATTTTGCCCCGCGATTCGGGCCCTTCGTTGTTGCCGCAAACCAAGCTTCGCTTTGTCCGCACCATCGACACGGCTCGTGATCAAATGACAAGGAATGACGGCATCGCAGTGTTGGCAACCAGAAAAGTTGGCAGTGCCTTTGATATCACCGAACTTGGAGAGGGGTATTCCACTCCCGATATTGCGGGTGCTTATTCTTGTGCCGATGCCCAATGGTTTTGGTTTTCTTATGATCGTACTATGAAGCCAGGTGGAACGGTGCGCGGTTGGCATGTCGATTTTGATGACGATAGCTACTCAAACGGCTTTTGCGCAACATGTGGTCATCTCTCCAATGCTGGTGAAGATCTCAATCAAGATTGTCGTGTTCAAATAACCGAAAGTGATCCGCAAAATTGGAAAAGCCAATTTGATTTTGATTGTGATGCTATTCCCGACCATCGTGTCGGCAACGTGAAGGATAATTGTGCGAACGCCTTGAAACCGAATAACACTCAATACACACAGCCAGAAAGAGCTTTAATTAGTTGTGCTGCACCTGGCCAACCGCTCGATCAATTGTTTAAATCTTATAACCCTCGGCAGGAAGATGCCGATAGCGACGGAATTGGAAATGTTTGCGAAACGGATGCTGACAATGATGGGCGCATAGATGGTCTCGACAATTGTCCCACCGTTGTCAATCAAGACCAACGCGATTCCGATGGGGATGAACAAAATTTGGTAACACCACCTTCTCCTTTGCCAGCCGGTGATGCTTGCGAACAACTACCCATTGGAGACTCAAGACGCCCCGCGGATCCCAGAGATGACGATGCCGATGGGGATGGTGTCAAAACACTTCGCGACAATTGTCCCTTCGACCCGAACACCAATCAGTTAGACACAGATCAAGACAGTGTTGGTGATGTTTGCGATCCCGACAAAGACAATGACGGCTTGAGCGATATGTACAGTGAAGAGGAGCAACAAGCGGGGACCAACCCTTTGCATCCAGACAGCGATGGCGATCGCGTTTGCGATGGACCTGGTTTTGGGCCGACCAACAATTTTTGTTTTGCCGCAAGAGATAACTGTCCTTTGAAATCGAATCCCGAGCAGACAGACCAAGATGAAGATGGGATCGGCGATGCCTGCGATGCCGCTCCAGAGATTTACCTAGGGAGTTTCGATTCGGACGGAGACGGCTGGTGTGACGGAGGAGTCGTTTCGGTTCCTGGAGTCTGTTTCGTTTTTGGCGGTGTTGCTGACAATTGCCCTGCTGTTAAAAATCCTTTGCAATCGGATTTTCCCGATAACGACGGCGCGGGAAATGCCTGTGATCCCGATGACGATAACGACGGCTTGGATGATGTGACGGAAAGTGGTCTGTTTAATCCTTTCCGAAGAACCGATCCAAACAGCCATTTACAATTTAGAGACGATAATGACGGGGATACAATTGTTGATGGTATCGATATTTGCATGGGTTTTAGAAACTTTAATGAAAATATCGATTATCGTGCCGATCCTACAGATCTTCCTAATTCCAATTGTGGTAATTACAGCCCTGTTGATCTCGATGGCGACTTGATTCGCAATGAAGTTGATAATTGCCAGTTTATCTCCAACAAAACTCAAAGAGATTTAGATCGTGACGGTCAAGGCGATGCTTGCGATCTGGATGATGATAGCGATGATAGTGATCAGGAATCGTGTAGAAATTATCTCTTTGGCTTCAGAGGCGTAGGTGGTCAAACTCCCATTCCTAGGAGTAACCGGACCTGTGATTTTGATGAAAGTGCTAATGTGAGACTTGCCCCTTGGAACCCCAATAGTGATCTGGAGCGTGGAGAGATTTTTAGAAAAGCCGATGACCATTGCGATGGCGCAGGACAAGGTTTTGGTTCTCCTGGTGATCCAACCCGCTGTCTGTCTGGAGATATTTGCCCCACATTCTTTAATCCTGGAAACGCTATTGGGCCTGACGGTTGCCGTTCTGGTTTTAGACCCAATCCCGGTGAATCGGTTCCCGACGCTGATAATGATGGTGTTGCAGACTCCACAGATAATTGCCCGACAGTAGCCAACAGCGATCAGTCCGACATCGATGCGGATGGACAAGGGGACTCTTGCGACGCCGATATCGACAATGACGGCGTTCCCAACGCCTCTGATAATTGCCCCCTTGCAGGAAATGCAAACCAGCTCGATTCTGATGGCGATAACCTGGGGGATGTCTGCGATCCCAACCCCTCCGTTTCGGATATTGCCCAGCTTCGAGGGGGTGGAAGCAAAGGTTGCAGTCTCGTCAGCCAAACTAAGGTTGATCCTGTTTCTATGATTCTGTTGGCCTTAAGCCTAGGTTTCTTGCTCTTTTCCAGACGACGACAAAATTTCTCGTAAGTTATTGATACCCCTCCTCAAAAATGGTATTATGACAAGATGCAGCAGGCAATTGAGCAGTTTAGCCGCTACCTGAAAGTAGAAAGAAACGCTTCCCCGCACACCCTCAAAAACTATTTAGGCGATTTAAGACAGTTTTTTGCCTTTCTCAAAAACCATTTCCAACAGATTAATCAAGAGAGCCTGGAGGGACTTAAAGGGATCGAAACAAATACCTTGAGAGCCTTTTTGAGTGAGATGTTTAAGGGTCATGGCGCCACTTCTGTTGCGCGCAAACTCTCCACCTTGAGAACATTTTTTGAATATGGCTTGCGCCAGAAATGGGTTGATACCAATCCTGCTAAAACGATCAACTCTCCGAAAATTCCAAAACGGGTTCCTAGATTTTTAACGGTGGATGAGGTCTTTGCTTTGTTAGCCGCTCCGAAAGGGGCAACGGTTTTGGAACTACGCGACAAAGCAATTTTGGAATTATTTTATGCATCGGGCTTGCGTCTTAGCGAACTGGTGGGCCTCAACATCGATCAGGTTAATTTGGACGATGGCTGGGTGCGGGTCATGGGCAAAGGGGGCAAGGAAAGAGTCGTGCCGATGGGAAAGCAGGCCATTGTCAGTATTAAAACCTTTTTAGGAAAACGCGGAGATATTTTAAATGGTGGCAAGGACACCAATGCTATTTTCTTAAATAAATTAGGTTCTAGAATCTCAGCCAGAGCCGTTGAACGCTTGATTGAGAAATATTTAAAACTAACAGGGATTCAAAAGAAAGTCACACCACACGTATTGCGTCATACCTTCGCGACGCATCTTCTCAATTCAGGTGCCGACATGAGGGGAATTCAAGAATTGCTCGGCCACGCCAGTCTTTCGACCACGCAACGTTACACCCACGTTGAGCTGGACAAATTAATGGAAGTATACGATAAGACCCACCCCAAGGCCTGACGGCCTCAAATTCGAAATACTAAATACTAAATACTAAACAAAAAAGTTTGGGGCATTGGAATTTAGAATTTGGAATTTGTTTTGGATTTGGAGAATTAGGGTTTTGGATTTGTTTAGGATTTAGATATTAGAATTTAGAGTTTTGTTTTTATTATGTTTCACGGAACAACAATAATCTGTGTTCGCCGCGACAATAAGGTTGCCCTTGGTGGTGACGGCCAGGTCAGTTTTGGCAACATGGTCATGAAAAAGAAGGCCAACAAAATCCGCCAGCTCAGCGACGGCAAAGTCATCGCCGGTTTTGCGGGCTCCACAGCCGATGCCTTTACACTTTTTGAAAAATTTGAGGCTAAGTTGGAAGAGTTTCGAGGTAATTTGATGCGCGCGGCAGTGGAACTGGCCAAAGACTGGCGAACCGATCGGGTTTTAAGAAGGCTTGAAGCCCTTTTGATTGTAGCAGACCAAACCAAAACGCTGACCATTTCAGGGAACGGTGATGTGATAGAGCCCGATGACGAGGTGGCGGCTGTCGGTTCCGGTGGCCCTTATGCCTTGGCGGCCGCCAGAGCCTTGCTTGTCCATTCCAAGCTGGGTGCCAAGGAGGTTGTGGAACAGTCTTTGAGGATTGCAGCTGAAATTTGTATTTACACCAATGATTCGATTGTGGTTGAAGAATTGAAAGGATAGACATGAAAGAAAACCCTAAGCACTAAATCCTAAATTCTAAACAAATCCTAATGTTCCAAATTCAAATGATCCAAACAATTTCGTTTGGAATTTTGGTCATTAGAATTTGTTTAGGATTTAGATATTAGAATTTAGATATTAGATAGAATTTTATGGAAACGACATTTACTCCCAGAGAGATTGTTTCAGAGTTAGATCGCTATATCGTCGGTCAAAATGACGCCAAAAGGGCGGTGGCTATTGCGCTGCGTAATCGTTGGCGCAGACAACAAGTTCCAGGCGAACTGCGCGATGAAATCATGCCCAAGAATATTATTTTGATTGGCCCAACCGGTGTCGGCAAAACAGAAATTGCAAGAAGGTTGGCAAAACTTGCCAAAGCGCCTTTCATCAAAGTGGAAGCGACCAAATACACAGAAGTGGGCTATGTCGGTAAAGATGTTGATTCGATGATCAGAGAGTTAACCGATATTTCGGTCAAAATGGTCAGAGAAGAGGCAAAGCAGCGTGTGCAAGTGAGGGCTCAAGAGCAAGCTGAAGAAAAGATTTTGGATTTATTGGTTCCCAAAACCACACCCCCACAAAAAAGTGGGAATGGAGAAACAGAAAAACCAGATGAGACGCGCGAAAAAATGCGCCAACTTTTCAGACAGGGAAAACTAAAAGATAGATCCATTGAACTAAAAAGTGATGGACCCAAAAGTCCTTTTCCAATGATCGAGGTGGTGGCCTCCGGTTCCGTTGAAGAGATGGGAATGAATTTGAAAGATATGCTGGGTCAGTTCATGCCCTCTGGGAAAGATCGCAAGCGTAAACTCAAAGTTCCGGAAGCCTATGAGTTGCTCGTTCAAGAAGAAGCGCAAAAACTGATCGACATGGATGATGTCTTGAAAGAGGCGATCCAGCGTGTGGAGCAAAACGGAATCGTCTTTTTAGACGAGATCGACAAGATTGCCGCCGGCAGAGAAGGTGGGCGCTATGGCCCCGATGTTTCAAGAGAAGGGGTACAGCGCGATATTTTACCCATCATTGAAGGCTCCACGGTGACGACCAAACATGGTTTGGTTAAAACCGACCATATTTTGTTTATTGCAGCCGGCGCTTTTCATTCCTCGAAACCATCCGATTTGATTCCGGAACTTCAAGGTCGTTTTCCTATTCGCGTGGAGTTAAAGCCGCTCGTCAAAGATGATTTTTTTAAGATTCTGACACAGCCCCAAAATTCTCTCACCAAGCAATACACAGCGATGTTGGCGGCAGAAAAAATCAAGCTGGAGTTTAACGAAGAGGCCCTCTGGGAGATTTGCAATTTGGCAGTGACGGTCAACGAACAGATGGAAGATATTGGTGCCAGACGTTTGCATACGGTTATGGAGAAGCTCTTAGAAGAGATTTTATTTGATGCTCCCGAAAAATCGGGGAAGGGGCTCAAGATTGATAAAACCTACGTTGCGAGTCGCCTCGCAAGCATCGTCAAAAACCGCGACCTTAGCCGCTATATTCTATGAAATTTTGCGATATATATGAATCGTTTTTAGGTAGGAGGTGGGTGTTCAAAACGGTGCTCCACTTCGGGCTATCTCGTCAAAAAAATAATTTCGTTTCAAAAGATGCAGATAGTATCTTACCTGCCGTCAGCTCTATCTGCAGAAACGAATATTATTTTGTTTGACTCAATACGCCCTCGT
>Ga0209542_10000395_pt1 | contig 106303 bp, 100 predicted proteins | sample RifCSPhighO2_01_FD_184028 | JGI IMG/M metagenome (GOLD analysis project Ga0209542, IMG submission 184028) | Soil microbial communities from Rifle, Colorado - Rifle CSP2_plank highO2_0.1 (SPAdes) (version 2) | ecosystem: Environmental > Terrestrial > Deep subsurface > Rock core/Sediment ...
TTGTTTTTGTTAAATTTGTTATTTTTGATAATTCATTTAAATTTGGTCCTTTATCATTTGTACTATACATTTCAAAAAAAGAACCAACTTGTAATAATATAATTGGATTCTTATATTGTTTATTATATTTTTCATATTCTAAAAAATATTGTTCAGTTAAATACATATTAGTATATATTATTATTTTATTTTTATGTAAAAAAATGAATTAAATATATAATATTGGTATTAATATATATTATAGTGAAATGAATGATAGTAATAATATAATAAAACAGAAAAAAGGATTAAATAGAAATATAATTGATAAATTTTATACAAAACTAAATATTGCTGAACAATGTATTAAATTAGTTAAAAAATATATTAATATATCTGAAAATGATTTGATTATTGAACCAAGTGCAGGTAATGGAGCATTTATAGAATATATTAGAAGATTATCACAAAATTATAAATTTTATGATTTAGAACCAGAAAATAATGAAATAATTAAACAAGATTTTTTACAATTTGATCATACAGAAATAAAAAAACATTTTAATCGTATTCATATTATTGGTAATCCTCCATTTGGTCGTCAATCATCATTAGCAATAAAATTTATAAAAAAATGTTGTCAATTTGCAAATAGTATATCTTTTATTCTTCCAAAAAGTTTTAAAAAGGATAGTATGAGAAAACATTTTTCAAAAAATTTTCATTTAATATATGAAATAGATTTATTAGATAACTCATTTTTAGTTAATAATATAGAATGTAATGTTCCATGTATTTTTCAAATATGGCAATTTAAAAATGAATATAGAAAAGAAATAAAAAAACAAATTCCATTATATTTTAAATTTGTTGATAACAAGGATAATCCAGATATATCATTTCGTAGAGTTGGAGTTAATGCTGGGAAAATTACAAAAGAAATTAATGATAAAAGTCCACAATCACACTATTTTATTAAATTTACAAATAATAATACAACAGATGATAATATAAAAAAATTAGCATTACTAAAATTTAATTTTAATAATACTGTTGGACCTAAATCAATTTCAAAACAAGAATTAATTAGTGAATTTAATAAATTAATAGGTTAATTGAAAAATTTATTTATAATGTTTTTAATATTTTTTATATAACATATTGTATCATTTAAAAATCCTACTTGAAATAATTTATACTCTTTATTTTTATTACTAGTAAATTGTATATAATTACATATAACACATAATAATTTACTTTTTTCAGTATTATGTTTATTGTCAATTAAATATTTAGAACCTCTATTTGTTTGTTGTCCTCCTCCAACCAAAGATAATTGATTCATTCCAATAATTACTTTATTCGTTGCTTTTTCTAAAATATACCAATCTGGTATTTCAGATGTTATATTTGATTCACATTTTTCTTCAAATTTAATTTCAAATTTTTCATTATCTAATTTTAAATTAAGAATAGTATTTTTAACAATTTTATTAAAAGTTTTACCACGAATAATACCTTTTGTACCTGGAGGTATTAAATTTAATAATATATATTCATTTACAATTAAATTTATTATTTCATTTTTAATATTATATTTTTTTAATATTAATGTTAATTCTTTTATTTTTTCTTGTACTGAATTACATTTTTTATATTCATCTAGTAAATTAATATCTGTTAATTTTTTTATAGTATCATAACATACTTCTTCATTTATTCTATTATTTATATATTTTAAATCTATATTTTGATATGTCATATAAGTTATTATAAATTGTATATTAATTGATTTATGATTCATTTTTTTGTATAATTGCTTTAAATTTATTACATAATTTAATAACTGATTTATTCATAAGATGAATTATATTTATTGTATTATCTGTTATATTAATTTTTAAATAAATAACATAATCACTATAAGTATTATCAATTAATGTATTACCTAATTCTACAATTATATTTGGATCTAAATAATATAATAATTTATATTTATTTAATGAAATAGATTTACATATATTTAATGGAAATGACATTGTAATTAAACAATTTAATTTATTGAAAGATTGTAATGTTGTTAAATATTTAATATTTATTTTATTATTCAATTTAATATCATCTAATTTAATATATAAAGTTAATAATTGTTTGTGATATTGTTGTAATATATTATAATTTAAATAATATGTATCACAAAAATTTTTTAATATATATTCATTAATATTATTAATTGTTGTTTTATTTGTTTTAATATATTCATTAAATGATAGTAAACCATTATATTTAATATATTTTAATGTATTTAATTTATTTAATAATGTAAGTAATACACTACTATCAGATAATGCGTCATATTTAAAATATTTAAAATTTATAATTAAATTAGTTAAATTAAAATCAATTAATTGATATAATACACATAATTGATAACTTTCATTAATATAATTAAATATATTACCAAAATATATCATATTAAGTAAATGATAGTCTGTAATAATTATATCATTATCTTTAAATTTTTTATTTGATTTTAATTTATTTTGTATTATATCTATTTCTTTACCAAAATTTGTTATTTGAAAATCATCTGTTAAATACATACTATCTTTTAAAATATTAAAAAATGAAATTAATTTTTTTGAATAAATTTTATTATTTTTAAATGTAATATCATCTGTTTCTTTAATACCAATTATAGTTCCATTTATATTTCTTTTTAAAAATAATTCTTCAGGATGTATAAAATAAAATTTTCCTTTTTCATCCATTAATTCTTTTAAATCATATTTTGATATATATTTATATATTACATTATATGTCAAATCACTAATTGCCATTTGATATAAAATTGAATTATCAATTAATGAATCTTTTTGATATAAATAATATATTGTACCTGGTTGTGTTCTTCCAATGCGTCCTTTACGTTGTTCTCTACTTGATTCTGATATATTATATGTAATTAATTGACTATTTCTTAATTTATAATTATATTTATTTATTTTAGATAATCCATTATCAATAACATATGTTAATCCTTCTATTGTTATTGATGCTTCTGCAATTGTTGTAGCAACGATAATTGCTTGTGTATAGTTAGCATTTCCTATTTCTATAGCATCATTTTCACATATTGTATTAAAATCTTCTGTTTTATTAAATCTCAATTTATGTATATTTTTATCAATATCTATAATTAAATCGCGTCCTTTACTATTCATTCTTCCATAAAATGGTAATACAATTAAATAATTAATTTGAATTTCTGTATTTAATTGTTTAACTAATTTATTAATATCAGTTTCACCTGGTTGAAAAATTAATATATGTCCATCATCTTTTTTTTTTAAAATTATATCCAATATATTCTTTATTTTATCTATTATATCTTCTTTTGTTAAATTGTTTGATTTTACTCGTAAATATGATTCATCAATTTTAAATCGTGTTGTTTGATTTGGTAATCCTATATGTATTCGTCTATCTACATAATTTGTATTATCTTTAATTTCTTTAAAAAATCTTCTATATTTTGGTTCATCCATCTCCATTGTAGCACTTAATATTACTAATTGTACTTTTTTGTCTTGTGCTAGTATTTTTCTATATAATGTTATTAACATATCCATATTAACATTATGTTCATGTGATTCATCAATCATTACAATATCAGATTTATCCGATTTATCATCTAATATTTCAAGTTGAAATCCATCAGTTACATATGTAATTGTAGGATAATTATAACTTTGATTTACATATGATTCTGTTTTTGATTTATATTGAATATAATAATTATTATCTTCAGTCTTAATTGGTAAATTTAAGGTATTTGCAACTCTATTTGCATTTTTAATTGTTGGATCAGTTCTTGGTTCAGTGCATATTATATTAGGTGCTAGTTTACCATTTAATGCTATTGAAAAATATGTAAATAATTTAGGAATTTCTGTTGATTTTCCAATTCCAGTTGATCCCGTCAAATATATAATTCTATTATTTATAAAATGATGACAAATGTTAATTTGATTAATCCAATTATATGAACTAAATTCATATATGTCAATATTTTTATCATTATTAGATGCATTATATATATCTCTTGAAAAATAATTTATTGTTTTGATTAATATATTTTGTTTTGTATTTAATGATATATTTTTATATTCAAATTTTGTTAATAATCCTTTAAATTGTAATACACTACATACATTTTCTATTATATTATTATAATTATAATTATAAATATCATAATTTAAATTATAGTCAGGATTATTTTGATATACAATATTTAAATTTCTAGTTATATCAAACCATCTTATATCATGATAATTTAATCTATATGTAAATACTTCTTTTTCTTCTTTTGTTAACATTGTCCATTGTTCTGGTAATTTTTTATCATTATAATAACACATTGATTTTGCAAAATTATATGTATATTTAAATACATTATATTTGTCTGTTGTAATTTGTTGTAATTTGTTTTTTTTTATATATTTTTTTCTATACCATGTATATTTAAATTTATTGATATCAGTATATAATAATTTATAAATATTTTCATAAGTTAATTTTTTATCATTTTCATTTTTTTTTTCATTTAATTTTTGTTTTATTACATTTAAAATTTGTTCCAACTGCCAATATTCAATTAATCCATATTTTTCTTTATGTTGTACTTTAAAATAAAATCTATCCCAATATTTTATAAAATTATTTTTTTCAGTAAAATTATCAAAATCATTATTTTTTTGTGATATATATTGTATTAAATTATATTCAAATATACTATCTAATATATGTAAGATTGTTATATTTCCTATTTCTTCATTATATATATCATATAATAACCATTTTATATTAAATATACTAGCAAATAAATCATTACGAATAACATTATATATATCACTAATTTGTAATCCACTAGTTAAATTATTTATATCTTCCTGTGTTCTATTTTCAATATATTCCCAATCAATTAATGTATGATTACGTTGTTTATTTTTAGTTATGTTATACAAATCAGTATAATCACGTAATGGATAAATATTTATAAAATTGAAATGTAATTTATTTGAGCATAATTTAAGTGTATTTATTAGTAATTTTAGATTTTGATTAAAATCGTCTTCAGTAAATTCATATTCAAAATATTTACCATTACTTTCTATACATTTATCATATTGTATATTTGAATAAATATATTTTGGTTCTGTTTTATTTATATCAACATTTTTTTCTTTTTTTATATAAATATCATTTAATGATACAATATCAAGTGGTTTTTTTTTTAAATATGGTAATAATAAATAAATTATCATAATTATATCATCATCAGTAATTTTTATTTGCATTTGAAAACATCCATAACAATATTTTAAGAATATTATTACTCCATTTTTTATTAAATTAAAATGTTTATTATTTAATTTAGGAAAAATTTCTCTGATATTTTTTTCTATTTTATATTCACTCATTATATATTAATCTTATCTAATATTTTTTTTTATTTTCTTTTTTAAAAACTTTTGAATTAAATATCTTAATGTATATGTATATTTTTCTTTAATATCCCACCAAGGATATCCATTTTCAACCATTTGACTTAATATTCCTCTCAATTTTTCTTTTGTTAAAATATGTTCGCCAATATAATCACTTTTTAATTCAAAAATTTCTCGTGAATCTTTTAAAATATCATTTTTTTCAATATCTTCACGATTAGTTAACATATCTACTTTTCCATCTTTTACAACTAATACTTTGAAAATAAAATTTAAATCTTTTTCATAAATCCATTTATCTAATATTTTATGCCAAAAATATGAGACTAATTCTTTTTTTAATGAATTATTTTCACCATATCTAAAAGGTTCTTGATTTAAATTTTGTACTGTCATAAATTTATCATATTCAGTCAATAATGCTGGACCTTTTGGTCCTAATACATATGATATTTTTGGTTTTGTTGGTATAGGTATTCCTTGTACTATAGGTGCTCTTGCTATTAGTGTTGTCATAATATATAATATATATATATTATTTTTTTGTTTTTTTAATTATATATTCTATAAATAAAAATGTTAAATAATGTAAATGATTATTAGTTTGTGTTAAATCTAATTTTTTTGTTAAAAATTTTTTTATAAATGATTGTTCTAATAATATATCTATTATAAATTTTTTACGTTCTTCTTTATATTCATCTAATTTTAATTCATTTACATGTAAATTTACTTTATTATCAGTAACATTAATGTATTTATATAAATGAGTAATCATAAATTCATATTCTTGATATTTGATATATTCAATAAAAAAATTAATAAATATTTCATCTAATAAATTATATTCAATTTCATATGCTGCTAAACATGCATTTATAATTCTTATTTTTGTTAACATATTTTTATCTTTATTATTATTTATCCATTGTAATCCTTCATAAAATGAATTTATATTATATACTTTATATAAAAATATAGTTGGTGTTAAATGTGATATTTGTACATTACTTGTACTTTTATATTCTTTTTCTGTTGGATTTAGACATATATCATGATATTCATTATTATCAGTTGGATCAAATACTGGACAAAATGCGTCTTTTGTATTTGTTATTAATGAATAATTGATAGGATGAATAATTGTTGTATTTTTATAATAACAAGCACCAAGACATTGACGATGATTAATACTAAGTGGAAAATTCATTATATAATAAAAAATGATATAATAATATATTAAGAATAATCAATATATTATATTAATAATGAATAATTTACAAATAGAAGATATTATAACATTTATAGAACAAAATATAATTAATAAAAAAATACATAATAATATACAAGATAATAAATCTTTTTATCCATTAAAAATCAATGAGGTACAACAATTACCAAATAATATTTTTGAGTTAGGAAAACAGACATATTATCATACAGGTGTTTTACATTTTATTAATTTAAATAATGAAAATGTGAATATATCATATTATTCAAGTATATTAACATGTTTATTAACAAGTTTTTCAACTAAATTAAATCAAGAAAAATATATTATTGATTTTATTAAACATATAAATAATAAAAATATAGCAACATATTTATATATCAATATATTTATTTTAGATTTAGAAAAGAAAGAAATATATTGTGATGATACTGAAATAATTCCATATAAATTATCTATATTATTATTAAAATATCCTAATAATATTTATGAACCATTATATACTGAATGTTCTAAAACATTTACAAAAAATGATATATCAATTAAAAATATATTATTAAATTATACATATGTACCTGAAAATTTAAATAAATATTTATCACAAAAACAAATTAAGCAAACAAAAGAGGAAATATATCAAATAGCACAATTAATGGGAATTGATACAAAGAAAAAAACGAAAAAACAATTAATTGATGAAATAAATAAAAAATGATAAAAATATAACTAAACATATAATTATTATTAAATAATATTTATTAGATGATGATGTATATGTTGTCATTAATTCTATTTTTTTAAATTTTTCTTTATGTGTTTCTTTATTTACTATATTATGTATATTATATAACCAATTAATTAATTTACGTCTTGATGATAATATTGTATTAGTTAATGGATACATTTGTAATAATTGTTGAAAATGCATTAAACATTTTTGACATGGTAATACATTTCCGAGTGCATATATTGCATTATATACATTTTGCTTATCATCATCTGATGGATTAACAGGATATGCAAATGTTATAAAATGCATAGTTTTCCAAAAACAAGGTCCCCATAATTTAGGACTTATATTTATTAACATTACTTATATTTATTAATAAGATTTTAATTCCTTTATAAGATCGTTATATTGTTTATATGTATAATTATCATTTATCCAATCATTTATATTTAATAATGATTTATTTAATATTATATCACGAATATTTGATATTTCAAAACTATATGTTCTTATAATATTTTTAAATATTAAATTATTATTATTAATATATTTTAATAGCATATTTATTAATTTTTTTCTATTAATGTATTCATATTTAAGACGCATATCTACATACCATAATGACCATACAGCACAAAATCCTTGAGGATCATTAATTTTTTTATATGTATGTTCTAATGTTTCAAACCATTGGAAACAAATTTTAGGTAAATAATCACTTGGTTTTATATATTTTATATTTATATCAATTGATAAAAATAATAATTTTAATTTATTATCTAATTCTACTGGATTATAATTAAAATCACATGGATATGATGTTCCATAAGGTTCAAATCGTTCAATTTCATTTATTTTTCTATCATAAATTAATATTCCACTATGATTTCCATTATTCATTATTATAGATAATGCAATAATTGTAAATCTATATGTTTCACATAATTTAATTAAATTTTCAAAATTTTTTGGAATTTTTAAATTATTATTTATCCATAGTAATTCCATATTAAATATTTTATCAGTAGTTTGTATTAATGAACAACTTTTGTATTTTTTTGTTAAATTAATTAATCCTACTACAATATCTAATTGATTACCAATAAATGTACATGTACATTGTGTTTGAGTTTGTTCTAAATCAATAATTATTTTATTTTTTAATGTTGGATATGAGTTATTATTTTCAGTTAATTTATTTTTAATTAATTCTTTACATTTAGTTTCATCTATTTTATCTATTGAACAATCGTTTTCCCATGCAATATTCCATTCATTTTTATGCAATTTTAATCTATATAAATAACTATCTATTATTATAGATATTAATAAATTACTATCAGTACATACATCTAATATTGATTCATTATTTTTATTTAGAGCAAATATATTTAATTTCTTTTTTTTTAATATATCAATGTATTCTATCCATTTAGTTGTTTTAATTAAATAATATAAACATGAATTACCTAATTTATCCTTAATTGATAAATTACTATTTTCTATAAATTTATTATAGTTTATATCTTTATTATTTATTAATATTACATGAAATGGTATCTCATAATTAATATTCCATAAATTATAATTTAAATTTGTTTGTTTTAACAATAATTCTAGTATTTCATCATTATTTTCAGAAATTGCTAAATGTAATGCAGTATTACCATGTATATCTTGTAAATTGATATTTATATTATGTTCTATTAATATTTTACTTATTTTATTATAATTTAATTTAATTGTTAAATGTAATGCCGTATAATCATTTGTATCATCTTGTATATTTATATTAATATTATATTTTAATAATAATAAAACACTTTGAATTAAATTTAATGAACATGCTAAATGTAATATATGATTAAAATTAGTGATACCTTTTTTGAGTAATAATTCTATTATTTCTTCATTTTTTGTTTTAATAGCATAATATAAACTATTATTATTATTAATATCTGTATTATTTGGATTTCCACTATATTCTAAAAGTAATTTAATTATATTAATATTTTGAAATTCAATTGCATACATTAATGGATTTTTTAATTGTAAATCTAATAGATCTAATATTGATAAACCAATACTTGTCATATTTGTTTTTAATAACAACTCAATTATGTCTATATAATTATATATAATTGCTAATATAAGTATTGATTTACTAAATTTATCAACAACATCAATTCTTGCATTATTATTAATTAAAAATTCAACTAATTCATAATTATTAAATAAAATAGCATATGTAATAAAATAATTATCATTTTCATCACGTATATTTATATCAAATAATGGATTATCTTTTTCTTTTGTTATATATTCTTTAAATTCATTATATTTACGATTTTTTAATAAATCCATATATTATTGTTTTAAATAATTTTTATAATAATTCAATATATCAATTTGTAAATTTTTAAAATCAGTTTTTTCATAATATAAATCAATCCATTTTTTTGTACTATCTTTTTGTTCTTGTTCATATTTATGAAATTCATCACCTAAATATACTTCATTATCAACATAAGTAATAATTTCATTAATATTTTTAAATTGATTATTTGAAATTATTGTATTTGCTAGTATTATTTCATTTTTATTTTCAATTATTATATCATTAAATAAATCAACAACATGTTCTTTTGATGATTTTATTTTTTTGATTAATGTATCTAACTCAATTTTAAAATCATTATATCCTATTCCAACAAAATATCTTTCAGATAATCCAGATGGACTTGTAAGTGGTTTAATTATATAACTTTTAGTAAACATTTGTGTTAATAATTCAATAATTTTACAAGTTGGTAATGTAAACATTTCAAAAAATTTACATATAAATATACCATTTTTATGTAATGTATTTTGCATAATATTTATTTGTTGTAATATAATTGAATATGAATGTTGTTCTTGAATAACATCTATAACACTATCAATATCTGTATTACCAGTTATCAAATCAACTTTCTCTTTTAATTTTACATTATATATATCATCTTCTAAATATGTAATATTTTTTAATTTAGTTCCGTGAAGTAATTGACAAAAATATGTATCTGATTTATTATTTCTATATTCTTTAATTGCTTGAACGAAAGATGAGTTTGTTTCTTGTAAATGTAAGGTTTTAATTGATGATTTAGTTAATAATAATGAAAATATATTTAATATTTCCCATAATTTATAAAAACTTGTATTTGGTTCAATATGATATATTTTTTTAGTTTCAACATTTAATAAATCTTTATTATATTTATTTATAATTAAATATATTTTTGTTTTATTTTTAAATTTTTCTATAATATTATTAAATTTTAATCTATCAATATGATAATATCGTACAAATCCCAATTCTAAAAGAGGATAACTAATTGAATGTTTAAATATTATATCAGATTTTATTTTTTGTTTAGTTATTTTAAGTTCTATTATTATTGCTTTATCTTGCATTATATATTATAAAAAAATGAAAATAAAATACTAATAAATTTTATACTATTAAACAATTTATTATGTCTTGTGAAACAATATTAAATCAAATAACAATAATATTTGATAAATATAAAACAAAATTTTTTAAATTACCAAAAGAACAAAGATTAACAGAATATGAAAAAGCATGTGGATTTACAGAAAAATCACGTATTGGTTCTAAACAATTTTCAAATCAATTTGGATATTTTATGGAAGATATATACACAACATCAGCAAAATTTAATAAAATTAATAATAAAAATAAACAAAAAGGTGGGAATGATGGTGAAAATTCCAATGAATATTTTGAATGTAAAAATAGATATGATACAATGAAACAATCATTAGCATATAATGAAATTAAACCAAAATTAGAAGTAGCAATAAAAGAAAATAAACATTTTACATTATTTATTTTAATAGATCATAAATATAAAAATAGAAATATTCCTTTACATAATGGTTTTGGTTTAAAAAAAATAAAAGAATTAAATGGATATGATGAAAAAATACATAGATGGATAAGTGGTAATAATATATATGAATATTTATTTAATGAAGATTGGAAAATTATAAAACAATATATATTAGAATTATTAAAACAACTTTAAATTAATACATCTTTTATACTTTTTGCAATTTTAATTGATAATAACACAGGTACTGCATTTCCTATTTGTTTATATTGTTGTGCAAGTGTTCCACAAAATATATAATTATCTGGAAATGATTGTATACGTGCATATTCTTTTAAATTTAATGGACGTGTTTCAATTGGATGACATCGTTCTGTTTGTTTTTGACAAGGTGAAGTTGTTAATGTTAAAGATGGTTTATCTAATGATAAACGTTTAGCGATACCTCTTTTACCACCAGCAGAATAAAATGATTTTTTCATATATTCTTTTTGTATATTGATTGGTAAATCAATCCAACAACCACCTTGTGGAATTAGTTCCATTATTTTTTTTTTATTTTCAGAATATTCATATCCTTTTGAGAAAGGAACATTTTTTAATACATCTTTTAGTACAGGTTTATATAAATCTTCTTTAGGAAAAATAAATTGTTTTTTTATGTTAATATGAACACCAATTATAAACAATCGTTCTCTATTTTGTGCTACACCATAATCATTAGCATTTAAAATTTTATATTGTATATTATATATATTTAAATTAGTTATCATATTTATAATTGTTTTAAATGTATTACCATTATTATGAGTTAATAATCCTTTTACATTTTCTATTAAAAATATTTTGGGTGTTATTTTTGCAATAATTTTGATAAATTCAATTAATAAATTTCCTCTTTCATCACTTAATCCATTTCGTTTACCTGCTTGTGAGAAACTTTGACAAGGTACACCTCCTAATAATATATCAACATTTTGATAATTAGAAAAATCAATATCAACAAATGATGTTGAAATAATATTAATATTTGGATGATTTATTTGTAGTGTTTTACAACATATTTTATCATTATCATTTAAAAAAATTGGATCAAATTTTTCTTGAATGAATCCATAACTTAATCCTCCTGCTCCAGCACAAATTTCAATAAAATTATTATGTTTCATATTGATTGTTATATATATAATGTCTTTAAATATATTATTTTCATTTTTTATTCAATATAATAGAAAGAATCCAAGTATAATAAAAAATGAAAATTAAAATTATTTAAATATATAAATAATAATATACAATTAAGATGAATAATCTTCCCAAAGTGATTGGTATTACAGGATTAAAACGATCAGGTAAAGATACAATAGGTGGAATATTTGTTAAGAAATATAATTATACAAGATTAGCATTTGCTGATCCATTAAAAAATATTGTTAAAATAATGTTTAATTTTAATAATGAACAATTAAATGGAGATTTAAAAGAAGTTGAAGATGAATATTGGAATGTTACACCACGAAAAACGATGCAATTTATGGGTGATATATTGCGAACACATATGAATGAATTAATACCTGATATAAATGCAAATTATTTTGTTAAAATACTTGAAAAACAAATGCAAGAATTATTAAAACAAAATAAATCAATTGTAATAACAGATGTACGTTATCCACAAGAATTAGAATTAATTAAAAAATATAATGGTATTATTATTAAAGTTACTAATAATAGAATTAATACTACAGATTTACATTCATCAGAACAATGTATGCAACAATTTAATGTTAATTATATATTAAAAAATGATGGATCAATCAATGAATTAGAAAAAAATATTAATACTATGTTATGGAATTTTATGTAAGATTTATATAAAAAAATAATATATATATTTATCAATATAATGATAGATGAATATAAATATAATATACTAAAAAAAATATTATCAGGATGTAATTCAAAAGAAGATGCTATTTATTTTGGAAATATATATATAAAATTGAATATTAATATGAAATTAATTTATGAAACATTAATTGATAATAGTAATTTTAATTCACAATTTAGTTTTAATGAAATAATTAATATAATAAAAAATTATAAACAAATAAATAATTATAAAATAGTTAAAAATGATGCATATATTTTTGAAAATATGTTAGATAATAATAAAATTTTAGAAACTATTTTTAAACGTATTACAGAACATCAATTAAATAATAATGTTCCAAATGAAACAAAAAAATGTCCTCATTGTGATTTAAATACATTTGTAACAACAAAATATATAATATGTGGATATATAGATGAAAAATTAACTACTAATGGATGTTATAAAGATTGGTGTGGTAAATGTGGGAAAAAATTATGTAAAGAATGGGTTGATAATTGTTTATTTAATGAATGTAATAGATATCATACAAATAATTGTTGTTTAATATTTGCTCATAAAAATAATTTAAATATTAATGATTATTGTTCTTGTTAATTTTAATACATGCAAATTTTTTATTTAAAATATATATATTATAAAAATTTATTAAATCAAGTTTTGTTATTGTATTAAATATTTCAATTTGTTTTTGAATAAAATCAATTTTATCATTTGATTGTATTGTTGTTACTAATAAATAATCTGATTGTATTTCTAATGAATTAAATGGTTTTTCTAATTGTTCTATTTGATTATTTACAAAAATATTAAATTGATCATCAGATATTTTATTTAATATATTAGTAAAATCATCATTTATAAATTTTTCTGTTCTAATTTGTATTTCATCATTTGTTTTTGTTGATGATTGTACACAAAATCTAAGTAAATAATGTGGATATTTAAAATGTCCAATTATTATATTTTTAACATTTACAATATATCCAAATTCTTCTTCAGTTCGTAATATACTAAAATAATATATATGTAATAAAGGATATAATAAATCTAATAAACAAATTTTTTTTATATCATCTAATATATTTTTTGCATTATAATCTATTTGAAATAAATATAAATAATACCCACATATATTATTAATTTCATTTGGATTATCATTTTGATGTATAATTATTTGATTATTTAGTTTAATATTAATAATTTCTGATATATACTTTTTATTAGGAACAAATTTTTTAAATAATATATGAATATGTTTAACAATTGCTTTATTAGTATTTCCACATATTAATAATGTAAAATTTGATACATTAAATATAATATCAGATGTATTTAATATATCATCATATGTAATTGTATCTATTACATTTAATATATCATTATAATCATAAAAATTTGGCACAAATTCCTTTTCAAATGTATTATTTATTTTTGAATAAGGAGTTGTATATTTTAAATTTAATAATAATGTTTTTAATTGATTTTTCTCAAATTTAAATAATTGTTCTAATAATAATTTTTTATTAAAAAATATATCTATTATATTTTCACATATATTACTTATTTTGGAATAATTTCCACTTAATTTTAATCTAAAATATAAATTTAAATATGTAACTGATATTTTATATCCAGCAAGATTACATAATTGATATACATCTTCTATAATTGTATTTATTATGTTAAAATATATTAATGTTTGAGTATATATTTTACAATTTGTTTTTAATGAAAATGGTATTTCAATTATTGAATTTATATACACAATTGGTGTAGTAAATTTATTTGTTGTTAATAAATATGTACATGATGAAACAATATTTTCTAAAGTTTCTTTTTTATTATCTATTATACTATTTTTAACTGATAAATATGGATTTAATGGTGGAAATTCAAAATTGAATCTAGTTAATTCAAATAACATATTTTCATTATTTTCATTATTTTCATTAACATAATCATTTATTGACGATAATTGATATTCTGTTAAATAATATTTTTCTATCAATGGATTAATAATATTTAGTTTTTTTGAACCTAATATAATAACTGATTTATATATATCTAAATTAGTTAAACATTTAATTAAATATTCTTTTATAATATCATTATATTCAATTTTATAATAATCAATTGCTAATAAATATTTTGGATTAAATTTATACATTGATATTGTATGTAATATTTTTATCATTTCATTTAATTCATCTTTTTTTTCTAAATAATAAAATGTATATTTATTAATTTTAATTATTTCATTATATAATTTTTGTATGTTATCATTATCTATATTTTGTAATAAAAATTTTATATAATTATTAATTAAATTTAATATTTTTGGTATATTATCTATTCCATTATCATTTAATTCTATACATATTTCAATTATACATCTATTATCTATAATATCAGATATTTGTGTTTTAAAATCAAATATATAATTATATTCATATTTCATATAATATATTAATGAATTCTCATTTGTTCTATTTAATATATTTATAATAAAATCAATTGGTGAATATTCTTGTTTATCATAAAATGAATCTATATCCCATTTTATTATTAATTTATGTATATCATCAGTTGGTTTTATTTTTATAAGTTGATTAGTTATTAATAATTTTTCTGTTTTTATATTTTCAATATTTTTATTCTTAATATTATTGAATTTATTTATAATACTTGCCTTTATTGTATAAAAATCTTCATTTGTTATAATAATTAATGTCATTATATTTGCTGAATAATAATTCTCAAAATAATTTCGCACATATTCATGTATATTATCTATCATTAATGTATCTCTATTTCCTGTCCCAAATTTACTAAAATCTCCATATGAACATTGTCTTGCTATATCATTATATTTCCAACCATTTGAATTTAAATTTTTATCATGTTCTGAATTTACAGCGTTACGTTCTTTTTCAATTCCTGTTTTATCTAATAATGGATTAATGAAAAAATCACTAAACATATCTAAGCTTTCTTCTAAATAGTTTGTATTAATTGAATAATAATAACATGTTGAATCAAATTTTGTAAATGCATTTGTCATACCATTATTATTTGCTATAAATATTTGAAATTGATTTTGTTCAGGATATTTTTTTGTTCCGTTAAATAACATATGTTCAAGTAAATGTGCTACACCTGGTATTTCATCTCTTGAATAACCAGTATTTACACATAAACCAACACATGATAATTTTATATCTTCATTTGTTATCACATATACTTTTAATTTATTATCCAATTCAAAAAAATAATATTTATCATTATATTGATGTGGTTTTATTATATTTAACATATATTTAACTCATATTTTATTTTATATTTAATTCATTAATAAAATTTATAACATCTTTTAATATTAATTGTGCTATTTCATAATTATTAAATAATTCCATTTGTTGTATTAATAATTTATGATAATCTAAACAACATTTTTTTTTATAATATATTTTAGTTAAATCTTTTGAGAATTTATCAAATTGTAATATTTTTAAGTATAAATTATTATTAATAATATATTTTGAGATTATATTAGATTTATATACATCATTTAATAAAGTTGTATATAATTTATTAATATATATATACTTGCGTTGATTAATATTTGTATATATATCAATATTATTACGTATTTTTTGACAATCTATACATGTTGTTATCATATAAAATTGATTTATAAATATATTAATAATATAAACTATATAAGTAGTAAAATGAATTCTTGTAAAACAAGATATAATAATATTGTTAATACGTATATAAATGATATAATTATAAATAAAGACAAAATAGATATAATTATTAAATTTATAAATAAAATAACTATTCAAAATTTTAAATCATTAAAAGAAATTCAAATTGATAAAAATAAATTAATGTTAAATAATGATATTTTATTGGAATTTCAAGAAGAATTTAAATCTAATTTTAATATAAATATTAAAAAAATAACAGATGTGACAATTATTAAAATTATAAATAAATTATTATCAAGTATACATTTTAAATTAGAAAAAAAGGAAAATATATATATTATTGTATACAATATAATTGACTCTTATTAATATCTTTTTTATTGTATTCATAAAATTTTATTTTATCTTCATGTATTAATATCATTTCTTTTTTATTAACATATAAATGTATTCTATAACAATTATTATCATATGATTTTAATACATTCACTAATTTATCATCTATGAATAAATATGTGTCATAAATTGCATTTATGGGAATACATAAAGCTCCAAATGAGTTTTCACTAGTAATACATTTTTTTATTTCTGATATATAATCAGTTCCACAAGTGAAAAGTGAAAAAGAAGAGATTAAGTCATCATGGATATAATTAGTATAATTATCAGTCCATTCATTTGTTAATAAATAATATAAATTATCTTCATCATATGATTCATTTTGTTCAGGAATTTTATTAGCAATTTTATAACGTTTTATATTACAATCATATTCATCAATATTAAATATTTCTAAGAATTCAAGATCATTTTTATCATTAATTGATAAAATATGTAATATATTATCAATTAATAAATATACATTTCCAAATGCATCAAAATGATAACTCATAGTTATTTATTCACTATCTTTATCTTTATCTCTATTTATTTCTTTTTCATTTTTTCCATAATAATAACTTAAACCAAACATTAATAATCCAATTATAAGTAAAACAATAGCAAAATAAATTGTACACATTGGGAAATATGATGATGTACTAGGTTGAACTTTTTCTGATAATTTTTCTGATAATTTTTCTGATACTTTTTCTGATAATTTTTCTGATACTTTTTCTAGTACTTGTTTAGGATTAATTTTTGTTTTATGTGAATTTAAAAAAGTTACTAATTCTGAATTATCTTCCATATATTTTAATTTTGTATATTATATTAATTTAAATAAACTCAATTAATATTCAAATCCAATTATTGTTACATCCCATGTTGGATCTTTTGCACTTGCATATGTTGATACTGCAGTAATACCAAATTGTGCTGTTCCATCTCCTGCAATTTCTAATCCATCTGGTATATCAACTAAAACACGATCCCATGCATTTGCAGTTGCTGGTGTTGCTGATCTCATTGCTAATATAATTGGTGTTGATGTTGTTGTAACTGCACCTGCTGTATTAATTCTAAAATTAAATGTTGTTGTTTGTGCTGTTGCTGTAGCATTTCCTCTTGTTGCAAATGAAATTAATGTAATTCTAAATGTTTTTCCACTTGTTATTACAAAACTAACTGCTGTTGATGTTGCACTTGTATTTGATGATTTTGTTAGTGTAATTGCTGTTTGTGTTCCTGTTGTTCCTGCTGCAGCAGCAACTGCATAAAATCGTAAATTTTCTCTTCCAGCATCTATTAAATTTTGAACACTAAATCCAGTTGCATTTTGTGTTCCTTTAGTTAATGTTGGTCCAATTGCATTTACTGAAAATGCTGTATTATCAGATGCAATTGTTACTCGTTGTGAACCAGCACCAGTTACACCATTTCCTGTCAATGTTGTTGTTGCCGCAATTTGTGCCAAATTTGTAGATACAGCAGTTGCATTTGCAGTTGTTGCAGAAAGATCAACTTTTAAAACACCTGCTGTTGTTCCACTTGCAGATTGTATATTTGTTCCATCATCAACCATAAGTAATGTTCCAGTTGCAGTACCTCTTGCTGTACCATCAGCATATTGTGTTCCTCCTCCAAATGTATCAACTGCAACACCAGAACTTGTTCTAATTTGTACATCTAAAGCATTTCGATCAACACTTTGTGAAGTACTAGTTACATCAGCAGCAGTTGTTGCACCTTTTGCGCCACCACGACAAATTGATTTTGCTGTTCCACCAGTTAAAGTTGCATCAAGTGCAAATGCATTTGAAACACCAATTGTTCCCGAAACAGGTTGAGTTACAGCACTTCCATCAACTTTGACAGCAGTTGCATTTGCTGTTGTTGCAGAAAGATCAACTTTTAAAACACCTGCTGTTGTACCAATTGCAGATTGAATATTTGTACCATCATCAATCATAAGTAAAGTTCCAGTTGCAGTTCCACGTACATCTCCATCAGCATATTGTGTTCCTCCTCCAAATGTATCAACAGCAACACCAGAACTTGTTCTAATTTGTACATCTAAAGCATTTCGGTCAACACTTTGTGAGGTACTAGTTACATCTGCAGCAGTTGTTGCACCTTTTGCACCTCCGCGACAAATTGCTTTTGCTGTTCCTCCTGTTAAAGTTGCATCAAGTGCAAATGCATTTGACACAGCAATTGTTCCTGAAACAGGTTGAGTTACAGCACTTCCATCAACTTTGACAGCAGTTGCATTTGCACTAGTTGCACCAATGTCAACTCGTAAGGCACCAGATGTTGTTAAAGATAAAGGATCTAATTGAGCAGTAGTATAAGTTGGTGCAGCAGTTGTAACAGCACCTTGAATTAATGGACCTGTTTTTCCAGATGTTGTTGCACCTTGAGCAAGTAAAATTCCATTAACAGATGTATCTAATGCTAATAAAGATGTATTTAAATTTGTACCAGCATTTGCTGTAATTGTTCCCGAAACAGGTTGAGTTACAGCACTTCCATCAACTTTAACAGCAGTTGAATTAGCAGTTGTTGCTGAAAGATCAACTTTTAAGACACCAGCTGTTGTGCCAATTGCTGATTGAATATTTGTACCATCATCAATCATAAGTAAAGTTCCAGTTGCAGTTCCACGTACATCTCCATCAGCATATTGTGTTCCTCCTCCAAATGTATCAACAGCAACACCTGCACTTGTTCTAATTTGAACATCTAAAGCATTTCGGTCAACACTTTGTGAAGTACTAGTTACATCTGCAGCAGTTGTTGCACCTTTTGCACCTCCGCGACAAATTGCTTTTGTTGTTCCACCAGTTAAAGTTGCATCAAGTGCAAATGCATTTGACACAGCAATTGTTCCTGAAACAGGTTGAGTTACAGCACTTCCATCAACTTTAACAGCAGTTGAATTAGCAGTTGTTGCAGAAAGATCAACTTTTAATACACCTGATGTTGTACCAATTGCAGATTGAATATTTGTACCATCATCAATCATAAGTAAAGTTCCAGTTGCAGTTCCACGTACATCTCCATCAGCATATTGTGTTCCTCCTCCAAATGTATCAACAACAACACCAGCACTTGTTCTAACTTGTATATCTAATGCATTACGATCAGCACTTTGTGAAGTGCTAGTAATAACACCAGCAGGAGTTATACCTTTTGAACCACCACTAATAATATTAGTCATAGTTGATTGATCACTTGCAATAACAACTGGAATACTATTTGCCATAGTTGTTTGACCCAAATTTGGCAATTGTGAAATAATAGAATTAGAAATAGTTTCATTTAATTTAGCAATATTAGTAGCAATATATTGTTGTATAGCTTTTGATTGATCTGGATTTGTCATTAATAATATTAATAAAAATGATAATAAAAAATGAAATTATTTTATATTAAAATAAATTAATATATATTATATTATGGCAGATTATATAAAAAATAATTCATCATCCATACCATGGATTGAAAAATACAGACCAAGAACATTAAATGCAATTATACAACAATCTGAGATTAAAAATATATTTAATAATTCATTAAATAATCAGGATTTTCCACATGTATTATTATATGGACCACCTGGAACTGGTAAAACATCAATAATACTTGCATTAGCATATGAATTATTTGGACCAAATATAATAGAAGATAGAGTACTAGAATTAAATGCATCAGATAATAGAGGGATAAATATTGTTCGTGATAAAATTATTCGGTTTTCTAATAAAATAATTGGGCAAACTGATCCGAATTATCCATGTCCAGAATTTAAATTAATAATATTAGATGAAATAGATGCAATGACATATGATGCACAAAATGCATTACGAATAATAATTGAGGAATCATCACATATTACAAGATATTGTTTAATGTGTAATTATATTAATAAAATTATTGAACCAATTAAATCACGTTGTTCACTTATTAAATTTATACCACTTAATAAATCAGATATGTTTTCTTATTTAACAAAAATTATAAATAATGAAAGATTAATTCTTAATGATGAATGTTTATATAAAATAATAGATTTATCTGAAGGAGATATGCGTAGAGCAATAATGAGTCTTCAGAATATTAATTATATAAGTAAATATAAAACAATTACATTAGAAGATATTGAAGAATTACATGGAGAATTACCAAGTAATTATTTTAATAATATTATTCAAAAAATAAAAAATAGTTCAATTATAGAATTAAATAACTTTGTTATAGAAATATATGAACAAAGTTATATTATTAAAAATGTATTAGTATTATTAATTCAAGAATTAGATGATTTAAATCCTATTATAAGTTCTCAAATTATTATTAAAATTAGTGAAATTAATCAATTTATTATTGAAGGTTGTGATGAACATTTACAATTATTAAATTTATTTATTTATATTAAGAATATTTTAAATTAAACATCATTTATATATTCATCATTTTCATTATATTCTAAAAAATTAACATTTGTTTTCTTATTTATATTTTCATATGTTAATGACATATTCATTAATATTTGATAAATTTTTTGTTGTTTTGATAATGTTAAATTTAATTCTTTTGGATGTTCTACAATTAATCTAATATATAAATTTCCTATTTTATTTTCATCTATTATATACATTCCTTTCTGTTTAATAAAAACTATATCATTATGTCTAACTGGTTCTTTAATAATAATATCTAGTTTTTCATTGAAATAATCTATCACTTTATGAAAACCAATAAATGATTCTATAAATGTTATATGTAATTCATAATATAAATCACTTAATCCTATTTCAATATTATTTATATAAAAATTATGTTTAAATATGTTAGAACGTAATTCTTTTATTATAAATTTTTTATCATTTTGTTCAATTATATATCCATTATATACACCTTTTGGTATATTTATTATTATTTCTTGTTTATTATTCATATTTTTTCCATTACATTTACAATTTTTAGTTTCTAATATACCATTTCCATTACAAATTGTACATATTTCATATATATCATTTTTTAATATAAATCCTTTTCCAATACATATAGTACATTTATTATTACAATTATCACAAAATTCAATTTGATCTATTATTATTTTTTTACTAACACCAAAATATAATTCATCAAATGTTAAAAAAATTTCTTGTTCAATTTGTTGAATGTCACAATTTTTATCATATATTTTTTTTGTATTAGGATTAATTAATATTGAATATGCATCATTTAATTCCTTGAATTTTATTGTTGCTTCATCTAAATTATTTAAGTTTTTATCAGGATGCCATTTTAAAACAAGTTTATTATATGATTGTTTAATATCAATAAGAGATGCATTTGGTGTTAAATTTAATATTTTATAATAATCCATATAATTATATTTATAAATTATTCATTTGATTCATACTTAATAATCGTTTATTATGTGTTAATATATATATTTGTTTTAATTGTATATTATTTGTTAAAAATTTACTATGTAAAGTTATTAATTCTACTAATTCATTTTTGATTTCTGTTTTATTTTGGTATAATTTATATAATACACATTGTAATAAATAATCATAACCAACATATAATTGATTACATTTTGTAATATGTGTATAAATATATGTTAAATAGTTTAATATAATATCAAAATTTAGTATATTTTTATAATAAAATAATCCACATAATGTCATAAAACCTTTATAATCTTCAAAAGTTCCAATATTATTATCATCTATATTAATATTCATAAAATAAGTAAATTTATCATTACATATATTTAATATTAATTGTAAAATAATATCATAGTTAATATTAATATCTAAAATTATATTACAACATAAGATTGGTAATATATCTTCATTTATTTGTTGATTTTTTTGTAAAATTTTACATTGTATTGCAACATTACTTTTAATTGAACACATTATTAATTCATTTATTAAATAAGTTAATAATTGATCATTAAACTTTATTTTTAATAATTTCATTATATTTTCATTATAAGTTGTTTTTCCTAATGAATTGACACATGTTTTAATTTTTTTATATATTTGTAAATCATCATGTTTGATTCCTAACATTTTACTATTTATTAATGAATTAACAACATCTTCAAATGTTTTTAATAAATTATGTTTATTATTATTTTTTTTATTTTTTATTATATATGGTAACATATTTTCTAATATATCATTTTGTTGATAATTAATTAAATCATCATATATATATGAAATAGTTGGTTTTATATTATCTACCATATATTATAAATTATATTATTTTTTTATATAGTTCTTGTATAAATTAGCAATTTCTGAATTATATCATCTGAATTATTAAATAATCCAATTGTATTATTATTTTTAATTACATAAATTGGATAATATATATTATTTTTTTTTAATAATAATATTATATTAGAACAATTTTTATTATATACTTCTATATCATATTCATTATTACAATTGTTTTCAATAATAAATATGGTTATTTGATCTATTATTAATTTTGTTATATTTTTTATTGTATTATATATAATAATTTTTTGTGCTATTTTGTTAATATCAGTTAATTCATCTTGTTCTATTTTTAAATTTTGCATAAATGAGTTTACATTTAAATATTTTGGTATAATTGTATGAGTTCTCATTATATTATGAATTGCATTTATAATTGACATGTTATTATCATAATTAATATTTAACATATTTGGAATCCAATATTTTAATTCATTATCAAAATCAAATATATTTTCAGTTATATCACCACCTTTAGTTTTAATGGATTTACGAAAAACATAATATCGTGATAAATCACTAAATTTTCGTAAACCTTTATTTAGGTCAGTATCATCATAAAAACTTTTAATATCTGATTGTGATTTTTTTGTTCGTGATTCATGTTGATATTGTACATATTTTGTGAAATATTGTTTATGAATATTGTATTGATTTTCAAAATCATCAGTATCAACCAAGTGAAGATCACAATCTTTTTCAAATTCACTAATTAAAAAATCTTTATCAACTAAATATTCAGTTAAATATTTTTTATTAATCCAATCCATTAATACATCTATTTTATGACCAGTTTTAATTTGTTCATTTTTTGTTAATGTATATTTTTTAATAATATCATATAATACAATTTTTTCACCAGTTTCATTTGTTATTTCAAATTTAAAATTTTCTTTTCCATCTAATAAGTTAATAATTTTTTGAGCATCAAAAGTTGTAATTATAATATAACCACCATTTTTTAAATAATTATTTATATTTGTCTTAAAATTAGTCCATGTAGTTTCATTTTTAAACATATAATGTATTGCAAATTGACAATTAATTGCATCATAATATATTTTTTTTTCATTATTTTTTGAAAAAACTTTTTTTATATTTGATATATTTTGTTGTGTCATACCATTTAAACCAATTAATTGTGATTCTAAATCTAATGGTAAAGTTGCATCTGCTTGAATAAACATCATTTCAACATATCTAGCACGACCTTCTTTTAATTTCATATAGCGATCAATTGCGCCATCACCTTTTGAAATTAATCCTTGATAATCAATATCAATTCCTACATAATTTGATATATTAGCTTCAAAAAATTTATTATTATCACCACCTTTTCCACATCCAATATCTAAAACTGATATTTTAGTTTTATTATTAAATAATGTAACATTATCTGATGGTAATATATTTTTATATCTTGGATGTAAATATAATGTAATTAATTCTGATTTAATACCATTATGAAATTTTCTCATTGGTTCTGAATATTTATTATTTCGTTCATTATAATATGCATTTTCTTTTGCTGTTTTAACAACTATTTCATGACTAATACGATTTTTCAATTCAATAAGTTTATTATCATATGAATGTATATTTTTTTGATAATTATTACCAATTGCTAATTCTTGAAAATCTTCCATTTTTACTGGATTTTGAATACTATCCCAAACACTTTGTGCAGTTGTTATAAAATTACCATATTTTGTTTTATATTTTTGTACACTTTCAGTTTTATCATGTCTTGTTCTTATAACAACCCATCTAAAATAATCTGATATTATATCTGGATGTGTATTATAATAACACTCTATAACTGTTTTATCAATTATAATATTATTATTTATATCTCGTGCTTCATCATTATTTAAATATATATATGCTAAATGTAAATTTTCATTTTCATTAAATAAAATAGGTACTTCTATATTATTTTCTTGTTGGCCAACAAATAATTTAAGAATACGATAAGGTTTATTTTTTAAATAATCTTCATCAGATAATTTATTAGAATATGAATTATCATAAACTGTAAGTATATTACCATTAGAATCTCTCATATATTCAACATAAAAATCAATTGAATTTGAATGTTCTGGTTTCCATTTATAATCAGAATATAAATAATTTTTATCTTTAATATTTGTTATATATTTTTGATCTAATGGTGAAAAAATTAATCCATCTAATATATATGGACATTTTGTTTTAGTATAATTTGTGTATAATGTCCATATTAAATTAGCATATGCGAATATTTCCCAATCAAATACTCCTTTACATGGAATAAAATATTTTCGTCTAACTAATATATATTTTTTATCTTGTTCAATATCGTGATTTAATATATTAAACATATTAATAATTTCTTTTTCATGGAATAATAATTGATTTTCTAATGTAAATTCTTTACTTTCATTTTTTTTATATTTATAATTTTTTTGTTTATCTAATATAAAACATTTATCAATTACTTCATCTATATATTCAATTCTATTCATAAAAATACTTTCAGTTCTAATATCTATTGTTTTATATGTTAAACAATCAAATGCTAAAAATAAATGTCTTCCATATTTTGTTAAAAATATATACTCACCATCAAGTATTGTTCCATCATATGTATTATTTTTTAATTCTATACCTGTATATTTTACTTCTAATAAAGATGATATTAAATATACATTTTTATTATATATTATTAAAAAATATCTATCACCATCTGCTTTATCTGTAACAGCATATTTGTTAATAATTGTTTCTGTTACAAATTGAATTTCTAATGGTCGTGGTTGTCGTCCATCTAAAGTATGTTCTTTTTTTGTTTGTAAAATTTTTCTATAATAATTTAATACATCTTGTTGAGTATTTGTTGTTATTAAAAAATTACTATTTTGTATAACTTTTAATAAATTATAAACTGATTTTAATATTAAATCAAATGTTTCTTTAGTTGGTGAATTTGTTTGACATTCTACTTCTAATTCATATTTTTCATTAGTTAATTCAGTATATGATATTCCACTTTTAATATGTGTTAAATCTATTTTTACTAAATTTTTACTATCTTTATCACCTTGTACATAACAAGTTATTCGTTGTTTTAATCTAAAAGAATTTATATTTTCTAAACCATATAACATAGTAATTTCATCTTTAGATACAATATTTTCTTCAGATAATCTAGCTCTAAGATTAAATTCTGGAATTTCAATTAAATTTTCTTTATGTTTTATTTTTTTCATCAAATTTATATTTTTAATATTATTTTCATATTTATTTAATAATATTTTGAATAAAACATTTGTATTATTTTGATTACTCATTAATTCATTTATTGTTTCTATTGTTACTATCGTAATTCTATATGTTATATTATTAATTGTAACATCTATATCAAGTGTTATTTCATCATTTAGTTTATCTTTTGAAATTGCTTTTAAATATTTTAGTAAATGAATATATTTTTCTAATGTTATATAATTTGATTTACTAAAAAATATAATTTCAAATTCATTATTAACACTTGTTTTATTGAATAAATTATATAATGACTTGATATCTGGTATTGACATCGTATATATTATATTAATGTAATATAATTTTATATATTAAAAATCATTTTTTGGGGTTTTATTTACTATAAAATACTTATTACCAATAAAAATCATCAAAAAATGATTTTAGATTATATTTATAGGTTTATTTTATATAAATATAAATGCCATTTACTAATAAAAATAAATATGAATTAATTGAAAGAGAAAAAAAACAAATAATAAATAAAATAAAAAAAACAGAAGAATACATAAAACAATTAAAAGAACAAATAAAACAATTAGATGAAGAAATAAAACAAATTAAAGAAAAATAAAATAATATAAAAATGAGTTTTTTATAATAAATGTTTATAACAATATAAATTATATGGAAAATATTGATTATAAAATTGTCAAAGATGACGATAATAATGTTGGAGTAATAAAACCATCAGTTAATGGAATAATGAATGTACAAGAACAATTAGTTAATTTAAAGAAATTGATGAAAGATATATTAGATAATTCAGAATTTGAAACAAAAGAAAAGGATAAATTTGATACACATATGTTATTAAAATATGATGGATTAGTTATTAGAAAAATAATTTATTTGGTATTAGATAAACCAAATAGAAATAAGAATTTTAAAAAAGCAGTTGATATATTAGCGGAATTTCAAAAAGTAAAAGATGGAGAGTTAGAGTTAGAACAAGTATTACAAAATCAAGTTCGTGCATTAGATGAGGAATATATATATCCTAAATTTGGAGGTAAAGAAGAATTTGAAAAGAAATTTAAAAATCAATAAATTTAGTTTCAAGTTTCTTTAAAATTTCAAGTCGTGATAAATGATAATTTCTTATTAATTTTTTTGCATCTTCAATTGTATAATATCCAATATCACCAATTTCTACATTATTTTTTATATTAGGCAAATTATCATTTACTGCTTTTGCAATATAATATATGTGTGTATATTTTTTTCCATTTGTTCCTAAGAATTCTTCAATATATGGTTCTTGAGATATTATATTAATATCATTTTCACATAATCCAGTTTCTTCACAAAATTCGCGTTTAGCACAAATTAATTCATCTTCTTTACCTTTTTTTCTACCTTTTGGAAATCCCCATTCTGGAAATTCATAAGATGGTATAATATTTTGAATATAATAATTTAATTTTATATCTGCATCATTTATTAAATAATTATATTTTTTTTTTGCATTTTCAATATCTTTTGATAATAAATAATCATTTGATATAGTTCCCAATAAATCAAGCCATAATTCAGTAAATGTTAAACTATTTATTTTTTTAATTTCTTCTGGAGTCATTTGTTTAAATAATGATGTTATATTATAACTATTATTTTCATTATAAATTCCACGTATGAAATCACTATATCCAACAGTATGTTTTCTACGTATTAATAATAATTTATTTTGTTTTATTAAAATTATTCCCCAACTTTTTATTGATTCTGTACAATCTTTATGTTTATGTCCATATTTATTACAATTATTACAATATAATTTATCCATTATATTTTAATATAAAGTTTATTTTTTATATAAAAAAATGAATTTCATAATATATTAATAATTAATACATATTAAAGTAACATCTTCAATAATGCTATCACAAAAAACATTGACATATATTGCAAATAAAAGTTCAATTAAAAGAAAATATTGTGCTATAATTTTAAATCGTAATAATATTATATCATATGGTTATAATCGTTCTAAAATACATACAATAAATAATGATGATTATATATCAAATAAATATTGTATACATGCAGAAGTTGATGCTATAAGGAAATGTACACATTTAAAAAATTGTAAAATGATTATTATCAAAATTATAAATAATGAAATACAAAATGCGCAACCTTGTAATTCGTGTTATAAATTATTATGTAAATATAATATTCAAATAATTAATTATAAATAATTTTATTTTTCATTTGCCATACTTTCTCTATTTTCATTTGCAATATGTGTTAAATTTTTAGCATAATTTATGCGTTTTATTATTTTATTTTCAGAATTTTTTAATTTATTATATGTTAAATTATCATTTGAAGATTTATTAATAATTATATTATTTATTTTTGTTTGTGATGATATATGTTCTTCTTTATGTTTATCTATAATAATTTGAATTTCTTCATATGTTTTTTTATGTAAATTATGAAAATATGTTAATGTAGAATCACCAGTTATTGTAAATACAACATCTGGATTATATTTTATTATTATTTTTTTTATTTTTTTTAATATTTTTCGATCTTTTATAGTAGCAATATATTCTGTCATATAATCTAAATTATTAATCATATATAAATTAAAAAGATAAACAAATTTTAATATTAAACATATTTATATAGAGATATGTCTGATGATATAAAAATAACAGATTCAATTACACAAGAAGATGACGATAATATTCAATTAAATACAGAAGAACAAAATGAATATATTAAACAAATGAAAATTCAATATACATATCCTCAACAAAATGATAAACATTTACAATATAAATTATATATAAAACCAGAATTTTATTATAATAAAATACCAGAAAAACAAAATATTACATCATATGATGAAATATCTAAATATAGAACTGAAATTTGTATTAAAAAAAAAGGATTACGAGAGCATCAAAATATGTTAAGTAATTTTATTAATCCGAATACACCATTTACAGGATTATGTTGTTTTCATGAATTAGGTTCTGGTAAAACTTGTGTTGGTATTGCAATTGCTGAAACATTTAAACAACAAGTTAAAAAATATAATACTAAAATTGTAATTCTTGTTCCTAGTATATTATCCAAAGAACAATGGAAGAATTCTATATTTACATGTACTGGTGAAACATATTTAAAAATACCAAGTAATACATATGTAAATGATGATATAATTAATAAATTAAAACGTGATGGATTAATGCAAATAAAAGAATATTATAAATTTATGACTCATACTAGTTTTCGTATTCATGTTCTTGGAGAACGTATACAAGATGAAAAAGTTGGAAATAAAATTTCTTATAAAAAAAATGAAGAAGGTGAATTTGAACGTGATATATCAGTTGATAAAATACATAATTTAGATAATACTATTTTAATAGTTGATGAAGCACATAATTTTACAGGAAATACAAATGGTGAATCTCTTATAAAAATAATTAAAAATTCTGTTAATCTTAAAGTTGTTTTATTAACAGCAACACCTATGAAAAATTTTGCTGATGATATTATTGAATTAATTAATTATTTACGTCCATTATCCGATCAAATTGATCAACATAAAGTATTTGATTCTGTATCAAATCATTCTATGAATTTTACTCAAAATGGGAAACAATATCTTGCTAAAATGGTTAGTGGATATGTTTCATTTATTAGAGGTGCTGATGATTTAACATATGCTAAACGTATAGATGAAGGTGAAATTCCAGATGAATTATTATTTACTCCAATTATCAAATGTCAAATGTTAGATTTTCAAAGTAAAATATATCATGATAATATTGATTCATTAACTATTAATGAAGATAAAATTAATGTAACACAAAGTACAAAAACTGAAGCAATTGCTAATTTTATTTTTCCAGGTTTATCACAAGATACTGAAAATATTGTTGGTTATTTTGGTGTTGATGGGTTACATGTTATAAAAAATCAAATTGAAAATAATAATACATTACTTAATAAAAAATTGAGTATGTTTTTATTTAAAAATGAAAAATCAACAGATTTGATAAAATTATCATCAGATACTAAATCAATTTCTGGAAAAATATTATCACTAGAGAATCTTAAAATATTTTCTATAAAATTTTATACAGCTCTTATGAATATCAATGAATTGGTTATTAATAAAAAAAATCCACAATTGGCATTTGTTTATTCAAATTTAGTTAAAACTGGTATTGAATTATTTCGTGAAATATTGCTTGTTAATGGATATATTGAATATCAACAAGATAGTAGTAATTATAATATAAATCCAACAACTATTTGTTATTATTGTGGACATCATTTTTCTAATCATAATACTCTTGTTGATATTCCAAAACATACTTTTCATCCAGCAACATTTATGATGATAATTGGTAAATCAGGAGACGATGTAAATGATACACTTCCTGAAGAAAATAAACAAATTCTTGATAATGTTTTTAATAATATTACTAATAAAGAAGGTAAATATATTAAATTAATTCTCGGTTCACGTGTTATGAATGAAGGTATTAATCTTAAAAATATTGGACAAGTTCATATTCTTGATGTATCTTATAATTTTAAAACAATTGATCAAACAATTGGTCGTGGGATTCGTTGGTGTTCTCATTATGATGTTATGTCTGAAACAAATGTATATCCAGAAGTTAAAGTATTTAAATATGTTATTTCTATTCCTGAAAAATTAACTATTGAAGAAGAATTATATAAACGTTCTGAACAAAAATATATGTTAATTAAACAAGTAGAACGATTACTAAAAGAAAATGCTATTGATTGTCCTCTTAATTATAATGCAAATGTTTTTAAAAATGAAGTTGAACAATATAAAGATTGTATTGAACCAAATAAAAATTCTAAAGACCTAAAGAAAATATCAGAGATATATTCTATCAAACAATTTTGTCCAAGTAAATGTGATTTTACAAAATGTGATTATCAATGTAATGATTCTAAATTAAATTTATCATTTTATGATAAATCTCGTAATATTTATAAATTAATCAATAAAGATGATTTAGATTATACTACATTTGCACATGAATTAGCATTAACAGAAATTAATTTTATTAAACAAAAAATTAAAGATATGTATCTTATTAAATATTCTTATACAATTACTGAAATTATTCATCATATTAAACAATTATATAAAATTCATAAACGTGAAATGTATGATGATTTTTTTGTTTATAAATCAATTGATGATTTAATTCCAATTACTGAAAATGATTTTAATAATTATTCAGATATTATATATGATAAATATAATAGAACAGGTTATTTAATATATATTGATACATATTATATTTTTCAACCATTTAATGAAACTGAAAAACTTCCAATGTATTATCGTATGAATTTTAATGAAAATTTTACTAATGATATTTCATTGTATACTTATTTAAAAAATAATAATGCATTTATTAAATTAAATATATCAGAAACAGAAATAAATTCAACATATGATTTTGATTTAGATTATTATGATAAAAGATCAGAATATGATATTGTTGGTATAATTGATCAAAAAGAAAATGTTGATGTATTTAAAATTAGAGAAAAACGTGGGAAAAATTTAAAAAAACAACGAGAAATTGGATTACCATCATTTAAAGGTGCTGTTTGTTGGAATGCTAAAACATTAAAAGATTTAGAAAAAATTTCTCATAAATTAAATATTAAATTTAATTCATCAGAAAATAGACAAGTCATTTGTGAATCAATTGAAAAAAAATTATTAAATCTTGAAAAATATTCAACAGGTAAAACTAAATTTACCTATATTATGATTCCAAAAAATCATCCAACTTATAAATTTCCATATAATTTAGAAGATCGTATTATTTATATTAATGATTATTTTATTAAACAAAATATTAAATTAACAATTACTAAAAATAAAATAACTATTCCTAATCAAAATTTATCTGATGCAAATATTACATTTATTAAATATTATAATGGAACTCTTAAAAATGATTTATGGACAATTATTATTGAATAAAAATTGAATTTAGTAATATTTTACTATCTATCATTTATATCAAATAACTAGCATTCATAAATTATGGCAATTCCAATATGTTCTCGGTGTGGTGAAGGACATAAACAAAGTGTTTGTCCTTATATGCATCCTAAAACTATTTTAGATACATGTAATGATAATATAAAAAAAGCATCAGTATCATTAATATTTGAAGGAAGAAAGAATAGTGGATTATTTTCAACAATTATAGGATTATTATCAAATGAAACATTATATTGCAAATATTGTGAAGAAATATATAATAAAATAAAAGATGAAGAAACATATTTACCTAATGAACAATGTTTAATAAATCGTATATATTCACATAACTCAAATGCATGTAGATTTATTAAATGTAATAAATGTTATGAAAAACATTCTGTTGAATCATGTCCATACAATATTATAAATTGTTATAATTGTCATAAAAATCATATTGAATTAACATGTCCTTATTCAATTATAGATTGTCCTTATTGTTCAAATATATATAATAAAATTAATCATGTTGAATCAGTTTGTCCTAATGAAAATTATTGTTTAAAATGTTTACAAAAATCTAAATTAAGTAAATCTCCAAATAAATATGAAATATATATGAAAACACATAGTACTGCTAGATGTGTTATAGGTTCTATGTATATAACATGTGATAATTGTGGTTTAACAAATCATGATACATCTATGTGTGATCGTAGTAGATGTTGTCAAAAAATTGCACCAACATTAACACAATTTTATAAAAAATATAATATATGTAAATTATGTTATAACAAACGTCAAAAAAAATGATATATACAATATTTTGACTACTATAGATTAATTATATTGTATGTTGCTGAAACAGAAATACACAAATATAAATGAATGATGTCATTATTATACGAGGAATGTATAATTCATTCAATTTGATATTAGAAATTATATCAGTGATGACACAATTTCGCCAAAATACAAATGGATGTTTGGCATTTCATTTCACAATGAGCATCCACACCAAATGGTGATGACACAATACATTTCAGATTATACAAATGGATGATTGTCATTATGAAAGAGAACATTTACTTTCATTCATCCACACTGATAATAATTTTAGTATCAAATATGACACAGCTTTGCCAACATGTACTTTGGTACATAATACAAATGATACCATTTCAGTCATAATATTGCCATATTATGGATATCACAACATACATTTTTTTATGTTTATTATTTCTATATAAATTAATTTATGATAATCAAATCAATACTATTATGTAATTTTTGTAATTTTTTTATATCACATATATTTACTTTATTTATAAAATATATTATATTATTTGATGAAGTAATATAATATTTATATTTAAATTTATTAATGTTTAATACATTATTAATATGATTTAAACTTTTTATTCTAAATGATTGTATTTTTACTAATCCATTATTTATATTATATAATAATTCATATGTTTCACGTAATGTTAGTAAATAAAGATCATCATCATGGATATACATGTTAATTAATTGATTGATTATATTTAATATTAAAAATAATAATAAAATCATTTTTTAGTGTATTAAAATCATAAAAAATGAAAAATATATAAACTAATATATATATTATATTAATAATACATGTATAATCCATATATTGATACAAAATTAACAACAGATTTAATATTGAAACCAAATGAAATAACTAATATAGAGTCAAATTTATATATAACATTAGTGAATAAATTAAATAAAAAATGTTATCAAGATATTGGATATATTGATAAGATATATAAAATTACTAAAATTCCAGATGGATGCCTTATAAATGAAGATTTTTCAGGTGTTATACATTATAAAAATGTTCAATTTGAATGTCGTATTTGTAAACCAATTAATGAGAATATTATAACATGTAAAATTACAACAATTGAACCACATAAGATAGCTTTAGCAGAACATGGTCCACTTAAATTTTTAATTTTATTAAATAATGAAACCTATAATAAAAAAAATTTTATTTTTGATAATAATACACATCAATTATATAGTATTATTTCTGATAATAAAGGTAAAAAAATAGATAATACATCATATGTAAATGTTAAAATTCAACAATCAAAATGTATTAATAATTCACCAATATTTATATCATTAGGTTATTTATATAGTATTGCATCAGATGAAGATATTAAATTTTACCACAGCTTGAACACTTAGCACCAGTTACATAACGTAATGTTAAATATTTAATATTAATATTTGAGTTAGTTCCTTTATTATAAAAACTAATGAACCATTTTATATAATTATTATATGATGATAAAGCATTATCTGTTAATTTGATATTAGATAATGCAGTTCTATAATTTCGTTTACCAATTCCTTTAAAAAAATATTGTATCATTTGTACTAAATATTTAACTACATTTTTATGTTCTTGTGTTGGTTTATTTGGATATAAAATTGCAACATAACTTAATACACCCCATAATGTTGAATTAACACTAACAAAATTTCGTGTTGCTGTTTTATAAAATGAATATGTTGAAGTTTCATTTTTAATTGTTTTTTTTAAATATTTATTAACTAAATTATGCATATTTATTCCCCATATTGATAATTTATATCTTGAATTTAATATATCATTTGTGATTGGATGTTTTAACAAATGTGCATTATAATGTTTAGCACAATTTTCACAAGGTAATAATATTGCTAAATTATTTAATATATAACTTACAAGATGTTTCCACCATGGATTTGGTTCTCTTGGATATATTACACTTATATAATGTATAAATTTCCAATATATTGGACCCCATATTGTTGTCTTTATTGCCATATAATTATATTGATAAAAAATGAAAAATAATTTAATTAATTATTAAATAAATATTATTATATGGATGATTTATCTGATTTATTAAAAGAAATAAATATAATTAAACAATCACTTACAATATATAAACCAAGTGAAAATATAGTGTATATAAATGATGGTTATAATAATAAAGAATACACTTGTTCAAATTATACATGTTATTGTAATGAATTATATGAATGGAGTTGTCCATGGTGTTTATTTGATTATGGATTTGTATCTATAAATTATAATTTTGAAAATAAATCATATTATTTTGATCTGTTAACATATGATGAAATTAGAATTGATTTAAATAATAATCCATTACATATTTTAAAACCTATTAATTATATATCTACTAATTTAAATAATTATGAATGGACTATAATTAATAATCCTAAATATGATTATTTATATAATAAATTGAATAATTTTGAAGTTATATATATTGATTATGATATAATTTGCATGAAATATAATGAATTATTATTATTTAGTAATAATAATCCTTGTAAATGTGATTTACCAAATTGTAAACATTGTTTGTTTAAAGCAAACTTAATTTCATTTAATGCAGATCCATATGCATTTACAAATTCTCGTTGGAATTATAAATAATAAATAATATATAATATATATGGAATTAAATCAAGTTCTTAGTAAAATGAAGGAATTATATAGTAAGGATAATGGTAATAGTATAACATTTGATCATATTAATATAGGATTTAATGCATTAATTAAAAATAGTTCATTTATAACAAAAGTAGAATCTGAAATTAATAGTATAACCAAAGATAAACATTTTGATATAAATGATATACCAGAATTATTACATATTGTAATTTTGACAATGGATTTTATGAAAAACACATTAATATTAAGAGCATCACTAAAACAAAATGATATGAAATATATTATATATGGATTATTATTACATTTAACAAAATTTGATAATAATATTGATATGGAATCATTTCAAGTAGGTTTAAGTGTAACATATAATGTGTTATGGAAGTTAGTATCAATTAGTGTAAATGGAATTAAAAAAGTTATGACTTGTTGTTAAATTTTTTTTCTATCTTTAATAATAAATGAATATTGATAAAGATTATATTATAATTGAAAATAAACCATTATGGCAAGATGATACAAAAATTACACAATGTTTTAAATGTAAACAGAATTTTACATTATATAATAGAAAACATCATTGTAGAATATGTGGTAAAATATATTGTTATACATGTTGTAATTTATTTATATCAGTTCCTGATTTTATTGATGTGTTAAATCAAGAATCACATAAAAATGTTAGGGTATGTTCTCAATGTAATACTAATGTTAAAAAACAATATATAAATCAATTATTAAATTTATTTATTAATTTTGATTTACAAATTATTAATACTTTATTATCAGTTTGTCGTGCATATTATATAGCAGGTATAAAATATATTGAATTATTTAAACAAATTCAATACAAATTAGAATTAACTCAAAATGATAAAATAATGTTACATTTAAATAAATATTATATTAGAGGACATATTAATTATTTAATACCACATCAAATAGATAATATTTTGTCATCAAAAAAAATATCTTGTAAAAATACATTTTGTTTAAATTTAAATTGTCATGTTACAATTAATAATATAATACAATTAATTCAAATAAATTCAAATAATGATAGTTTAACAGGTTTAATTACTTATTTATTAAAAGATGTAACAAAACAAGATATATTAAATTATATTCCATTTATATTGAATAATATACATAATAATAATAATTTATTTTATTGGTTAATTAAATTTTTTTTAAATACATATGAGTTATTAGATTTATATTGGTATATTAAATCATATGTGAATAATAATTATGATTATATTACTTATATACGTAATATAATATATGATCATAAAACAAATAAACAAATTCAAATTGCATTTACAAGATGTGTATCTTTAGATACAATAACATATGAACAATTATCTGGATTAGTTTATTATAAATATGAATGTTATTACATTCCATTATTTCCAGATATTAAATTTATTAATATTGATATTAAAAATATAATAAAAAAACAAAGTAATACATCACCAATGATTATACCATTTATTAGTGATAATAATAAAATTAAAAAAGTTATGTATAAAACTGAAGATATTAGAAAAGATCATATTGTATTGAATTTAATAAATATAATTAAAAATATATTATTAGAATATAATATTGATATACCTATAGTATATTATAAAATTTTACCTACAACAACAACATCTGGATATATAGAAATAGTTGATAATGCATATACATTGCAAGAAATTATAAATAAAAATCAATCATTACAAAATTTTATATTAAATAATAATAATAATAAAATAATTAGTGATGTTAAACAAACATTTATAAAAAGTGTTAGTTTATATTGTGTTATTAGTTATTTATTAGGTATAGGAGATCGTAATTTGGATAATATAATGATAACAACGACAGGTATATTATTTCATATTGATTTTTCATATATATTAGGACAAACACCAAATATAATACATTATAATAATAAAAAAATTAAAATAACAAAAGAAATAATTGATGCAATTGGTGGTATAGATAGTGATAATTATAATGAATTTAAACAATTATGTTCAACAATTTATAATATATTACGTAAATATGTCAATTTATTCAAGAGTTTATTATTAATTATATCATCATTTGATAAATCACTTACCAATGAAATGATTAATAAAGAATTAAATGATAGATTTGAAATAAATGAATTAAATATAAATAAAAATTTTGGATTAAAAGTTGAACAAGATATTGATAATTTACAATATATGGTTATTGATTTAATATATAGTTCTAAATCTAATTCATCATTTTATTTTAATAAACTCAAATCATCTGTGTATGATACCTTAAATTTTTATAATTATAAATAATATATGGATAACGAGAAAAATCAAATTACTCCTAATGAAAATGTTAGTGAAAACGTGAGTTTTCAATATAAACCAGTTTTTAGAATTATTAATAAAAAAGATATTACTAAATGTATGAGTGTTGGTGTTTTTAAAGAAGAACCTAATGTTAAATTAAATGATGAACCTTTTCATATAAATAATAATAATAATATAGTTCATTCTTATGAATATAAAAAATATACTATAAATGCTGGTACATTTTTATGTAATATAAGTGATACATATATCCAACAACATAATAAAATTCCAACACATTATTTAACATATTTTTATAATAATAAATTTGTTAATGGATATTTATTTTCAATGTTTATTTATTTTGAAATGACAAAAGAAACGATAGATAGATTACAAAAGAATCCAAAAGAATATATAAATTCACAAGTAAATGGTAAATATACATTTGAATTTGCATTTGATGAAAATGTATTAGAAAATTTTATAACATATAAACAAGAAGAATATGAAAAAAACATTATGTTAAAATATATATCTGAGTTTGAGAATCCATTATTTGATCAACAACAATTAATTAATAAAATTAAACTTGAAGTATATAATGAATTAAATAAATATTTATTATTTTTCAAACCAATAAATATTACAACACCAATATATAAAAAAAAAATATTTGATTTATTTAAATCAAAATATAATAATAATATTATTTATGAAATTCTTCATTTTACAATTGCTTTACGAGAACAAGAACGTATAAAAAAATTTAATAATAATGATGTTTATGATATAAATAAATTAAAAATATAATTGAGTTCATATTTTTATTATTTTTTTACTTATTAATATATATTTTATGATATATACATTAATATCTAATTTACCTATTATTACCTATAATGATTCAAATAAATATTTAAAAGTATTTATAATTGGTTCAATATGTTATCTTTTAATACATTATTATTTACAATTATATCCAATTAATATATTAAATAATTATTTTTATTATTTATTTGCAATAGATTTTATATTAGCAATGAGTATTCTAAAGTTTACAACACCAATAAAAATAATTGATCATGATGATGTTCATGCTTTAAATATATTACAAAAACATAAATTAATGAATGATATATTTAATTCTAAAGATAAAAATGATGAAAATGATGATGAAAATGAAAATGAAAATGAAAAAGAAAAAGAAAAAGAAAAAGAAAAAGAAAAAGAAAATAAAAAAGACAAAAAAGATAAAAATGAAAAAGAAGAAAGTAAAGATGAATCAGTTCATTTACCTAAATATGAAGAAAATTAAAATTTAAAATATTTATCAACATCTTGTGCCCATGAAAATTTTTGTTGAAGATTTTTAGACATTAATTTATCAATAGGAATATTATAAACTTTCATAAAAGCAATTGTAATACGCGGATCAATATAATTTATTTTACTAGTGCCTAATGCTAAATTTTTAAGTTCTTGTTTTAATTCAATTTTATTTTTGAGTAATTTAAGTTTATCAATTAATTTATTTATTTTTTCTTGATTATTAGTTTTTTTTGCAATTGATAATTTCTTTTTTATACTTTTAAGTTTTTCATTTATTTTCTCAACTTGAATTTTATAATTCTTACTTACATTTTTTTGATGATTTAATAATTTAGCAACATGTATATTTGCTTTATTATATTCATCAAGTAAGATTTGTATTGGAGTATCAATTGGAAATTTATTAATTATTTTATGTAATTCTTTTTGAAATAAAATAGATGCATTATATGTTCTAAAAACACGAGCAGTTAAATTTTTCATAAATGTTTGTAAATATGTATTAATATCATTTGATGATATTTTATCAAAAATTTGATCATCTTTATTTTTGTTTAAAATAAAGAACTTTAAATTTTCAAGAATTTTATTATCAACATCTAATTCATTATAATATCTTACAGAATCCTTTCCAAGAAAATCTAATATAACTTTATTATTATTTATATTCATATGTTCTACTCGTAATGAAGTAACACCAACAGTATCTGCTTCATCAGAACATTTTTCATTACCAACACGTAATGCAAATTTATCAATAAAATAAAGTGCTGTAGCAATTTGTTTTGTTTTAATATTATCACTAGATAAATTAATTTCATTATCTTTCATAATTTTAGAATATGATTTTTTTAATTTTCGTGCTAACTCAAATTTACTCATATCACTAAGTGCTTGAAATTCGGAATTACAACCTAACCAAACATATTTAATTTTACCAGTTATTTCATCTTTCCATGATGCTAACCATTCTACATTATTATCATGTATAACCTCTTTCCATTTATGATCTTTTATTTGAGGAATTGGTGATTTATCATCAATATTAATAATTATATCTTCTGGTTGAATTCGCTTTTTTACCATACCAATTTTTGGATTGTCACCACGTCCTAAAAATAATCCAGGTGGTTCTATTTTGTAATTACCAACTAATTGTTGTTTACCATTTACAATCGCATATTTATATTTGTCTTCATTTTGTTTTTCTGTTTGTTTTTTTTGTTCTTTCTGTTTTTGTAATATATTATAATATTCAGTAAAATCAATACCATCTAATGATGTAATAATATGATCTTTACCTAATATTTTAGACCAATCATTCCAAAAATTTTTATTAAATAATTTTATTTTAACATAATCAGTATTTATATATTTTGCATATAACATTGCATATTCTTCTTGTAATGGAGTTAATTTTATTAATTGATTATTATATTTAAGTGGAATATTATGAGGAATATATTCATCTGGAAATAAAACACCATTATGACTGAAGGCTTCCCATTTTTTTTCTATTTTTCCTCCTATAAAAAAATTATTCATATACTTATATATTATATACATATTTGTTTTTGTTTCTCAATTTCTAATTTTGTATTAAAATGTTCATCAACATATTTTTTCATAATATATGTTAATGATTCTTTATAAATATTTACTTGTAATGTTTCTAAATTATATTTGTATATATTATTATAATTATTATCAATAAATAGTGATTCATTTTCTTCTGCAGAAATAGTATAAAAAATGAATGATGGTAAATCTATTTTAGTAATTTCTAATATGTTTTTATTATCATATATTAAAATCATTACAAAATTATTTACCCATTTACATTTATATGTATAACTATCTTCAATTTTAATTGGAATTGTATGACATTTTGTTGACATATAATTATTATCATATATAAGTATTATAAGATGATTTAAATAATTATTGAATACTAATATACATATAATATATTCATTTTCATCTCTATCTCCATTTTCAAAATAATAATAATCTAAAATAATTAAATTATCACGAGTAGTACCATTAATAAGTAATATATTATAATTAATAGGTATCATACTATATGCATAAGAATGTTCTTGTATATACATATATCTTAGTTCAAAATTTATATTATTTGTTATATTATATTCAACTATATAATTATATTTTTTTGATATATATATTTTTATATTATTCATAGATCTTATTATAATTGGATCATTATTAATAATAACTAATTGTGTATATTCATTATTATAATTATTATAAAAATAAGTATGATCACTATTATAAATTTGATTATATTTTTGTGTAATAGTACGAACATTTATTCCATTTTGTTGAATATGATTTTTATTAAAAGTATCAGTATGTTTTATAACATTTAAAAAATCCATCAATGTATAAGACAAAATAAATTCATTTATATCAACAATAATATAAAATACAATATGTGTATTTGTTATTAATATATTTGCATAATCAAATAAATTGAATGTAAAATCATAACATGCATTTTCTTTCTCTATAAAGATTTGTAAAATATTGTTTATTACAATAAATATAACATGATTAAATATAATAATTTTATTACAAAATTTATATGTAATATTATCATCATATTGAACACATTGTTTATATAATTCATTATATGTATTGATATCAATATCTTCAATAAGTATAATATCTTTATTTATTTTATGTATCCTAATAAAAATAGTGTCATATGTATAATAAATAAGATAATCTTGTGATATCGCTAAAACAATATTTGATGGTAATGTGTCTGACATTTTTGATAAAATAGTGAAACTCTGTATGTTAGTTATTTAAATATGTATATTTAATATTTAATAAGTTATAAATATCATTTTTTTATAATTGTATAATATATAATAAAATGCAAAATCAATATATGAATTTCAATGAAACACGATATCAAACAAAAATAACAGGAATGGAATATAATAATCAACAATATGAAACAAAAAAATATAATAATGAAATAATGACAAGATTGATGCATTATGAAATTACACCATTAGGTCAAGCATATTTTTCTGGTTCAAATATAAGATATTTACAAGAACAAATAAAATTAAATATAAATAAAATATTAGGATGCAATCGTAAATATGGACAAACTGAAGCAGATTTAGTTGTATCAATGATACAATTATTTCAAATGTTTGCATTAAATAAAAATACAAATATATTAGCACAATTGAAAGTATTAAATAAACAAACATTAAAATATATTTTACCAGATATGATAACAGAATTAAAACAAGAAATAGGATATTTACGAGATATATCAAGACCATTAGATATGATACCATTACCAATAAATGTTAATTGTAAAGGACGAAAAGTTTTACCACTTACAAAAAGATTAGGTTCATTAACAATTAACCAAAGATAAAATAATTTTATTATTAATTTTTAAAATATTTACAAGGATAATGTCAAATAATTTATATTCATTAATTTTATTGTTATGTTTAATAATACATTTAGTATTATCAAATATAATTTCATATATAGATAATAATTCATAATGAATTGGAATAACAAATGTATCTAATTTTAAATCTGGTATATATATTGCAAAATAATTAAATTCAATATTAACAATATATGCTTTATAAATTTGATTTATTTCTGAAATATTAATTGTTTTATAATAAGAATATAAATGTTTATAATATTTATTTATTTTATTAATTTGATTTATATCAAAATTAGTAAATAATGGTTCAGAACATAAAACATTATTTAATTGAGTATGCACAATTATATCAACATATCTTCTTAATGGTGATGTCATATGTGTATATAAATTCATATTCAAATTTGAATGATAAGCATTTTCAGTGCCAATAATATATTCAGCAGATTCATTTTGATACATATTGTGTTTATCAATAAGTATATCATTAAATGTATTAATTAATTTTTTATTAGTTGTTTTTTCTAATTGTCTTCGCAATAATACATTTTTAGAATCATATGATGCTATTTTAGATGCAACTAAATTATTAGCAATTAACATATATATTGCAACCATATTATGAATATCATATTTTTCATAATAATTATATTTATTGTTTAATAATAATGCGAAATTATATAAATTGTCAACAAAAGAATTAACATTATTATAAGAAAGATTATTTTTAACATGAATAATAGATTTAACAAATTGTACATTTTGGATGGTTAAAGTTTCATCAAATAGAATTAGAATAGAGAATGCACGTTTTTGTTTATCAGATGTTAAAGACATTTCTTTCATAATATTATCTGGAAACATATGGATTGTTTTATCAAAATATAATGATGAAATTCTGTTTTGCAATTCTAAAAATACATCTTGTGATATATAAGAAGATACATCTGAAATATGTATACCAATTTCTATATAATTATTAATTTTAGATATATGTAAAGCATCATCAATATCAGTGCAATTTTCTGGATCAATTGAAAATATATCATTTGTTATAATTTGTCTATCTTGATGTATATTTAATAATGTAAATTTTTGTTTTAAATTCCAATGACAAATAGATAATTGATATAATAATTCAGAATCAGATATTGTAATTGGAAAATATTTAATTACATTACCTATATTTTTTTCATTTAATCGTATAATTGCATAACAATTATCAGTTATGTATTTAATTTTAGTTTTTACTAAAATTTTAACATTTGTTAAATGAAAGAAAGGTTTAAAGTCTTTAAGAATATATTTAGGATTATCACTAGTATATATTTTAGAAGAACTCAAAAAAAGTGTTCCGAAAATAACTTTGTTATTTTCGTTAGAGAAAACACCTTCTCTGTTTGCTGTTCCGAAAATAATATTAGTCATTATAATTACTACAAGTATAAAAATTGAATTAATAAGTTTATAAATCATTTTTTATAATACAAATAATTAATATGGTCAAGAATACATTTGGTGGCAACAAAACTAAACGTATTAAAACTAAAAAATATAATGAACCAGATATTGATATAAATGATCCAATTTATAAAATTTGTAAATTAGAAAGTGTAAATGGAAATAAAAATATAACTGTTAAATTTATGAATGGTGAAGTAGGATTAGCAATTTTACGCGGAAATATGTATAAAAGACGAGGACAACTAAAAAAAGATATATTTTTAATTGTAATAAATAATAATGAAAATAATTATGAAGTATTAACATTACTAACCGAAAATAGTAAATATTTAACTAATAATATAATAGAACAATTTAATAAAAAAGAAGATGTACCAACAAATAATGTTAAATTTGTTGAAATGGATATAGAACATAAAGACTTACCAAATATAGAATTATCAGACAAAGAAAGTTCTGATAATGAATTAGTAAATTTGAATATAACTAATCAATTAACAATCACTCAAGATTGGATTGATAATTTATAAACATATTTAATGTTTTAATTTTTAATTTCTAATTTCTAATTTCTATTTTTTTAATGTTTCTTTGAACCTCGTCGTGATCTTCGGCGTTTTGTTCCCTTTGAAGAAGCTTTTCGGCGTTTTCCACCTGATTGTTTTTTGCTTTTACGAGAACGTCTGCGTTTCCCTCCGCTAAGTGCTCGTTGCATTAAAGCTGATAGACTTGGCATATATAATATTAATGTATATTTTATTTATTAAAATGTTACTATATATTTATCTGTTATATTTTTATTATTTTTACACATTTTAAACGCATATAAAAAATGAATTTAGTTTTTATTTAAACATTATTTATTATTAATTAATAGTAATGCCACGTTATTGTATTACAGATGGTTGTAAAAAATATTGTATTTATAATTATCCCGATCAAATTAAACCACTTTATTGTAAAATTCATAGATTAGAAAATATGATTAATATTATAAGTAAAACTTGTATTCATGAAAATTGTAAAACAAGACCAACTTATAATTATTCAGATCAAAATAAACCACTTTATTGTAAAACACATAAATTAGAAAATATGATTGATATTAAACATAAAACATGTATTCATGAAAATTGTAAAACATTACCAATTTATAATTATTCAGATCAAACTAAACCACTTTATTGTAAAACACATAAATTAGAAAATATGATTGATATTAAACATAAAACATGTATTCATGAAAATTGTAAAATAATATCTCATTATAATTATCCAGATCAAATTAAATCATTATATTGTACAAAACATAAAAAAGAAAATATGATTAATATTATAAGTAAAACATGTATTCATGATAATTGTAAAGTAATACCAAATTATAATTATTCAGATCAAACTAAAGCAATTTATTGTAAAACTCATAAATTAGCAAATATGATTGATGTTAAAAATAAAATTTGTAATTATGAAAATTGTAAAACTAGACCAACTTTTAATTATTCAGATCAAACTAAAGCAATTTATTGTAAAACTCATAAATTAGAAAATATGATTAATATTATAAGTAAAACATGTATTCATGAAAATTGTAAAACAATACCAAATTTTAATTATTCAGATCAAACTAAAGCAATTTATTGTAAAACACATAAATTAGAAAATATGATTGATATTAAAAATAAAACATGTATTCATGAAAATTGTAAAACAATACCAACTTATAATTATTCAGATCAAACTAAACCACTTTATTGTAAAATTCATAAATTAGAAAATATGATTGATATTAAACATAAAACATGTATTCATGAAAATTGTAAAATAATATCTCATTATAATTATCCAGATCAAATTAAACCATTATATTGTAAAATTCATAGATTAGAAAATATGATTAATATTATAAGTAAAACTTGTATTCATGAAAATTGTAAAACAAGACCAACTTATAATTATATTGGTGAAACTAAACGATTATATTGTAGTAAACATAAGTTAGTAAATATGATTGATACTAATACTAAAATAACAAAATGTATAACTGAAAATTGTAACAATATACCATTATATAATTTTAAAGATAAAAAAGCAATTTATTGTGAACTTCATAAACATGATAATATGATTATAGTTTCACCAAAATGTAATTTGTGTACATCTAATTCAATTCAGTTAATAAATGATAAATATTATTGTTTAGAACATTTACCTGATAAAGAAACAATTGCAAAATTTAAGAAATTATGTAAGTATTGTGAAAATAATGAACATTCTAGTTACATTTGTGATGAACATAAGCAACATAAACATAAAAAAGAGTATGATGTAGTTAAGTTTTTAAGAAAAAATATAGACACTCCATTTATATATGATAAAAATGATCCAGTTAATGAATGTTCTAGAAAGAGACCAGATATATTTTTTGATCTAAAAACACATATTGTTATAGTTGAAGTTGATGAAGATCAACATAAAGGTTATAAAGATTCTTGTGAATGTGCGAGATTGAATGAAATTGTGAATTCACTTGGTGGAATTCCAGTTACATTTATAAGATACAATCCAGATAAAATAAAGAAAGTAATAATTAATAAAGAGGAAAGATTAGAATTACTTAAACAAACAATAAAAGATGAAATAATAAATATTCCAGATAAATTTCAAATTAAACTTATTCAATTATATTATGATGATAATTATAAAGAATATAAGTCAAAGAAAATAGAAGATATTACAAAATTAATTTCTATTTAGATAATATATGAGAAATTCACCGAATGAATCAGCTACATTGTATAAATTAAATACAAAAAAGATAGGAAATGATGGTAATATGTATATTATAAAAGAAACAAGTGTTGGAATAAAAAGATGGGTAAAATTTAATGATTTACCCAAAGGTAAAGTTTATTTAACACATGATAATGGAGCAAGACCATATAAAGTAATAATAGATGGTTTAAATGTGTATGTATATGATAATAAAACTGATAAATTAATAATAAAATACAAAGTTAGTAAAGTATATATTGGGAAAAATATAAAAAATAGTAAAATAAATGGAAATACGATTGTAATACAAATAAATAAAAATAAATGTGTATATATTGGTGATGCTATATATGAATTTGAAATAGATGATGAAATTGTTAAATATTTTTCACCAATAGATAATTCAGATGTACCATATCCAGTATTAGTTGGAACTAAAAATGTATATTTTATGTTAAATAAGGAATATGTAATATTAGATGAATTTCCAAATGAAATGAGATTAAATGATTTTTCAGAAGCATATGGATTATATTATGTTGGGATACGTACAAAAGTTAAGAATGAAAATGTTGAGGTGTTACCACCATTAAAGAATGTTGCAAAAAAAATGAAACATCTAAAAATTATAAAAAAAAGAATAAATTATTAAAAAATATTTACTTTATTTTTTTTATTTTATTTATTTTATTTCTTGTATGTTCAATTATATCTCTATAATTGAATAAAATTAATTGTATAGTTTCTTTTAATTGAGTTAAATATTCAGGAGTATCTAGAGCTTCAATAAATCGATCAAGGCGTTGAACTGCTTGAATAGATAGTTTACTTTTTAATTCTTCATATTCTGTTATTATAAATTCTTCATTTTTACTAATTATATCTTCAAGTATATCATCTTTACAGGTTAAAATCCATCTTTCACCATCATAAATAAGAATTGTTTTTTTTGATAGATTAGTTATATATATATTATGATTTTCAGGATGATCTTTATTAAAATGTTTTTCTTTTATTAATTCAGGTATTGATTGAAATCCTTTATTTAATATTGATTGTATCATTTCTTGTGTTATATATGATACATTTTCTTTACCAAAACCATTTATTGTTATATTTATATTATTATTACTATTAATATTGTTACTATTTGTAATTGAATTAGTATTATTTATTATTGTTTCTATTATTTCAGGATGGTTTTTAATATGTTTGTTAAAATTTTGTTTAGTAATATATTGTTTATTACATTTTTCACATTTATATATTTCTGTATCATTACATGGTTTTAATTTATTAAGATGATTTTGTAAACAATATAATGATTTAAACATTCTATTACATTTAAAACATTCTATTTTTTCATTACATTTTCTTTTCTTATTTTCATGTCTTATTAAATCTGATTTTAATTTAAATTCTTTATTACATAATTTACAAATATACATATATATATTATTCATATTATATTTTTATCTAAATTATCATAATTATATAAAACTTTATGTAAAAACAGCATAATTATATAAAACTTATATGTAAAAATAGCATAATTATATAAAACTTTATGTAAAAATAGCATAATTATATAAAACTTTATGTAAAAACAGCATAATTATATAGTATTAAATAATAAAAAAGTAATAAGTTTAATATAATATAATATAACTATGTAAAAACAGCATAATTATAGAGAGAAAAAATAAAAATAAAATATTAAAAATAATAATAAAATAATAAAATAATATAAATCTTAGTATATGTGGGATGATAATTATGAGAAATTATTTATAGAAAAAGTAAATTATGCACAACAAAAATATATGTTACATCAAAAAGCAAGAGCTTATTTTTATAAATGGGAATTATTTTTTCAAATACAAATGATTATTTTATCGGCAATTATTGGGACAGGTAATTTTTTAACAGGGTATTTTACAAATGCAAAAACTGTATTAATAGTAATTATGGGTTTTGTTGCATATTATATATCAATTTTAACATCATTATATAAATATTTTAAAATTTCTCAAAATGTAGAATTACATACATCTTCACAAATATATTGGAGAAAATTATTTGATGAAATTAAAAATCAATTAGAGTTAGCAATAGATAATAGAGAAGATGTTAAAATGTTTTATGATTTAATAATATCAGAATATAATAGATTAGAAGAAATTTCTCCAATTGTACCATATTCTATTATAAAAGAATTCATATATGAAACAAGAAAAAGTAATCCAAAATTTACATTTAATAAATATAATAATATTGAAACAAATACATCAAATACATCAAATACATCACCAATAATAAAAAGAGAAGAAGAAATGATAACATTTTCATCGCATAGAGAAAATCCGAATTTACCATTTGGAAATATAAATGATAATCATAGAGAATCTGTATTATCAACAGATACAACAAATAATTCGGATAATACAGTAATAGTACATAATTAAAATAAGAAATAGGGTTTATAATCATCAATAATAAATTCATCAAACATTGTGATGTAACTAGGTACCTCACAATTAATTTTATTTATAACTTGCCATTTATGTTTATCAGGATAATAAACGCAAGTAACAAAAATAGTATCTTGATTATCTAAGAAAAGGGATTTATACCATTTACTATTATTAATAGAATTAACTAAAGCAGTATCAATTTTGATACGTTTTAATAATTTATCATGTTTTTCAACACAATATAGATAATAAACATCAGGTTTGTTGATACGTTTCAATTCAAAAACATAATCTGTATCTTTAAAGTTTTTGTTAGGGATATAAATTTTATGAGAATGTTTTGGGACAGAAAAATCTAATGAAATTTTTTCTACAACATCTAGTTGATCAGATATTTTTATAGGATCTGATTGTTTAATTAATTCTTTATTTTTAGGTAAAATTCCTTTAAATAAAAAATGTAATTTTTTACCAGATAATTCTGGATAAAATGATATACCACTAACTGGATAATTACGCATTAATGGGATTTCATTATAAACAATTTGTTTAATTTTAGTAATATCAAATAATTGATTTACTGTTAATTCAATATTATTAGTTTTGTCACTTTGTATATAATATTTTTGAAGGTATTCACAAATATAATTTAATTTATCAATAATTTTATCTTTAGTTTTGTTAATACCTTCAAAATAAAAAACATCAGTAATAACAAAAGTATTTTTTGATTTACCTTTAATATAAATACCATCAAGAATAGTACCTTTATAGATATCAATATTAAGTTTAATATCAATATTAGTAATTTCAATAGTGCTATAATTTAATTTATTTTGAGAATAACTTAATTTATCACGATTTACAAGATATGAATAATATTTATCATTAATTTTATTAAATATCAAAAGACATCTGGTACCAGAAAAATTTAATGAAATTGTATATGGATTATTTAATAATTGTAATAATCCATCTTTATTAGTTAAAATTTCATAATTAAAATTAGATAAGTTTAAAGAACTATATATGATATTAATTTTTGATTTAATTAAATCATCATGTTTATCAGTAATATTTAATTTCCTCATTTAATATTTACTTATAATATATATTTATATTCTTTTTAAATCATTTTTTATTTATATTATTTACATATTTTACTTGGTTTTGCATTAAAATTTGTATTATTGAAATATTTTAATCTACAAGTATTTATTTCATCATCTTGAATTGGATTATTAACTATATTATCAAATGTATCACCTTCTAATAATCTAATAATAAAATTCATAGAGTATACACCACATTCAGAATTTGCATATTGATGTTGAATTTTATTATATTTAATAGTAACAGGAATTTGTTTAGAAGTAAAGTAGTTTGAAAAAAGAGTAATAAAATTTTTAATTTCTTTAGGAGGATGAATACCAACAGAATCAAAATAATAAATAAGACCTTTATTTAAATCAACAAATAAACTTACCCAATGTGTACCATTATTATAACGTTTATCTAAATTAAAAACGATACCAAAAATAGTTGCTTTTTTATGATTTAATCGTTCAATAAATTTAGGAAAATCACTTAATAATATATCATCATATTTAGCGAAATCAATAGGTAATGGTGGATAAGTACTAAAATTTTTAAATTTATTTTCATATTGAATAAGACAATTATAAATATGTTGATTATTTAACCATTCATTTTTTTTAGTTGGACCATTTGCTCTAAAAGTGTATTGTGTTAATAAACGATGTGCTTTATCTTTTAATTTATTAATAAAAGGTTGAGTTAACCAACAAGATTGATTATTTGGACCACAAATAGAACTTAAACGTTTTTCAAATTCATCTAAAAGATATTTTTGATAATTTGATGAATCTAATAATTCAGTATTTTCATTTAATACAATTTTATCATTATTTACAAGATTATATGCATTTGCCATATCAATAAGTAATTGTATATTAATACAAGTACCATTTTGTTCAATAATTCCAGGAGCACATCTATTATTTAACATATATTATTATAATATATTTATTTTTTATGAGTTGCCCATCCTGATTTTTGAGCAATATTATGTCCACTAAAATTTCCATAACCTAATGGATGATGAGTACGATATTTTGAATAACGAGGTTTTGATCCCCACCATGAACCCCAATATGAAGGATATAAATAATCCCACCAACGATATGGTGTATCATAATAATTTCCATATATAGGTATATTTCTCTCCCATCTTAAACAATCTTTACGAAAATATGGACCATAATCATCACCTGGTATACATTCACCTTGACCAGATTCATTTATACAATAACCACAATTTTGACAAGTACCACACATGCCACGAGACATTTGATTACATTCTTTACAATATTGTCCATCTAGAATAACTAAATTTTCAGCATTTGATTTTGATTTATAATAGAGAATCACACCAACTATAATAATAATTATTATAATAATAAGTATATAATTCATTATATATATTATATAATAAAAAAAACTCATTAATATTATATGAAAAAACAACAACAAATAGATATTAAAATGAATGGAAGATTATTTCCTACTTGGATATTAGCAAATTTTAAAAATTATAAATTAGATAAAATAATAACAGAAGGTGATACATGTAATAATATAGTTGAAAAAAAGAAACAATTGAGAAAATATCAGTTATTCATAAGTAAATTTATGGATTATAATTCAATATATAAAACAATTTTATTATATCATGGTGTTGGATCTGGTAAAACGGCAACAACAATAAATATATATAATATGTTATATAAGTATACACCTGGATGGAATGTGTATATATTATTAAAAGCATCATTAAAAGAATCAACATGGATTGCAGGATTAGAATTATGGTTAGATGAAAATGAAAAACAATTTAGAAAAGATAATATTAAATTCATATCATATGATGCACCAAATGCGGATACACAATTTATAAATACATTACAAAAATCAGATGCAACTAAAAAATCAATATATATAATTGATGAAGCACATAATTTTATAAAAAATGTGTATAGTAATATTACAACACAAAAAGGAAAAAGAGGACAAAAAATATATGATGAAATTATGAAAGATTTAAAATATAATCCAGATACAAGATTAATATTATTATCAGGAACACCGATTATAAATGAACCATTTGAGTTAGCATTATTATTTAATATGTTAAGACCAAATATATTTCCAACATCAGAGAAGGAATTTCAATCAATATTTGTTTCACAAAATATGTTAAATCATGTAACTAAAAATATGTTTCAAAGACGTATTATGGGATTAGTATCTTATTATATAGGAGCAACACCTGATTTATATGCTACACAAAAAATTTATTTTATTGAATCTATAATGTCTAAATATCAAGAAGATATATATAATTATTTTGAAAAAATAGAAGATAATATGCGGAAAAAATCCAATTTTTCATCAGCAGAAAAATATAAAACATATACAAGACAAGCATGTAATTTTGTTTTTCCATATATAAAACAAGGTATGTCAGGAGAGACAAGACCGAGACCAACAGATATGAAATTCAATAAACAATTAGATGAGGGGAAGATAACAACAGATACAGAAAATGTTGATAAATTAGCATATAAAAATTATATGAATAAAGTGGATGAATATATAAATGAATTTGATAATTATTTATTTAACATACAAAAAGAAGATGAAAAGAATGGATATACATTAAAAAATGATATAGAGAAATATAAAACAAAATATGAATATAATTATGAAGAATTTATAAAAGATGATAAAAAATCAAATTTATTTATTGAATTACATAAATGTTCATGTAAAATAATAAATATGATATTTTATATTTTTAAATCAAAAGGACCAGTATTAGTATATTCTAATTTTGTATTATTAGAAGGATTACAAATTATTAAAATTTATCTTAAATATTTTGATTATATTCAATTAAAACATACAGATAATACAAAAGAAAAAAGATATACAGAATTTCATGGAAGTATAGATAAATCAATACGTGATAAAAATTTAGCAAAATTTAATGAAATTAGTAATAAATATGGAGAAATATGTCAAATAATACTTATATCTCCAGCAGGTTCAGAAGGACTTAATTTATATAATGTTAGACAAGTACATTTATTTGAACCATATTGGCATGAAACAAGAATGATACAAATGATTGGTCGTGCTGTAAGGCAATGTTCACATAAATATTTACCATTAAATGAAAGACATGTTGATGTTTATAGATACAAAGCAATTAAAATGAATAAAGAAAATGAAACATATAAAAAAATTATAACAACAGATCAATATATAGAAAATGCATCAAAAGAGAAACATAAATTAACAACATCATTTTTAGATGCAATAAAAGAAGTTGCAATTGATTGTGAATTATTTAAAAATCATAATATGATAACTGAAAATTATAAATGTTTTAAATTTGAAGATGATATATTATTTGATAATCAAATTGGACCAGCATATAAAGAAAATTTATTTGATGATGAATTATATAATAATGGATATAATGATATAAATTCAGTTGTTGAAAAAATAAAAATAATAAAAGTAAATGCTGTTATATTATTAAAAGATGATAAATATAGTGATTCAAATGTATATTATTTAAATCCAGAAACTAATATTATATATGATAAAGATTTATTTTATATAATAGGAAAAATATTAGTAGATACAAATGGTATACCTAAATTCCATAATGATAATTATATAATTAGTCAAATGGTTCCTATTGGAATAATTTCAAATTAAAAAAATGAATTATAAAAGATTTAAATATGTAATAGTATATATAATAATATGTTGGTAATGAAATGTACTTGTGGAACATTATTAGGTGATAAACAATTAATATATGAAAAAGAATTAAAAAAAATAGATAAAAATGATGAATTATATGTTGAAAAAAAGGCTAAAATTATTTTAAATTTATGTGAAAGAGAATGTTGTAGACAACAATTATTAACATACATTAATTTAATTGATATAATAGTATAAAAAATGATAATATATAAGATTATAATGTTAATTTATAGTATAATAAATGGAATCAGATAAAATTGACGAATCAATTACAAATGATGATGAATTAACAGAAATTGAATTAAGACGAGCACGAATATATGAAGAATTATGTAAAATTAAGTCACCACCACAAAGATCACAAGAGTGGTTTAATTTAAGAAATAAACATATAACAGCATCAGATGCAGGATGTGTTATAGGAGTTGATGAACATAATCCACAATATACATTTTTATTTAAAAAAACTGGTAAAAATCCATTTGTACCGAATAATAATTGTTACCATGGTAAGAAATATGAAAATATAGCAAAAATGTTATATGAAAAACAAAATAATGTTAAAGTATCTGAATTTGGATTATTATTTAATAAAACATTAGAGACAATTGCGGCATCACCAGATGGAATAGTATCAAAGTATAAAAATGATAATAAAAGTTTAACAAAACTTGTTGGTAGAATGTTAGAAATCAAATGTCCTGTTAATAGAAATATGATTAAAAATAAATATCCACAACATTATTTAGAACAAGTATATGTACAATTAGAAACATGTGAATTAGATGAATGTGATTTTTTTCAATGTGTAATAACAGAATATACTTGTATTGAAAATTGGTTTAATGATATTGATATAACAAATTGTAAATCAAAAACAAATAATTTAGAAACAGGATGTGTAATTCAATATATACCAATAGATAAATATACAGAAGATATAAATGAATTATATAATGAAATAGTATATGAAGAATCAACATTTAGATATCCACCGAGATTAGATATGTCTGTTATGGATTTAACTAATTGGATTAATAAAACAAAAGATGAGATAGTATATAATGAAAAAAATAATAAATGTTGTTTTGATTGTGTAAAATATTGGCGTGTAAATATGACTGATTGTTTATTAGTTAAAAAAGATCCATTATGGATAGTTAATAAATATCCAATTTATCAAAAAATGTGGAATTATGTATTATATTTGCGAGAAAATGAAGAAGTTAAAGAAACACTTTATAAATATATGCAATGTTTAGAGAAATATAAGATTTTGGGATCAAGTTATAATTATAAAAAGAAAATAAATGATATTATATTTTTGAAATTAGATAAAATAATAAATAATATTAATGAATTAATTATATTAAAAGATGAAATTAAACAAATAATTGATAAACATGGAATTTAATTTTTTTATATAATAATAATATAATGAAGAAAATTATTATATCAGTATTATTAATATTAATATTAGGTTCATTAATGTATTATCAAAATTTAAATATAACATTATTAGCAAATGGATTTATTATAGTATTATTAATGATAATGATTAATAAAAATAAGACTATTGAATTTTTAACTAGTGGGTCTCCAATAAACGCAGAAGCAATTCAAGCAATTGCAAGTTTATATGATTCACAAGGAACAATGACAGTAGATAATTTAAATGTAACTGGAAATTTACAAGTTGATGGGCAAATAACAACACCAGGAGCAACTATTGGAAATTGGCAAATAAGTAAATCATCATTTATAAATACAAATTTTGATGGTGATATTGTTGCAAATCAAGGTAATTATAATTTTAATTATAGTACAGCATCTACACCAGGAACACAAAATGGTATATTAAATTTTGGATCAGTAGGTACTCCATTAAATGTAACAAATGAAAATGGTATGACTGCAAATGCAATCAATACAGGTAATTTAACTATTAATGGACAACTTACAGCCGAAACTGGAAATATTGGTGGATGGGCATTATCATCAACACCAAGTGCTAATGCACAAATTCAAACTGCTAATACATTAACTACACAGAATGGTTATTTAACATTCCCTTCAACTGGTGGTAATATACTTGCTAATGTAAGTGGATCTACACCTGGAAAATTACTAATATCTCATTAATTTTAATTATAATATATTAGCATTAATTTTGGAATAAAAATAGATAATCAAAATAAAAGATGAAAATAAATATTGATAAACATAAAATTTAATTTTTATATAATAATAATATAATGAAGAAAATTATTATTTCAGTATTATTAATGTTAATATTAGGTTCATTAATTTATTATCAAAATGAAAATATAACATTATTATCAACTGGATTTATTATATTATTATTAATAATGATGATTAATAAAAATAAAAATATTGAATTTTTATCTGGTGATGCATCTATAACTACAGAAGCAATTAATGCAATGGCAACATTATACAATTCAGAAGAAGGACAAATGACATTAAATAATTTACATGTAACTGGAAATGTAAATTCTAATCTAATAACAACACCACAAGCGAAAATTGGAAATTGGAATATAAATAAGTCATCATTACAAAATACAAATTATGATGGTGATATTGTTGCAAATCAAGGTAATTACAATTTTAATTATAGTACAGCATCTACACCAGGAGAACAAAATGGTACATTAAATTTTGGATCAATTGGTAACTCAAATGGAAATTCAATTAATTTTTTAAATAATATTACAACACCAACATTAACTACATATAATATGAATGTTTCAAATAGTGTTATAGCTCCAGTTGGAACATCCGTTGGTGGATGGACATTTTCATCATCACAATTTTCTCCAACTAGTAGTAGTTATACATTATCTGCACAAAATGGTTATTTATCATTTAATTCAAATGGTGAAATAGGTGCTGGTGTAGGACCAAACCAACAGAACAATGGATATTTACAATTATATTCATTTATTGAAGGTCCAATTGCCATTCCAGAGCATAATAATTTTTAATGTAACAAATATATTATTAAAAAGATATAAACAATATATAATATTAATATTTATAGATGATTGAAATAGATTATTTAGTTGCATTATATGTAACATTTGGAGTTGTATTGGTTAGTTCCGGAATACAATTTTATACAACTTTAAAAAAATTAGAATATCAAGGAGAATTATTAATTAATAATAGAACCAATACAATTAAACAATTACAAGAATATTTTAAAAATGATGATGATGTAAATAAATTAGTTAATAATTGTATAGTATTAACATTAAATGAAATTAAAAAGAAATATGAAAATATATTAAATATATGGTTTAATAATACATCAATATGTATTTTAAAACAAGAAAATATGTTTATAGAAGAAAATGATGATAATATTGTAATAGATATTAATGTATTATATATGTTTAATTTGATAAATCAATTATGTATATGTAATGAAAATGTACAAATACATCATAATTATTTAACTATTAATAATACAATTATTTCATATTGTAATTATGAAAAAAATGAATGTGTATACACATATGCACATTTTTATGATTATCTTATAAATATGTTTTATGATAATGTAACAGAAAATGAATCAGAAGAATCAGAAGAGTCAGAAGAATTAGAAAAATCAGAAAAATCAGAAGAATCAGAAGAATTAGAAAATAAAGAATTTGATAAACTAGAGGATCAAAAAGAGGATCAAAAAGAGGAACAAAAAGAATTAAAAATAGTTAAAAATGATGGGAGATTTGGTTATTTTTTGAATGATAATGGTATATATATGTTAAATCCAAATAATTCATTAAAAAATAATAATAAAATAATAAATAGTATATATAGTAATAATTTTGAGAATATTTATTTTATTAAAAATTAAATTTTGTTAATTGATATCATATTGAAAAAATTGATATTAAAATATTTTAAAAATATTTTATAAAGATTTTAATATAATAAAATGTTATTTAGATCATTAATAAGAAAGGCACAATGTAGCTATATTATTACAGAAAGGATACCAGATAAATTACGAGAAGAAGTATGGAATTATTATAATAAGAACAAGGGGCAAGTGAATTGTCCAATATGTGAATATAATTTAATACATCCTGGGCATTTTCATTGTGGCCATATAATATCACAAGTAAACAATGGGGAAACGATACTTAATAATTTGAAACCGATATGTGGAAGTTGTAATTTATCAATGGCGACATATAATATGAATATATTTGAAGATTTAATAAAGAATGAAATAACTTTAGATAAATTTTACAAATTACATGATAAAGAATTTTATGGGCAATATCCTAAAGCGTTTAAAGGAAAAGTATGGGTTAATAATAATTCAATTTTAACAGGTAGATGTAAATGTTTAGAATGTGATGATGAATATATAACACAGATGTATTATTATATAAAAAATACAAAAAGTGAAAATTATATAAAAAATTTCATACCAGTATGTGAAAAATGTGAAAAAATGAAAAATTAATTTATTTAGATAATAATATAAAACAGATTAACTAACAATGGAAATATTGAAGCAACTTAATTATTATAGTGTATGTCATGAAGAATTAAATATAGAACAAATACAAGAAGGAATAGATGAGATTAAAAAATATTTAGAATTAAATGAAATTGAACAATTATTAAATAATTTTACTGAAATTAAATTTGATGAAACAAATATTTATAAATATGTAGAATTTGTTGATATGTGGGGATTATATGAATTAAAATATATGTTTTCTAATTATATTGTTGAAAATTTTGTAATACAATGTAAATTTTTAGAACAAATATATAAGTTTGTGTATATACAAGATGCAGTAAGAAATTTATGTAAATATGCCAAAAGTAATATATTAACTGATATGATTTTAATATATATAAATAAATTTGTGTTGATACATGAATTGAATGCTTGTAATAATAAAAAAATAACAGATAATGGAATCAAGAATTTATTTTTAAATATATTAGATGCATCATCTAATAAAAATATAACAGATATTGGAATAAGAAATTTACCTTTACATACATTAGATGCATCAAATAATGAAAATATAACAGATAAAGGAATAAAAAATTTACAATTGCATACATTAAATGCAACATGGAATAATAAAATAACAAACAGAGGAATAAAAAACATGCAATTAAAAAGATTATATGTTATTTGTAATACTCAAATAACAGATGAAGGAATAAGATATATGGAATTAGATATGGTATATAGAGGTAATGATAAATATATAAGAAATAAATATAAAAATATAATAAAACTCATAACAGAATTATAAAAAAGTGAATTATTAATTTATTAAAATAAATCTAAATAAAAAGTAATTAAAATGGCAATACAACATTTATCGAAAGGGTTTAAATTGGATGATTGGACATTAATAGAGAAAAAGATAGATGATTATGGATTAAAAGTAATTAAATGTTTAATATTATTAGGAAATAGTGATAATTATGTATTAGATAATGAACATAATATAATAGGAGATGAATATTATAAGTATATAAGAAAAAAAATAAATACACCAAAAATGAAATTAGTAAATATGGATATAGAAATTCCAATAATAGAGCCAACTAAAAAGGTAGATAAAATAAGATTAGAAAATACATTAAAGAAATTAGATGAACAAATTAATAATATAATAAAATCATTTAATACAGAAGAATTTAATCCAAATACTGCAATATATAATGATATAATAGAATTTAAAGGGATTGGATTAATGTATAGTGGATGGTTTTTATGTAATAATGATATGAATTTTGAAACAATATATAGTATAATAGTGATTATTCAAAAATTCATACATAATACAAAAAATATAAAGGGTATAAATAAATATACACATGATAATAAAGAGTATACAATTTCAGAAATATTAATAAATGACATTAATTATTGGTTAAAAGAATTATTAAAAAAATATGAGTTTAATGGATTTGTAATTTATAAGCATTGTCCGAAATTATTAGTGTATACTGATTATGATATAGCAGTTCCATCATTAGAAATTAGACCAAAACAACATCAAATAAAATTATTATCATTAATTGCAGATAATATGTTAAATGGATTTTTGATTATATATAATGCAATGATTGGGTCAGGTAAAACAACAGCAATAGTAGCAATTGCACAACAGATAATAAAATTAAGAATACATACAAATAATAATGAGTTAAAATTAATATTTGCATGTAATTTAGAATCAGTGAAAATGCAAGGAGCAAACATATGTTATAATGCTAATATACCATTTGCAATAGGAACATTACATAGAGAAACAAAAGAGGTATATATTCAAAAACATTTTAATTGTAAAGGGGAAGATAAGAATATAATAGTAATAATAACGAGTCCATATGTTGCATGTAAATTATTAGCAAATTGTATAGATAATAAACGATATATTTTATATTTAGATGAACCAACAATAGGAGCAGATGATATTAATAGTGATATGTTATATAATAATATTGAATTATTAACATATATGCCAGAAAGAACAATATTATCATCAGCAACATTTCCAAATGTTGAAGAAATAAAAGTAATAACAGATATATTTAAAAAACAATATACAAATGCAAAAATATTATCATCATATTCTGATGAGATACAAATTGGATGTGATGTGAAAACATTTGATAATAATATAATAATACCACATATGAATATAGAAACAAAAAATGAATTAAGAAAAGTTATAAATAAAATAATAACATGTCCATTTTTAGGAAGGATATATACAATTAATATATTAAAAGAATTATATGAAGCAATGAAAAAGAATAATATACCTATTACGAATGTGTATACATATATAGAAAATATAAATAATATGAGTGCAAATAATATTAGAAAATTATCATATGAATATTTAAATATATTAGAAAAAGAATTAGATGATATAATAAAGAATGTATGTAAAATAAATAAAGAAAATAATAATACTATAATAAAATTTGAATTATTAGGTACAAGTCAAAGTTATTTAATGTTAAATCAGACATTAATAACAACATTAAATCCAGTTGATTTTGCATTAACAATGTTTAATGATTTAATAAAAGATATATATGATACTAAAATTAGTATTAATAATGAAATAATACAATTAAAAAATTTAAAAAATATTATTAATAGATATGAAATTGAGAAGAGTATATTTGAAAAGAAACAAAATATACAGGAAATAACAGATGCAACAAAGAAACATCATGGTGTTAAAAAGAATACAATAGAAAATGGGAATATAAAACATAGTAAAAAAGAACAAAAAATGAATGATTTTGAACATAAAGAATCAGCGAAAAGACCTATATTAATATTTCCAGAATTTGGACAGATTAATACTAAACAACATCTTAATAGATATGCAAAAGATAAAATATATAATAGTAATTTTATTAGAATACCATTAAATTTAGAAGAATTAATAGATTTAGAGTTAAATGTTAGTGATACACTAATAACATTATTATTATGTGGAGTTGGAATATATTCATTAGAACATAAAGGATTAAGTATGGAATATAATCATTTAGTATTAAATTTAGCATCACAAGGGAAATTAGCATATTTGATATCAGATAATTCAATTTGTTATGGGACGAATTATCCGATTAATAGAGTAATAATAACAGATGATTATGTTGAGAAACATAGTGTAAATACATTATATCAATTGATGGGACGAGCAGGAAGAGTAGGAAAATCATGGACTGCTGAAATATATATCAGTAATTTAACAGGATTAAAAATTATTGATATAAATCAAATAAATATAGAAGCTATAAATATTAATGAAAAATTTATAGAATTATACAATAAAAAACAATTAACAATAAATAGAACAATTAATAATATATTAGCACAATATGGGGAAAAAGAAATAGAACAAGAAACAAAACAAGATATAACATTTAAGAATAATAAAATAAAACCAGTAGAGAAAAAAATACAATGGAAACGTAAAAAATAAAAAAATGAAATAATTAATTTATATAATATAATAGATATAAAATATATATGTCTATTGGATATTTCTATGGAGGATGTTTAACTGGAAATTGTGTTAAAATATTTAATACAAGTGATATAAATCCGAATGAGGTATATAATCAAGAGCAGATGAATTATGGTAAGTATTTACGATGTATATATATAAATCATAAACAACATAGTAAAATTTGTAATGATATTAGAACATATTTTCATAAGTATCATAATATTGATAATCTATATGATATATGTGAAAAAACAATAAATTCATATTTTGTAAATATATTAAAAATTAAAGAATTTAAAAAACTTAATAATGATGATGTACTAAATAATAATGAAATAAAACAAGAAGAAACTGAAGAAGATGAAGATGAAGATGATGAAGAAGAAGATGAAGAAGATGAAGAAGATGAAGAAAATGAATAAATTAGTTAAAGAATATATTATATATATAATATAATGGAATCAATTGAAATATCAGTATTATTATTATTATATGAACAATATAAATATATAATCAAACATATAAATAATTTGGATATAAATGGAATAGATAAAAAGAGATATATAAATGAAATGAATAATATATATAATAAAAATAAAAAATATATTAGAGAATATATAGAAAATAATAAAGATAGAGAAAATATAAAAGAGAATTTACTTATAATAATTAGTACACATTTTATATGGAATATATCTAATATGTGTAAAAATATGTATATATTTGATTTATCAAAAGATACATTACAATATGTTGAAGAATTGAATACTAAACGAATAAATGTATTTTATGATAATGAATATAATAATATGTAAGCATATTTATTAAATATTTCTGAGGTTGGTTGAATAATATGATCATTACATAAGAACCATATATTATTTTTTTTAATACATATAACATAATGACCAGAATTCATATTACCAATATGATAAATAATACCATATAATGTATATTTAGTATGTTGATTAATATAAGTATTTGTATGAATATAAGAAGATAAATCTAAAATTTCTGGGAAAGAAATAAATGTATTATTTTTAACAATATTATCATTAATAGTAGAGAAACGTAAAAATTGGAATATTAATATTTGAGGTGTAGTAAATAAAAAAGAAGAACGAGAACAATTTTGTTTAGATGAACATTTGCTGCAATCATAATTAGTTAATAATTCGTTAGAAATAGCATTTAAAGAGTCAAAAATAGAATTTGAAATAATAGGTAATTTAATAATAGTATCAAATTCAAAATTATGGGATATAAAATTACAATTAGAACATTTATAATTAATTAAAGTAGTATATAAAAAGAGATTTATGATATGAGATTTATAATTTAAATGATAAAATTGTTGTAATGTTTTTAAATAAATAATAAGAAGTTGTTTATTAATATCATTAGGTAATTCATTTAGTATAGAGGTATTAATAGACAATTTACTAGATGATTTTAGTTCTGAATGTAAATTTTGGAGAAGTATAATTAGAAATTCTGAACAATCATGTTGGTAACCTATATGTAAATTAGTAGAAATGAGTGAATTAATAAATACTAATGGATTATTATTTTTTTCATGATATAATTGTTTTAAATTATATGATATTGAATTTGGTAGAATTTTTTTTTTATATTTATGAGAAAATAATAGATTTATAAATTGTGGAGTATTAAATAGAAATTGTAATATTACATTAATAAAACAAGTATTACCTAAATTTTGTAGACCAAAAAGTGTTTTATATTTTTCACTTTCTAAAATTTTACTCATTTTTATATATAATGAATACTAATATAATAAATCAATTTAAATTACTTGAAAAACAAATAATGTTTGAAATAGATATTTCACCTAAAAAAGAAAAATTAAAAAATATGTTTAGATTAGAAGCAACAAGACAAGTTATAAATCAGTTAAATAAAATAAATTTTAAAATAACAAATAGTGAACAAGTAAAGGATATACAAAAAATAGGGAAAAAAACATTAAAAAGAATAGATGAAATATTAGAAACAGGAAAATTAAAAGAGATTAAAATTAGTGACAAACAATTAGAATATATTAAATTATTTGAGAAATTAGAGGATATATATGGAATTGGGAAAAGTAAAGCATATGAATTATTTACAAAATATAATATAAAATCAATAGATGATTTAAAGAAACTCAAATTATCACGAAATATAATGAAAGGATTAGAATATTTTGATAAAATAAAACAAAACATACCAAGAAATGAAATAACAGAATTGATACATTATATGAATAATGTATTACATATGATTGATAGGAAATTAATTGGATTAGCATGTGGATCATATAGAAGAGAAAAAGCAGAATCAAATGATGTTGATTTTATAGTAACACATCCTGATATAGAATCATTAGAAAACCAGAATTATATAGAATTAATAGTGACACAGATGAAGAAGGATAATATAATAATTGATTCATTTACAAGAGATGATGTCAAGACTAAATATATGGGAATATATAAATGGAATGATATATTACATCGTATAGATATAAGATTTGTGCCATATAAATCATGGTATTCTGCAATATTATATTTTACAGGATCAAAAGAATTAAATAAAAAGATGAGAATGATAGCAAAAAGTATGGGTTATATATTGAATGAATATGGATTATTTAATAAAAAGAAAATGATTGAAATAAAATCAGAAAAAGATATATTTACAATATTAAATATGGAATATATAGATGTAAAAAATCGTTAATAAACATAACCTGTATTTTCAATAGAATGATCACTATAAAATAAATTAGATGAATAAGTAGGTTGATCAGAATCATCATCATTATTCATTAATAAAGTTGGTAATGAGTGTGTTGTTGTTCCATTCATATTTAAAGTTGTTAATTTTCCACCATCATTTTTATCACTATCATCTTCTAACTCAATATCAAATTCATCATCATCATCATTAATTTTATTAGTATCAGAATTAATATCTGAGAAATCATAAAGAGGTTTTTCTGTTTGTTCATTATTTTCTGAAAATATATTATTATCAGAATCTTTATTTTCAGAATCTTTATTTTCCATTTTTTTGGATGTTTTAATTTTTTTCGGTTTTCCACCTTGTTGTAAATGTTGTTTACCATTTTTAATATATTTATCAATTAATTCATCATTCCAACGTTGACGTGTTGGAATTAAATTATCAGGTATATTATTACCACCAAACATATATAATGAACGAGAAGGTTTAACTTGAGGTGTATATTGTGGTTGCATTTGATTCATTTGAGGTTGCATTTGATTCATTTGTTGCATCTGTTGCATTTGTTGCATTTGTTGCATTTGTTGCATTTGTGCTTGTAATAATGAATTTTGAACTGGTGCAGTTGGTACTGGAGTGACTGGAGCAGGTGCTGGAACTGGTGCAGTTGGTGCTGAAGTGACTGGAGCTGGAGTTATAGGTTTATCTTGAGTATTTCCCATTTATATAGTTAAATAAGAAAAAAAAATAGTTATATTAAAGTTATATTTTTATACCACAATATTCGATGGTTCCATTGAGTTCTAAATCAGAATATAAATTAAGTTGTTTAGCAATTGAAATTAAAAATGTAAATACAGTTTTAAATTGTGTTCCATGATTATCATAAACAGGACAAGCAACATGAGCCAATTCATGAAGAACAACATACATAATTAAATTCATTTGATGAATACTATTATCATGTAATTCTTTAGAGCGCAAACAGAAGACTAAATTTTGTTTGTTAATACTATAACTGGTTGTAGAAGAATTAGTACTATTTTCACGAATTGTAATATATTTATAATTATCAAGTAAATAATTAATATATTTAGTATATTTAGGATATTTAGTTTTATTAGTATATAAATAATTAACAATTACTTGAATATTTAATTTAATTGTAGCTAACATATTTGCAGCTAATTGTTTATCTGGAAGATCTCTAACTTTATACAATTCACCATCAATAGTAGATTGCATTAATGTCATATTTTCAGTAGTTGAAATATAAATAAAACCTACTAAAAAAATAATACATAAAATAAATAGAATTGTAGTATTATCATTATTAAACATATATAATAAAAAAATAAAATAATTATTATATTATATTATATGAATAATCCATTTAAAGTAATTTATAAACATAAAAATAATAAGAAAAAAATAATATATTTTGTATATATTTATATTGGAGATTCAGTTAATATACAAATTATGAATATATTAAATAAAATAAAAAAATTATCATTATTAGAAACATTACAACAATTACATATTGATGAATTTAATCAACTTGTAAAAAAATATACAGAAAATTGGTATACATATTTTTTTAATATATATCATATACAAAATACATTAATAAATATACGAGGAAATGAACAAACAAAATTAATGTTAATAGAAAAATATGGTGATAAGTGGTATAATAAACAAATTGGTATACCAATTTCAGAAAAGAAACATATAATATATAGTTATGAAAAACATATATCTAATTTATTAAAAAATAAATTAGTGAATATAGTGGATGATGATATATATGAAAATGTAAATACAGAGTATTTTGTAAATAAAATAGTTGATTCATCAATATTTACAATTAAAGGAGGAGATAATATAAATGATGATAATATATTTATAGATAATATACAAAATAAAGAAGATGATGAAGAAGAAATTGAAGAAATTAAATATGAAGAAAATGAAGAAATTGAAGATGATGGTGATATAAATAAATATATAAATACATTAAATGAAGAAGCAGATGAAAAAATAAAAGAGAATACACAAGAATTAAAAAAAGTATTAGATGATGATAAATTATTTTATGAAAAAAGACAATTAATTGAATTCAATGAAGAATATGATAATAATATATATGATGATGATATAAAAAATGTATATAATAAGCAATATATAACATCATTATATATATATGAAGATGATACAATATTAACAATTAAAAATAAGATATGTTGTAGTATAAGAATGCATAGTAAATTTGGTAAAAATATATATTTATTACCATCTAAACAATATTTGTGGGGAGAATATTTATTAAATGATAAAATACATAAGATAATGATAGGATATAAATGGTTAAGGAGTAATGAGATATTAAATATAGATGTTGAACCGAGTACAAATTTTAATATATACGAACAATTAAGTGGAAATTTAAAATTATTAAGAGATAATATGAAAAAATATAATAGTAAAATAAAATATGAAGATGACAATGGATTATTATTAAATGATTATGAGGGATATATAATGAATAATGAGATATATATGATTACAATATATGATGAAATAGGATTAAATTATAAGAAAACAGATGAAATATTAAAGAATTTGAAAGATATATATTTAAAAATATATTTTCCCAAATTGTCGATAGACAATTTCAAACAATTATTAACAAAAGAGGATGAGTATAAATCAGTTGAAATATATAATACATTAAGTAATGATTTAATAGCAGAAAATGAAATAATGACAATAATAGAGAATATAGATAGTAATGAATATAAAAATATGTTTGATGAAAATCATATAACAAATGTAGTAATACATATAAATTTAAGTATAGTAGATGATAAAAAAATTAATATGTATCGTATATTTAATAATTTTGAATTAAATAATATGTATCCATTTATACAATATAAAACAAAAGATGGAAATATTACACATAAATTAGATTCAAAAGAGATAATAGAATATATGAATGAGGTTAATAAAATAGATATATTAGCTAGATGGTATGAGAGTGCATTATCAGGGATAACAATAAAAGTAAAAATGAAGGATGAGAAAACGGGGACAAGATTTATGTCAATAAATATAAATGAGAGAGGAAGATTAGAATATAAAATAATATGGAAAGAAATATCATTAATAAACATAGATAATATTAAAGACACACATGAATATGTGAGGGAAATATTACGAAAAATAAATAAAGAGAATAATAGATTTCAATTTATAATACCAGATGATGAACAATATAATTATGCATTTATAAATTCGATACAAAAAATAAATTTAGATACACCAATTAATTTTAATGATTTATCATATTTTGCAAGATTATTTTATCCATATTTATCATTAGTTATTGATCCTAGAAAGAGACAATCAATAAAATCAGTAACATCCGAATTAAGTAAATCTGGAACATATTTAAGATTTAAAAGAATTGCAAATTATGATTTAAAAATATCAATAGAATATAGAATATTATATTATATAAGAAATTATGAATTTACAACAAAAGAGATAATAGATGTACTTGTGAAACAATTTAATATAACAGAAGAGAGAGCTAATCAAGAATATAATAATGTAAAAACAAAATATTCATATATAAAAAAAATAAAAAAAAATTTAAAACATATTGAAAAAATGCCTAAATTTAAATATCAAGGAGTTGATATTAATATACAAGGAAAATCAATAGATAAATATAAATTAAGAATATCTGGTGCTAAAAATAAATATCAATTATATAGAATTTTAAGAATAGTAAATATATTAATATATTTATATTATGAAACATATATTAAGAAAAAAAAAGAAAGATTAATATTAAAAAAGAAATTAGAAGGATTAGAACATATAGCAAAATTAAGACATAAAGTTGATGAATTTGTAATACAAGAGAAAGAACAATTAGAGGTAAAAAAAATGGTAGAATTAGATAAATTTAGATTAGGAAATGAAAAACAAATATATTCACGATTATGTCAAAATAGTGGTGATAAGATACAAAGAAGACCAATATTTGCTAATAATAATAATATTGAAAAAATAATTAAATTAAATTATCATTATAATAAGAAATTGGGAGTATTTGAGAAGAAATTAAAGAACAATATTGTATTAAAAACAATTGGATTAGATGAATATGATGAAAATGGGAATTTAACAGGAAATGAAATTCATTATGCATGTGATCCATCTATAAATGGAGAACATATATATGTTGGATTTTTAGCAAATACAAAATGTGTACCATGTTGTTTTAAAAAAGATCCGATGGAAACAAGAGATAAACAAAGATTAGAATATTTTAAACAATGTAAACAAAAGAAAACATTAGAGGATAAGATAAATGTAAAACAAACAGGAGATATATTATATATATTACAAGATACATTAAATTTGAATATAGATAGATTAGGATATTTACCGAAATATGTTGATATGTATTTAAATACATTTTTTGATAGGAAAATGATATTAAAGAATCATTATTTAATAGAAACCAAAAATAATTATTTTTTAAAATTAGGATGTGAACAACAAATGCCATTTTTGAATACAATAGGAAAAATATTTGATTTAACAATTGATCAAATAAAAGAAAAAATAATTAAAGCAATTGAAGAAGATAAAAATGATAAAATATTTACATATTTAAATAATGGTAATATAAAAACACAATTTCAAACAAAAGATGGATATATAACATATATTAAGAATGATATAGAATTAATATATGAGTTAATATATGATGTATTAACATTACCAAATATATTAAGTAAAAATGGAATAAATATATATATATTTGAATTAAAAGAATCGGTAACAACAGATGATTATATAATAAAAATAACAGATAGAAATGAAGAATATGATAATATATTAATTATAAAAAATGATACATATTATTTTCCAATAGTTATGATAGATAAAAAAGATGATATAAATATTACAAAAATATATAAGATAATAAATGATATAATAATTAAATTAAATGAATTATATGATACAACAAATATTAATATAGAAGTAATACATACTAATAAATTAACAGCAAAAGAATTATATAATAAAATAAAAAATAAATATAAAATTAAAGCACAATATGTTGATATATATAATAAATGTACATATTTGATAATAAATGATATATTAATACCGGTTAAACCATCAGGATGTATATATAATATACATATAATTAATACAATAGATAAATATATAGATTCATTTGATAATACATTAAAAAAATTAAAAGAGATTGAGTTTATAAAACCAATAGGAGTATATTATGATACAAAAGAAAAAGATACATTAATAATAAATTCAATTATAACAGATAATGATGAATTAATACCAATTACAAAACAAGAGATATCAATAAAATTTTTGGATGATAATAATTATATATATAAAAGTAATCCACTATATGATAAATTAAATAAAGATATTATGAATAAAACATCAATAAATGATATACGAGCAGATATAATAAGTAGAACAAAATATAATATTGAACATTATGAATTATTTAGATTAGAATTTAGTGATTATTTAAATGAAAATACAAATATAAAACAAAAAATAAAAAATATATTAAATAAACAAATAACAAATGATGAAAAAATAAATAAGATAAAATTGATAATATATAAATTAATGGATGATAAGATATTAACTAATATATATATAAATTATGTAAACACATTAAAAGATGAAGATGAAATTAAAACAGAAGGAGGAAGTAGAACTAAATTTGTATTTTTATCACAGAAACCACCAAATATAAAAAATTATACAATTAATAATGATAGAGTACAATGTAAAATAAATACAGATAAAACAAAATGTAATATGAATCAACATTGTCATTGGACACATTCTGGATGTTTTTTTTCAATTAACAGATATCAAATAATTGAATTTATAAATCGTATAAGTGAAGAATTAGTATTATTTGAATTAAAATCTAATGAAATATTACAAAATGAAGATTATTATGTATCAGATATAATAGATCAAACACGATATACACCTCGTGAAAATCAAATTATTATAAAAAATTCAAATGAAAATATAGAAAATATATTACAAGAAACATTTGGATCTAAATATGTGAAAAAGAATGTGAATATAAATTATGATGATATAAATTCAGATAATCCAATGATAATACATGATGAATATAATATACAGAATGTATTTAATACAAATATGATATGTCGTGCATATATAAATGGATATTATTATTTAAAATATAATGAGAATTTAGGATATTATTCAGAATTACAGAGTAAATTAGCAACATTTTTGAAAGGGCAAATAATAGATTGGGTTGTGAAATATAAAGATAAATTAATTACAAAAATTACAAATATAGATGATTTTATTGTTGATATATCAAAAGATGTATTTGTTATTGTATATGATATATTATATATAATAACAGAATTAATACATATACCAATAATTATATATAATGAAAAAATGGATATAATAAAATCATATAATATAAATAATGAAACACCAATAAATTTACAGATAATATCAAATAATATCAATGTTATATATACAAAAAAATGACAGATTAAATATTTTGGAATATATCAAGAATAGAATAGTGCTCTGTTAGCTCAGTTGGTTAGAGCGCTGGTCTTATAAGCCAGAGGTCGTGGGTCCGAGTCCCACACAGAGCAATCTTTAGTATAGTTCTTTATAAATTTTTTTATTATTTTTATCTATTATATATTTTATAATAAATAATGCATTAATCCGACAGAAATAACACCAACGAGTAATCCAAATAATAAAATAGTTATAAAATTAGGAGTAGTATCAGATATAAAATAAAATAAATTTTTTTTTATGAATGATTGAATAAATGGTAATGATAAAACAGTATAAACAATAACAATTATTAATGTTTCTTTTCCTAAATCAGTCCATGAAGTTGGAGTAGTCAAATGTTCAATTTCAAATTCTTCACTTTCTTCTTCATCAGTTGATTTGTTTTCATTAATTTCATCTATTAATTTACTTATTTGTTGTGAATGTTTTCTAGGAGGATCATCTTGCATGTATTGGTCATTTTGAAATTGAACATGTTGAGGAATATTTTGATGAGTTTGAACAGATGGAAATTGATTTTTAATATCCATAATAGACGTACCACCACCTTTATTATCATTGTCATCATCATCATCTGTCTTATTAAAAGCATTATCATTAATAGGTGCCATTTTTTTTGATGGTGGTATTGAACCAATATCAATCTGTTTGTATGTTGTCATTATATATTATGTAAATAATAATTATATTTATTTACAAACTTATATGAAATAAGAATTAGAATAGAAACTAATGATAATATGAAAAAATATATGTAAGCATATAATATATGTATTTGACATATGGAACATGTAATGATGGATATCATTTATCAAATGAAGATAATTATGTAATATATATGAATATTATTAATAATTTAAATATATATATAAATGCTGAAATTTTAGAACATATAAAAACAGAAAAAATAAATACAGAATTTTTAGATAAACATATATATAGATGGAAAACAAATCATAAAGAATTATATATAGTATCAATTGTATATACAAATGATGATAAAAGTGCATTTAATAAAAGAATACATTCATTTACACTTAAAATAAATTAGTTTATTTCATAAAAAACATTATAAAAATTTTTATTTTTTCTAGTAGGATTAGAATTTTCTAAATCTAAAAATTTATTAAAAATATTTTTAGTTAATGGTAATGGAGTATCAAGATTTGTAGTTGAATTATTAATCATAAATGTTACAAAAAAATCACCACGGACATCCTTTCGTAAAAAACGAGACATAATAGGATTATAATGTGGATCAAATGCTTTATACCAACAATTAAATATACCGAAAGTAGTTTTAATTTGTGCTAACATATAATCAACTTTATGTTCAGTAATATGTTTATTTAATTCAATATGTAGAAAACTAGTATCATTTACATTCATTTTAGAATCATTTTCATCTAAAGAATTTGTAATTTGTTCAGAAACTTTTTCAATAATTTTATCATCATTATAAATATTTACAGGATCAAAATATTTAATTTCTTTTAATTCAGAATTTTCAAAATAATGGATAGAACCAATATTATTATCTAAATATTCATGATCATAATCAAAATCTAGAATATCAGTATCATATTTAACAAGAATTCCTTTAGAAATATTTTTAGAAATTAAAATATCACATAAATATTCATATTTCATATTTTGAAAAATATAAGAATTAGATGAAAGATCTGATAATAAATAAGTATCATCTGGATTAATATTACGTTTAATAAATAAAATTTTATCAAGTGTATGTTTTTCAAATGATTCAAAATCATCTTTTTCAACAATGGATGTAATTAAATATTTTTCATCATACCAACAAGTTTTTTCAATTAAAGATTTAGATGTATCAAAATTATTTTTAATAATATCAACTAAATCAGATGTATTTTTAATTTTAAAATAAGTTACTTTATCTTTTAAAAATTCATCAATAATTTGTTTAATATTTTGTTTTAAATTTAAATATAAATTAAATGTGAAATTTTGAACAAAAATGATTTGTGAAACCATATAAATTTATAATTAAATAAAATATATATATTTTTACTCATAATTATATAATGAATTACGTTTATTTAATAATTGGAATAATAATAGTTATGATAATCATAATTTATAGATATAAAAAAGTAGAACAGATGGGATATTTCATGACACCAAATCCACATATAATTGCAAAACAAGATCCATTAATAAATTATTATGTAGATCATGAAATATATTCACCAAGAGAATATGATTATAGTACATTACTTAATCCATTAGTTCCACCTTTACAAAGAAATGATTACATACAAGGAGTAATTGGATATCCAACAAGAGGATATGTATTACCATTTAAAAAAATGGGAATATTAATAAGTGAAAATACACATAATGATGATAAATATAAATTTTTAATATTGATGGGAAGACAAACATATTTGGGATCAAATTATTATGAATATTATGCAGTAAGTAGTGATAATTCAGTATTAAAATTTGAATTAAACATACATAAAGAATTAGATAGTGGAGATATAATTTCAATATCCGAATTAAATAAAAAATATAGTGTAAAAATGGATAAAATGATGGATATAAATTATTATCCATATATATAATATTTAAAAATCTAATATGAATAAATAATAAGAAATATAAGTATCAGTAGGTGCATTATCAGTGAGTAAAGAAAAATTGTGATTTTTTTCAGTATATTTTTCATCTAATGGAATAGTTAATGTATAAATAAAAGGTATTTTTGAAATATAAGATGCATATGCTAAATGAATATCTAATTGATATTGATATTGTAATTGTAAACTAGATTCAATAAATTCATTTTTAACATCAATACTATCAGTATATTCATCTTTATCTAAAGATGTACAATAATTCCAAATATTACGCATGATACTTGTTGATTTCTTTTTAAACATATAAATAGCCCAAGACCATTTAAATATTTTATTAGATGAATTATAAATACCGATTATTTCGTATCTAGATGTATAAATTAGTTCATTATTTTCATTATAGAATAATATTTTATTTTTATCAGTATGAGAATCAACTGATACAAATTTATATGATTTTATTTGATTAGTTATAGATTTATATTTTTCAGTATTAGAATCAAAATTATCTAAAATATTATTTAATAAAGAATTCATTATATTAATTTAATAGATTTTTAATTGATAATGTTTTATTTGGTTTTGCGAATTCACGAGGTTTTTCAATATCACATTCGTGTTTATGACAAATATAAACTTTAGGAAAACTTCCAGTAGGATTTTTTATAGAATAATCATCCATATATTATATATTATGAAATAATTGTTCGTTTACAAATTATACATTGAATAATAGTTGAAATTGCTTCATCTGCACATCTCATTTGTAATAATGTAACAACTGCTTTACGAGCACCACATTTACATAAATAACGATCAGTAGTAGTAATATTATTTTTAATTTTATTACGATATGTTTGTTTATTTAATTCAAATTTCCATTTTTCTGGATTTAATTTATCAGGTGATAAAAATGCAATAGAGAATGGATTAATGTCACAATTTAATATTAATTTTAATAATGAGGTATTATTAGTTTCATTTAAATTATAACATATTTCATTAAATTTTGCAATATAAATATTTTTGATAAATTTAATATTTATTTTTTCATTATATATATAACTAAGTGAAAATTGATAAATACCATCTTCAATAAAATATGAATCAACATATGGTACTCCAAATTCTTGTAATTTAGTTATATATTCTGATGAATCAATCAAACGTTCATCATATATTTTTTTGTAATATGGATTATCTAGTGAAAGCATTAGTATTAATAATATATAATTATAAGTTTAAATAATTTTATAATCAATTTTTGATATAAGAATAAATATGATAATAATATATATGACATTATATAATACTGATGATATTAGATTATTAGGAGATAAATTACCACAAATATTAGAGAATATTGAGAAACAAAAAGGATTATTATTAACACCGACAATATATGAACAAATTGAAGTACATAAAGTTATAATGAGTTATATAAAACAAAATAAAAACAAAATATATGGAGGATTTGCTATAAATATGTTAATTAAAGAGAAAAATCCAAAAGATAAATTTTATCCACAATTTCCATTAGAAGAAAATACTAAAGATGTGCCATTAAAAATTCCAGATATAGATATATATTCAGCAAAACCAATTGAAGATTTAAAAAATATATGTAATTTATTATTTGAAAAAGGATTTGCGAGAGTGAATGGAAAAGAAGCATTACATTCAGGTTCATATAAAATATTTGTTGATTTCAAAGATTATTGTGATATAACATATATACCAAATGAAATATATAATCGGATACCAATGATAGAAATAGATGGTTATCGTGTATGTTCGCCACAATGGATAATGATAGATTATATGAGAATGTTTTCAGATCCATTATTAAGTTATTTTAGATTTGATGATGATTTGAAAGCATTTAGAAGATTTCAATTATTATTAAAACATTATCCATTTCCTATATTAAAAAATACAATTAAATTAGAGAATGCAACAAAAGAAACACAAAAAGGATTAGATATTATACATAAATTTTTATTAAATAGAAAAACAACATTAGTAATTGGTTATTATGCATTTAATTGTTTTTTATATGAGAGTCAACTTGTTGAAGATAATAAAAATACAACAATTAAATATTTACCAATACCATGTTTTGAATTTATAACAATTAATTATAAAAAAGATGTATTAGAATTATTAGATTTATTAAAAGAATTAAATGTTGAATATAAAGAATATTATGCATTTATTGATTATGTTGGTAAAAATGTAAAAATATCTATTAATAATACAATAATAGCAATTATATATACACATAATGAAAGATGTTTACCATATAAGGAATATCAGGCATTTGATTTTGATGGAAATATAATAGAAAAGAAAACTATATTAATAGGATCATTTCAGATAACATTATTATATGCATTAATTATGTATATGTATGCTAGAACATATGGAACAGAAGAGCAAAAAACGAGAACATATAGTGAGAAATCAACAGAAATGTTATATAAATTAATGGTATCGCAATTAATACAAATAAGGGAGTATTTTTTTACAACATTTGATAAGACATTTATGGATAATACATTATTTGAAGAATTTACAGATCAATGTACTGGATCAACTATATCAGCAGATAGACAAAATAGATTAAGAATTGAATTAAAGAAGAAACAAAATAAGATGTATATGTATAATTATGATCCAGAAAAAGACAAAGATAAAGAAAGTAAACATTATATATTTCCAAAAATAAATGGAAAATTAATAAATAATCCTAAAAATTTACTATTAACAAATGCAGAAGTAGAAGAAGATGAAGAAGATGAATAAAAAATTGATATTATAAATATATTAAATAATAAATAAAATTTATAGTAACTAACAGAAACAATCAATTCAATTCAATTTACAATGGCAGAAATTGGACGAATATCACATTTAACCAAACTTATTGAAATGTATACTAAAAAGAATACAGATGAATCTAAATTAAAAATAGAAGAATTAAAAAAGCAAATTGAAAAAATTAAAAAAACAATGGAACAAAAAGAACCTGAAAATTCATTTGTTAATATAGTTAAAAGAAATTTAAAACCAATTGAACCAAAAAAACAATCAATACCAATAAATATACGAAAATTAAGTACATTAAGAGATATTGATGAAAGACAAATATCAACACCAAATGAAAGTATAGAAGAACAAGAAGAATTTGATGATGATTCAAGTAATGACAATAGAGAATATGATGATAATGAATAACAAAAAAATGATATTTTAAATATATTGATTTATTAAGAATAATAATAAGTAACTATTTATTAAAACTTATCAACCTTATTTTTGTCACAATGACTACATCAATCAACATTACAGCAGAGGAGATTGGTAAATTGGTACTTAACAAATTTTCTAAAAACACAAAAGAAATTAAAGAATGTAAGTATTTTAATACACCAAAAGGATGTAATAACATTAAATGTCAATTTAGACATATTAAAAATGATATACTAATTAAAAATGATACACCAATAATTAAATATAAGACTAAGATGTGTACTATACAAAATTGTAAATATGGTTCAAAATGTATTTATGCACATTCTAGAGAAGAATTGGCAGAAGATACTGAATCAAAAATAGTTCATGATATAACTAAGAATTCATTATATAAAACTCGTATGTGTGAGAATGGTTCTAATTGTAAATATGGTGATAAATGTATGTTTGCACATACAGAAGAAGAATTACGCGTAACTCACCATAATGAACCAAAAATAGTACATGATATAACTAAGAATCCATTATATAAAACTAGTATGTGTAAGAATGGATTTAAATGTACATATGGTGAAAAATGTATGTTTGCACATACAAAAGAAGACTTACGAGTAATTCAACATAATGATAATGAATCAAAAATAGTTAATGATATAACTAAAAATCCATTATACAAAACTCGTATGTGTGAGAATGGATCTAAATGTACATATGGTGAACGCTGTATGTTTGCACATACACCAGAAGAATTGAGAACAACTCAAACTAAAAAAATTTGTAAGTATTTTAATACATCACGAGGATGTACTAAAACAGATTGTGAATTTGAACATATTAAAAATGAAAATGCTTCAGAAGAAGAAAAAAATGATTTAATAAACAAAGAAATTGATATTTTATATAATAATATTTTAGAAAAATGTACATATATTAAACAGAAGACATTTAAAAATCCTGAGATAACATTATTTAGACCAGCTGTAATGAAGTCAGAAAATGTAATTATTTCATGGAGATATGCATTATATGGAACAAATATAGAGACATCATTATATGATATTAATGATAAAGAAACATATATTGATATACTAAAAGAAATTAAAAGTAATTGTACATTTTATGAATTACAATTAAAAATATATGAAGAAACAAATTGTATTTTACGTGATATAACTAATGTAGATGAACATATGGCAACACCCAAATATAAAGGTGGAATAACATTAAGTATTGCACATATACAAAAAGAAAAATTAATGATTATATGTTATGATTTAAATGATTATGGAATAGAATTTATTGGACAAAAACTAAGAGAAAAGCTTTCTGGAATTGAAGAGGATGTAACAAATGATGAAGAACCAGAATCAGAACTAGAAATTAAAGATGAATAAGAAATTTTAATTTATGTGAATCAATAAAATTAATTAAATTATTATCATCTAATTTATTAGACATACATAATTTAACAATTAATTGTTGTAAATTAGAAGTTATTTTGGTGGGTAATTGATTTAGAATTTTATTATTAGAAATACTAATAGAATTTGTTTTAGATATATTATCAATAAATAAATAAATTGTATTTTTAAGAAAACAATGAGTTTTTTCAGATGTATAACTTGTTTTATTATTATAATTAGATTCAGTAAAACCGAAATATAAACCCAATTTACTATTAGAAAAATCTAAAGAAAATAAAGAATTACTTTCGAATATTATTTTATTATTTGATTCTTTTATTATTATATTAAAATCATTCAAATGTAAACCATCATTTATTAAATTAATAATTTCTGTTAAAGTATAAGATATATTATCTAATTCAATGTCATTATTATTAATTTTAAAGTTATTACAATCTTCATTAGCAGTAAATACAAAAGGAAAATTACAATCTAATAATTCAAGTTTAGTAAAATTTTGTATATTAAATTTAGTTAAATCAATTATATAATTATTTGAAAATTCTGGAGTAGTATAATCATTTGAATCAATTTCAATTATTAATTCATCTTTAAATGTTATTTTTTTTTTAGGCACAATTTTATAAGGATCAATAATTTGTATATTATTTTCAATTGATGGGGGAATAGTAGGTAAATTTTTTATTTTATGTATTAATTGTTGTAAATCAATAGTATTTGAAGGTTGTTCAGTTTTTAATTTATTTAAAGTAAGAATTTCATTTTGCATTTGATTCATTTGTTGTTTCATTTGAGTAATTTGTAATTGATATTGTTTAATTAATTGTTGCATCATAAGAATATCATTATTTTGTTCTAAATTATTTTGTTGCATTTGTTGTTGTATTTTTTGTTGAATTGGTTGTTGCATTGGTTGTTGCATTGGTTGTTGTTGTATTTTTTGTTGAATTGGTTGTTCTATTGGTTGTTGTATTTGTTGTTGCATTTGTTGTTGCATTTGTTGTTGCATTTGTTGTTGCAAATATTTTTGTTCTGAATGTTGTAAAGATTGTTTATTTTTTTTTTGTTGTGATGATTGTTTTTTAGAATTTGTAAAATGATTCCAAGGAGGATTAGTATTAATATTTTGTGGTTGATTATATATTAAAGCAATTTCACTATCACGAGATTGTTTAATATTTTCAATATCAGGAACAGATTTTTCAATATTTAATTCATTAATATTAACAAATTCATTAATATAACTACCATCGGCAGCAATACATTTACCAGATTCACCAACAGAAGCATACATTTGGGAATTAGTATTAAATGATTCTTGATAATTATTATTCATTTTAGTTTTAAATTTATTTAAAGTAGATTGATAACAAAGTTTATTTAATTTATCACAAAATTTAACAATATGTTTAGGTTTAGTTTGATCAATATCATTTTTATTTGTATTATAGACTGATTCCATTTCAGAAAGTAATAATTTAGAACATTTTTTAATAGAATCTTTATTAGTTATATTTAATGCAGTACAAATATTATCACGAATATTATTAAAATTTTTTTTATCAAAAAAAATTTGTTGAAATGTCATATATTAAGTAAGATAATTATTTTAAATTATATATCTACGCAGATTTAAAATATTATATTTAATAATAATATATATAATGAGTAATAAAAAACAACCTAATCCGATAACACCACAATTCAATAAGCAATTTTCAACTATACAAGAAGCATTTACACCAAATAAAGTATTAGTACCAAGACCAGATTTTAAAAATAAAAAACAAATAATATATAATAATTTAGCAGATATAATACAACTAGAAGATTTATTTGAATATAAAATAAATATATCAAGTAATGATAGAGATACAAATTCATTTCCATCACCATTTGAATTTGTAACTGAATTAAATGCTGGAAATAGAATGCCAAAAATAGATCGTGAAATTAAAAATGTTAGAGCAATAGGAGTTGATTATGTAATTCTTCCCAAATCCATAGCAGTAAATATAGAATGTATAGATAGATCACAACAAATTTATCCAATGGGATCATGTGCAGCATTTAGTGAAGATCCACCTGCAACATGTCCATGTGCTGAGAATGTATCTGAAGTTGTATCATCAGATGCGTGTGTACCAGATTTAACAATTTATAAATGTTTATATTTATTACAAAATAGACCATATTTATTATTAAAGATTAAAGAAATTGGATCACCTATGATTGCTGGAACAAATGCATTAATAGATAGTGATACAATTATATTAATTTATGATCAAGATTTAGGTGCAGATAATGCATTATGGATTCCATTATATACTGGAATTAAAGCACAACATTCATTGTTAAAAAATTTTAAACGATTGACATTAAAATTAATGTATCCAGATGGAACATTAATAACATTAATAGATCAAGATGGAAATCCAATAATAGGAACAACAATACATTCACGAATAGATCAAAATGGAGTTATAACGAAATATGATTATAATAAATTCGTAAATGAATTTAGATATCTAAATAATGCAGTAAAATATACATATGGTATAATGAATGTATTATTTGGATTTACATTTTACATACTTGAAACTGAGATGGATACATTACCCAAATATAATTAAAAAAATGAAAAACTAAAAATATAAAGATTAATTTATATTAATAAGTAATACAAATATGAGTTTAATATTTCAAACATTATATTGGGATAGTTATACAAATGAAGAAGAAGATAATGAATATTGTATACAAGTATTTGGACGAGATAAAATAGGTAAGTCAATATATGTAGAAATTAACAATTATAAACCATTTTTCTTTGTGTTAATACCAGATAAAATTATGAATAATGATATAGATGAAATAATTATAAATTTGAAAAAAAAGATATTTTATAAATATAAACAAACTAATGATAATGAATATGCAGATATGATGACAAATTATTTACTAAATTATGAAATATTATATTTAAATGATTTTAGTGAGTATACAACAGGAAAAAAAAGATTTATTAAATTAACTTTTCAAAATTATGATATTTTTAAAAGTTATAAAAGTTCAATAATGAAGGGAATTAAATTTAAAGAAAATATATTAAAATTAAAATTATTTGAATCAAATATTGATCCAATGATAAGATTTATGCATATTATAAATATAAATGGTGTTGGTTGGATAGAAATAGATAGATCTAAATTAAATCAAATAGAAGACATTTATTGTGATGAATGTTATAAAGTTGATTATACATATATAAAAAAATATGAATGTGATGAAATAGCACCATTCATATTATGTGCTTTTGATATAGAATGTAATAGTTATGATGGTTCATTTCCGCAATCAACAAGAGATGAAATAATACAAATAGGATTAACATTTTCAAAATTTGGAGAACAAAATTGTTATTATAAACATATATTATGTTATAAAGAAACAGATCAATTAGATACAGATATAAATGTGCAATGGTTTAATACAGAAGAAGAAATGTTATTAGAGTTTTCAAAAGTAATACTAAAACAGAATCCAGATATATTAACAGGATATAATATATTTGGATTTGATTATGAATATTTATATACAAGATGTATACATTTAGGGATTGAATCAGCATTTGCACAATTTTCAAGAATAAAAGATGAGAAAGCAAAATGGACAATACCACAAGCATTAACATCAGCTGCATTAGGAGTGAATAATATGAAATATTATGATTGTAAAGGACGAGTAAATATAGATTTAATGAAAGTTATAAGAAGAGATTATATATTAACATCATATAAATTAGATAATGTTGCATCATATTTTATAAAAGAACAAATAATAAATATAATAAATAAAGAAAATGTATGTATAATAAAAACAAAAAGTACATTTGGATTAGAAAATGGAAGATATATTGTTATTTGTTATACAGATGGCGTAATAGAAACAAAATATAATGATGGTCAAAAATTTAAAATTAATAATATAATAAATGATGAAATATATATAAATGAAAATATAAATACAGATAAATTGACAAAATATAAATTCTTTTGGTGTCAAGCAAAAGATGATATTTCACCAAAAGAAATATTTAAGAAATTTAGAGAAACATCAACAGACAGAGCAATAATTGCGAAATATTGTTTACAAGATTGTATATTATGTAATAAGTTATTTGAAAAATTAAAGATAATAACGAACAATATAAGTATGGCAAGAGTATGTAATGTGCCATTATCATATTTATTTTTGAGAGGACAAGGTGTAAAAATATTTAGTCTTGTAGCACAAGAAACATTAAAGATGAATTATATAATACCAGTAAATGAAAAAAAAAGTATGCATTATACAGATATAAAGTATGAGAATTCATCAAATTTTATAAAAAATAGTGATGAATATGAAGATGAAGATGAAAATGATGGTTATGAAGGAGCAATTGTATTTGAACCAGAACCAAATGTATATTATACACCAATAATAGTATTAGATTTTGCAAGTTTATATCCATCATCAATGATATTAAGAAATACATCACATGAATGTTTAGTAAAAAATAATAAAGTAAAAGATAAAACATTAATAATACATCATACATCATATAAGAATAATGATGAGACAATAACAGAATGTCAATTTATAGAAGGAAAACAGAAAGGAATAATACCAAATATATTAATAAATTTATTAAATGCGAGAAAGATATATAAAAATAAAATGGAAAATGAAAAAGATCCATTTAAGAAATCAATATTAAATGGATTACAGAATGCATATAAAGTTACAGCAAATTCGGTATATGGGCAAACTGGATCATCTGTTTCGCCAATATATATGAAAGAAATAGCAGCATCAACAACAGCAATAGGAAGAGAAATGTTAATGTTTGCGAAATATTTCATAGAAAATATATTTTTACAGATTGTAAATTTAGCAATTACAAATAAAGAAGAATATGATAAATATATGAATACATTATATAAATATTATCCATATAAAATAATAAATAATGATAATATAACATTAACAATAAATTCAATTGAAAATCAAGAAATACCAGATAATAAATTTATTAAAAAAAGTATTGATTATGAAGAATCATTTGATAAAGTATTGAATTTAGATGGATTAAATGTTGAAGAACAATATAAATTATATGAAAGATTAGAAAAATATATTAATCATAATAAAGGAATATGTAAAAATATATATACAGAATATAAAACATTATTTAAAAATGAAAATGAGATAAAAGAACTTAAACAAAATAAAACATTTTTAAAAAATTTAAAATTAATGATTGATGATAAAGGATTTAATAATAAACAAGAACTTATAACTAAATTTTATTATGTTATAAATGAAATTTTAGATACATATACTATAAATACTAAAATTATATATGGTGATTCAGTAACAGGTGATACACCATTATTATTATTAGATGAACAATGGAATACGTATATATGGACAATAGATAAATTAGGGAAAAAATGGGATATATATTTTGACAAATTTCAAGATGTAAACATTACAGATTATGTATGGACAGAATTAGGATGGACTAAAATTAAAAGAATTATTAAACATAAAACAAATAAAAAAATATATGGAATACTTACAAATAAAGGATATGTACAAGTAACAGAAGATCATTCATTAGTAAATATAAATGGAGAAAAGATTACACCAAAAGAATGTTATATTGGAATGGAATTATTACATTCATATCCATCATATCCAGAATACGTAAAACGAAAAGGAAATAAAAAATTTGATTATGGGACATGTAAATTTAATAAACAAATTACAGCGATGGCATATTACTATGATATGAAATATCATAGGTGGTATGATATAACAATAAAGAAAGAAAATGATGAATATATATTAACATATTGTACTGAAAATTTATGTAATACAAATAAAATAATAAGTATAGAAGAAATTAAATATGAGAATGAAATTGATGTATATGATTTAGAAACAGAAAATCATCATTTTCAAGCAGGAATAGGAGAGATAATAGTACATAATACTGATTCAGTATTTTATAATCCAAATATAAAAAATAAAGAAACAAATAAAATATTAGAGAATGATGTTGCATTAAAAAAATCAATACAATTAGGAATATGGTCAAGTATATTAATTAATGTATTATTACCACCACCAATGAATTTACAATATGAAAAAACAATGTATCCATTTATAATACAAGGAAAAAAAAGATATGTTGGAAATTTATATGAAAAAAACGTGAATAAATATATACAAAAAAGTATGGGAATAGAATTAAAGAGAAGAGATAATGCACCAATAGTTAAAATAATATTAGCCGGATTATTAGATCAATTATTAAATCATAAAAATAAAGAACAAGCATTTATGTTTGTTCAAAATTGTTTAATTAAAATATTAAATAATGAATATCCAATGGATTATTTTGTAATAACAAAAACAATTAAAGGAGATGCATTAACAGAAGAAGAAAGAGAAATATTAAAAATGCAAAAAGATTCAAAAAAAATAACAATCAATAATTTTATTAATGATGAAGAAGAACTAGAATATAAAAATAAAAATATACAAAATTTATATGCAGATAGAACAAGATTAGCACATATTGTATTAGCAGATAGAATAGCAGATAGAGATATAGGAAATAAACCATTATCAAATGATAGAATTGCATATGCATATATAGAAACATCATCAAATATCAAATTACAAGGAGATAAAATAGAGACACCAGAATATATAATTGAAAATAATTTAAAAATAGATAGATTACATTATATAAATAATCAAATAATGAAACCAATTTTAAAATTTTTAGATTTGATATGTTCAAATGGAAAAGAATTATTTGAAGAATATATGAGACTTGAATATAATCGTAGAAATAAGATAGTAACAATAGATGAGTTATCAACAACTGATAATATAAATAATATAGATAAATTAATAGGATCAATATATAAAAAGGGGAAAAAATAAAATGAAAATTTGTTTATAAAAAATATATATTTATTTTTAAAGATAATAATATAATGTCCATATTAATACCATTATTAACACTTGATATTGCATTATCAGGTGCAAATAATATTATGAGTATATTAAATTTAAGTAAACAATTTTATAATGGTTTATATTATTTAACAACATGTGATGATAATCCAGAAGAGATACTTAATACAATATATAGATTAGATATAGAACATAAATTAGAATATATAGATGAGTTAAAAAAACAAATAACAAATAAAAATTGTAATGAATGTATTAAATCAATAAATGAATGTATTAAAGAAATACAATTATTATTAGTAGAAATATATAATAATATAAGTTATAATAAATCATTATGGATTAAATCACGAGCATATAATCTAAAAAAATATAATATCAAATTAAATGATTTAAATAAAATATTAGATAATCGTATTAATGAATTATTAATATTAATTAATATACAACCAAAACAAGAACAAGAATATAAATATAAATATATGAAACCATCCTCAACACAAGAATTTGATTTAATATAAATATATATTAAATAATATTAATATAAAGATGTATGAGAAAGATGTATTAGATTTATTAGTAATAACAAGTACATTTGTAAATTCATATAATGAATGGTGTATAGATAGTGAATTAATGAAAATTTTAAATATAACAAAGAATTCATTATGTGTAAGATATAAATATTTATATCCATTTGCATCGGATATAATTATACAAAGTATAGTATTAGCAATTTATTGTAAAGTATATATAAGTATATGTATGAATGATAAATTAGATTAATTATTTATTTTATTATATTATAAAGATGGCAGATTTTTATAATAATTTGATACGTATTAAATATAAACATTTTAAAATACAACGATTAAATAATAATAAAGATGATATTAAAAAAAATAAAGAAATTAAAGAAGAAATTAAAGAAGAAATTAAAGAAGAAAATAAAGAAGAAATTAAAGAAGAAAATAAAGAAGAAATTAAAGAAGAAAATAATATAATAAAAAATAGTAAACATAAGATATATTGTTTAATGATAACAGGAAAGGATGAATTTAGGTATAATTTTGCGAGAACGAGTATAAAAAATTTTAAAATACAGGATTATGAAAATAAATATTTAATAATAATTAATCATGGAAAAATAAAATTAATAAATGAAAAAAATGCAATTATTAAAGAATATATGGTATCAAAAAATAATAAAACATTGGGGGATTTAAGAAATATATCATTAAGTCATGTTCCAAATGGAGTAATTTGGACAACATGGGATGATGATGACTGGAGACATGAAACATATTTAAGTGTATTATATAATGAATTAATTAGAGATAATAAACAATTTTTATTAATTAAGAATAGATTATCATATAATATTGTAAATAAAATGAAATGGATGGAAACAATAAGAACAGGATGTTGTTGTACATATTTTGCATATAAAAATAATATATTTACATATAGTTCACTAGATACAAATGAAGATGCTATAATTAAAAAAATAGTTAAAAAATATAATATTCCATTTGTGATATATGATAATGATCCAAAATTATATCTTAGATTCGTCCATAATAATAATACAAGCAGATTTGTCCAAGTTGATAGAACAAAATTATATAAAAATCAAAGATTAATAACTAATGACGAATCAACATATATATTCAAATGTTTAGAAAATAATTATAAATATATATAATATATGGGAAACATATTAAGTGGAGTTGAAGCAATTGGAAGTGGAGAAATGACAATTCAATATTATGCAATGCTTATAATTGGTATTATTATTATTGTTACTGCATTAGGTATAACAATTTATAATTGGGCAGAACCAGATGAAGATGAAATCAGTTGGTTTTGGGTAGTTGTTGGTGGAATACTTGGACCTCTTTTAATTATAATGGCAATATATTATAATAAATTATCTGGAAATCCAGCAATTGAAGCAATTGTTGGAGCAGAAACACTTAAGAAAATATTTTAAATATTAAATAATTCATCAATTTTATATAATGATTTTGATATAGTACAACTTGCTGCAAAATCATGACCACCACCACCAAATAATTGTGCAATATTACCAACATTAATAGTTTTACTACGAAAGGATAAAATATATTCTTGTCGTTCAAAATTATAAGTCCACATAATAACAAAATCAACATTAGTTTTTTCTAATATTTTTTCAGATATTAAGGTTATACTTGGACAACCTCGTCCAGTATATACAGCAACTTTATATTGGTTAGGTTTAATAAAAAAATGTTTAAAATTTGTATATAAAAGTTTACTTGGAAAATAAAGAACAGAAAATTTATTAAAATTAGCATTTACAATATAATCAATATATTCATTATATATAATACCTTTATTAATAAGTTTTTTAACATTATATTCATTTAATAATGTTAACCATTTGATAATATTTTTATGATTAATATCTTTATTATATTTAACACTTAATCCAGCAATAAAATTCCGAGTATCTTTTAGTTTCCATTCACCAATATCATTATCTTTAATATATTTAATAAATAATGGTATTGGTTTATTTTTAAAGAAAAATTTCCATGTTAAAGATGCACCACATTCATATTTATTATATATTAATGTAAATTTAGGATCATTAATATTTTGTATTTCATTAAATGTAGTAATATGATGATCAATAAAAGTAATATGTTTGGATAATCTAATAATTTCAAGTAATATATTATATTTATATGCAACATCCATAATTATTACATTTTTATTTATGATATTATCTGGAATCTGAGTTGCAGATGGTATATCTGGGTAAATTATTGCGTTACGATTTATTTGTTGTGATTTATATAAAACAATAAATGATGTAAAACCATCGATACAACCTTTATGAAATATTATATAATCATATTTTTTATTCATATATATTCTACATATAAAAAAAGAAGAACAAAAATAAATTTATAAACAATTAAGATAAGATTGATGTGATTCAAAAGTAGCCAATTCTATTTTTTTTTGTTTATTATTCAAGTTACAATTATTATTTTTAATAAGTTTTAATAAATTAGCTTCAGTATTGTTTGGAGACATGAATTTCATAATATTAAATTCATTATTATTAGTTATTTGTTTATTATTATTGATTGTTTGTTGTTTATTGTTATTTATTTTGTTAGTATTATTTATTTGTGTATTAGTAATAGAAGGATTAATATGTATTGTTTGAGAATTACTAATTGATTCTGATTTAATATTATGTATAGATGATAATTTTGTAGAATTTATTTGAGAATTAGATTGTTTAAAAGTATTAAATAATATATTTGTTGCTAATAATTTTGCTGGTGTAGTATATTCATCTTGAATTAATAAACGACATTTTTCATGAATGAAAGGAGTATTACAAGTTTGATATTTTAAAGGAACAACATCATTAATAAAAATTTTGATTTCATTTGGAACATTTGGAGATGACATAACAGTTGGAATGAAATGAATTAAAGTATTAAAAAAATAATGTATATCATAATATTGATTTTGTTGTGAATTAATATTAATATTAGATGCCCAATCACTTTCAACTTTATTATTTTTAACAATATTAGAAATACAAGAAAAATCAAAATCAGTTATTTTAATTTGAATACCAATATTTGGTATTTTATATGTGATATTATTAATTGTATATGTAATAATTTTTTTATTTAAATTAATATGATGAACCATAATATTATTTGCTTTTAAATCATTATGTTTAAATGAAGGATATTTAAAATGAATAATTGCAAGAACTGATAATATTTGAAATATAATAACTTTCCATTCTAATAAATTCATTGTATTATGATTGTTACGAATATATTCTAATAAATCACCACCATTTGCCCATTCACTAATTAAAATAGAAACTTTTGAATAATATTTATTTTTTTTATATTTTTTAATAAATTCTAAATATTTATTATTTTGTTCTGAAATATAACCATTATCAACAAGTTTAGCAAATAATTCAATATCAGTATCAAAAGTTGTAATTGGTAAAATAATATGTGGTGTATATGAATTAATAACAAAATAACTTAATAATTTGATTATATTAAGTTCAGCATTTTCAGGTCTTTGAATATCATCCCGAGTACCAAAATTTTTTTTAGGAAATGGAACAACTTTAATAGCATATTCTATTTGTTTATTATCTATATTTGAAATACCTTTAAATGTATGTCCAGTTGTACCTGATTTTATATAAGTTAATTTACCATTTAATTTATTAATAATATTAACAAAATTTAATTCTTCTTTATTTAAAATATATTTATAATCATTTATATGTGATGAATTATTTTTTGAATTATTAAATTCATCTATAAGAGATTTTACATCTCCACAATTTAACAAATTTTTTATAGATGTTATTCTGTCTGTAATTGTTGGAGCACTATTCATTAATAATTAATAAAATATAAAAAAAAATATTTTTTAACATATTTAATATTTTTATATACAAAAAATTGACATTTTAAATATATTGATAATTATATACATATTATATTAGATCACTTATTTGAAATACATCATCCAATTTTCACGTTTTGTGGATGATCAGCATGGTTCTTCTGTCTAAGAACCTATATTTATTTTATTTTTGATGTGATATCTATTATTTTCTGTAAATTTAATATAGGTAATATTGGTTGACATTGCCATAAAAATAATTTATTTATATAATCAAATTCAAAAGTAAATGGAAACATATAACTAATTTTTTTATTAGAATTTAAATGTTGATATTTTGTAGGTAAAATATGATTAACTTGTGGAGGAATAACAATTAATAATTGTTGTACATAAGTAAGTGGAGGATTATCTATGAATTTAAAATTTAAAGTATTTGATTCCAACCAAGTACATATATCGGATAATAAAGGTGCATGATTAAATAAATAATACCATTTATAATCATGACATTTATCAAAATAATATTCAGATATCCAGAATAAACCTTCAATATATTTTTGACAAGTCATTGATATAAATGATGGATTATTAAAAGAAAAATAATGTGAATAATATATATTTTTAAAATCTGAAAAATTTGTAATATCTTTATAAATATTTATTTGTTGAATATGTTTAAGATTGTCAAATTCAAATAATTTAGTATTATAATCATCTAAATTTTGAGGTTTTTTTGTATTAATTATTGGAGTTGTTATAATATTAAATTCATTAACTGATAATTTTTGAAATAACATTAATAAAAATTGTTTATTATTGATTAAATACTCATTTAAAATATTAAAACATTCAGTATAAACATTAATTATTTTATCTAAACCACCATTATAAATATTTATTGATGGTAAATGAGGTAAAAAATCATTACCTAACAAAAAACAAATAAATATAAAATCTTGAATTAATTTAGTATGATCTAAATTAGTATATTTAATTAATTTTGTTAATTCTGTTAAATAAAAATGTTTAACAACTGATATTGACATATATACAAATCCTTTATGTTCTAAAATATTATCACGTAATAAAAATATATTTGAACATTTATTAACTAATGCTAAAAATATTAAATCAGCATCTAATCCATATATAACAATATTATCTAATTCTAAAGAATTTTGCTTAATATGTTGTAAAATTTTATGTTCACCTTCTCCAAATTCATGATATGATGAATAATAAATATTAGGTTTATCAGAATAATGTGATAATAATACATTATGTAATTTTTCCATAAATTCTGTACCTGGTGTAATTAATAATGAAGACCATGATTTATTATATGGAATATTATATTCATCTTTTAATTTATTTTTAATTTGATTTTCATAATATGATTTATAACGACGTAAACGTTGTTGAACTATTTTTGCAACAGGAGCGACACCATCAACAGCAATAAACATAAAATCAGGATTAGTTAAAATATATAAATTATTAATATAAGTTATAATAGCAGAAAACATTTGTGATTCAGTTTCATGTTCTGCACAAATAGGATGAAATAATGAATTAGCATCAATATATAAATATTTTGGTTTAGAAGGTAAGTGTGATAATAATATTGACGATTTATATTTTTTAAGAATCCACATGAACATACCTGGAACACCCATAGTAATATAATATAATATATAATATTAACTTAAATATTATTCATTTTTTTAAAAAATATAAAATAAAATATAAATATATAAACTTAATATATAATATAAATGGCAGATTTAGAAAATCTAAAAAGTATTTTTGATAAACAACCAACTGATATTATTAATACATATAGTATAGATAAAGTATTAGTTCAAAAAAATATAACTGGTGGAGAAAATACACGTGAAATGTCAAATCAATATGGTGGAGGAATGAATAGAGAATTAAGTACAATTGGATTTAATATGAATGATGATGAAGATAGTAATGAAGATTATTCTATGCAATCAAATTCTGCAAAAATTATTAGTAAAATTAATAAAATCATTAAACAAGCAGGAGGTAATGTAGATGATGATGACGAAGGTGTTGAAAATATGGATGGTGGAAAGAAACATGATTATTTAACAACTTTACATATGAATGATGATTCATCATCATCAGAAGATGAAAATAGTGAAAAATTAGAAGGTGGTAATTTACCAATTAAAAATGATGACGATGTACCATTACCATTAGAACATCATGGAGGAGATAATGGTGATCCATTAGAATATCATGGAGGAGATAATGGTGATCCATTAGAACATCATGGAGGAGATAATGGTGATCCATTAGAACATCATGGAGGAGATTGTGGAGATCCATTAGAACATCATGGAGGAGATTGTGGAGATCCATTAGAACATCATGGAGGAAAAGGAAGTAATCCATCATTTAATAAATTATTGAAATTACGTGCAATTATTGCAGACAAATTAGGATTAAAACAAACTCCATCTGTTATGGTAGTTGCAAGTAAATTAGCATCAAAATTTGATAAAGATAAAACAAAGAGTGAAGAAGAATTAGTAAAAGAAGTTAAGAAATGGTTAGATGATAATAAAAGTGAAGCAATGAAAATATATAATGAAGCAGAAAAAACAAAACAAATGAAACGTGAAGCTAAGAAGAAGTAAAAAAATGTAATTGTTTAAGAATATTGTTTTTTATTTGATTAATATAAAAAATACATTCTGGATTAGTATTAGATAATAATACTTGAGTAATATCATTATATTCAATAAGTAATTTTTGTGTTTGATCTAATTTATCATTTTCAAGAAAAATTAGAATACAATTAGAATATTTATGAAATATAAATAATAAATTATGTAAATTAAAAATATTTTGTAATAATGTATGTGATAGTATAAATATATTATCCAAACGTGATAACACAAAATGTGGATAAAATGCAATTATCCAAGCAGATAAAAAGTGTTCAACTGAAATTTTAGGAAAAATATTATAATATCTATAAATAGAATTTAATAATTTTTTTATATTTTTTTTATAAAATGAATTAGAAATTATATGTTGCATTTCAATAAAATCCTTTTCTTCTTTTTTAGTAGAAAATTTATTTAATAAAATAAATAATTCTTTATTCTTAACTAAATTATTATATATATTTTTTTTTAAAATATATAATTGTATTTTGATCAGTTTATTAATATTCATATATTATCTATTTAATATATTTTTTATAATTGTTTATTAATAATCATATAAAATAGGTGTTTCTATTATTTGGTTATTATAATAAATTAAATAGTATTTATTATTAACAATTTTTAAAATTTGTGGATGTCTATTTATATGTTTTTTTCCTGTTTTTAATAATTCATGATCTAAAACATCAAAAGCAGATGCACTACCATTATCAACACGCCAAACACGACCACTACAAGTTGAATTTATATTTTTATTATGAATAAAAGATTGAGGAGTATGTCCTATTATAATATCATTTATATTTAAAATACTTATAGTATTATTTATTAAATTACATTTTGGATCATTTTTATTTATATTGGATTGTAAATTACCTAATTCACGCAACCAAAACATAGAAATTTGTTGATTATCTAATATATCAGTTAATGTATCTTTAGGAAATAAACCTAATAACCATAAACGAATTTTAATATTTATATTTTCAATATCATCAAGAGAATTTAATTGTAATTGTTTTAGTAAAGTATCAATTATACCAGCATGAACAAATAAATGCGAATTAACAATTACACAAGCCTGACGAGTACATCCTAATAATTTACCATATTCATTACCTGGTTTAAATAAATCTTTTCGTAATTCATAAGCTTTATTAATATCTGAATTTAGAGATGATAAATTTTTATTAGATACATACATTAAATTACCTTCACTATTTAAAATTTCATGATTACCTAATAATGAAATAACTTTTCCACCATAAGGTTCTGCTAATTCATTAATATATGTAAATAATTGTAAAATTTTTAAATCATCTGAAGTATCATTTTTATCTATTTTAGTATTACAATTAGTATTTTTACTAGGACGACAATTATCAATTTGATCACCAACTTGAATAATAAATGATTTCCCACCAATCCATTTAATAATATCATTTTCAATAGTAATAGTATTTGATAATTTAAACATTGTAATTGCTAAATCATAATCTCCATGTATATCTCCAAATACATATATTGTATCAATATTATTATAAACAGTATCAGTATAATTATTTTTACAATATGTTGGAAAAATTTTAGTTAAAAACTCAGTTTTATTCATATTATATATAATAAAACTAATAAATAAATTTACAAATTTTAATTAAGTCTAGTTTGTGAGTTATTAAATTTTATTGTGCAATATTTATAATTAATTAGGTGTTGTTTGTGCAGTTATACCATGATTTGTTGTATATAGTTGTACATTATTTTGTTGTGAATATATAGTTGAATAATAATTAAAAACTTCTTGTGATTTAAATGTAGGATAAGTTTGTTTTTGCATTAAATTATTATATTGTTGAACAGATGGTAAAGATAAATTTATAATTTGTTTAAATTCTCCATCTGTTAATATTGGTATATTTGCTACTGGCATATTTAATATAGAAAGAGCTTGTGTAGCTGTAATAATATGTTTTTGTTTTATAGGAGTTGTTTGTGCAGTTATACCATTATTTGGTGTATATAGTTGTACTTTATTTTGTTGTAAATATTTTGTTGCATAATAATTAAAAACTTCTTGTGATTTAGTTATAGGATAAGTTTGTTTTTGCATTAAATTATTATATTGTTGAACGGATGGTAAAGATAAATTTATAATTTGTTTAAATTCTCCGTCTGTTAATGTTGGTATATTTGCTACTGGTAAATTTAATATAGAAAGAACTTGTGAAGCTGTAAAAATATGTTTTGTTGATGGAGGAGTTGTTTGTGCAGTTATACCATTATTTGTTGTATATAGTTGTACATTATTTTGTTGCAAATATCTAGTTGAATAATAATTAAAAAGATCTTGTGATTTAGTTATAGGATAAGTTTGTTTTTGCATTAAATTATTATATTGTTGAACAGATGGTAAAGATAAATTTATAATTTGTTTAAATTCTCCATCTGTTAATGTTGGTATATTTGCTACTGGCAAATTTAATATAGAAAGAACTTGTGAAGTTGTAAAAATATGTTTTGTTGATGGAGGAGTTGTTTGTGCAGTTATACCATTATTTGTTGTATATAGTTGTATATTATATTGTTGTAAATATTTTGTTGAATAATAATTAAAAAGATCTTGTGATTTAGTTATAGAATAATTTTGTTTTTGCATTAAATTATTATATTGTTGAACTGATGGTAAAGATAAATTTATAATTTCTTTAATTTCTCCATCTGTTAAAGTTGGTATATTTGCTAATGACATATTTAATATAGAAACAGCTTGTGAATATGTAATAGGTATATGTTTTTGTATTGAAGGTGGAATATATGTTGGTTTTGGTGGACTAGATGATTTAGTAAAATAATATTTATATACAAAATATCCAATAAATACAATAATAATTAAACTTAATACTATATATGAAGTATCCATTTATAATATAATAAAAGAATTTATATTGTTTAAAAATATATTTATTGTTGTTGTTGTTGTACAAGTATTGCTGGGAATGGTCCAGTACCTGATAATGGATTTGTTTGTGTAAGTGTAGTAGAACCATTTAATGTAACTGTATAATTAATAGCAGTTGGAATTTGTTGACCTGTAAACATACTGAAAGTAGCAGCACCAGCTGCATATACAATGTTATGTGTATCAATTAATGAAATATATAATGTTGGACTAAATGTACTAGATGTATTAGTATTAAAATATGATTGTGTAAAATTATTTGTTAAATAAAATGAATTTACAGCACTAGCTGGTAAAATATCTATTTGTACAAATATACCTTGTTGTAATATTGCTGGTGTAATTGCTGGATAATTAGAAAGTGTTAATGGTGTACTTACGTTGAATCCAAAATTAACGTGAATATTTATTGTTGTAATTGGTGTACTTGTTGATAGTGCTTGTGTGCTGCTTGAACGTGTAGTGGAAACTTGTTGGAAAGGTGGTGAATAATTTACTGAACCGCCGCTAGGTACGGTATATATAGTTAATGGAAATGTTTGAAAAGATTTTGATACAATTAATGAGGGTGTTTTAAAATAATATTTATAAATAAAAAATCCAACTAATGCTAAAACTACAAGTGCAATAACTATATACATCATATTCTTATTAGCACCACCAAATTGTGGTTTACTATATCCAATAGATGATAATTCATTCATCTTTATATTAAGTAATAAGAAAAAAATAATATTATATTAAAAATAAATTTATTGTTGATATACAAGTATTGCTTTATATGGCGGTGTACCTCCTGATAATGGATTTGTTTGTGTAAGAGTATTATCATTATTTAATGTAACTGTATAATTAATAGCAGATGCAATTTGTTGATTTGTTACTGTAATATTTGCTCCACCTGCAATATATACATTATTAAGTTGATCAATTAATGAAACAAATAACATTGGACCAGGATAAGTTACTGGGTTATAAAAATATGATTGTGGAATACTATTTGTTAAATAAAATGAATTTACAGCACTAGTTGGTAAAATATCTATTTGTACAAATAAACCTTGTTGTTGTAATATTGCTGGTGTAATTGCTGGATAATTAGAAAGTGTTAATGTTGTAGATGTTGTATATCCAAAATTAACACTAATGCTAATTGTTGTAATTGGTGAACTTATTGATAATGGTAAAGCATTAGTTGTACGTAAAGTAGAAACTGGTTGGAAAGGTGGTGAATAATTTGGCGTACCTCCCCATACATTTAATTGGAAACTTTTAAATGATGGTAGTATAGTCAATGGTGGTAGTTGTGATGATGATTTTGATGTTTTAAAATAATATTTATAAATTAGAAAACCAATCAATGCTAAAACTATAATTGCAATAACTATATACATCATATTCTTATTATCACCACCAAATTGGGGTTTACTATATCCAATAGAGGATAACTCATTCATCTTTATAATATGTAATAATAAAAAATAATATTATGTTAAAAATAAATTTATTCTTGCAATACAAGTATTGCTGGGAATGGTCCAGTTCCTGATAATGAATGTGTTTGTGTAAGAGTAGTATCATTATTTAATGTAACTGTAAAATTAATAGCAGTTGGAATTTGTTGACCTGTAAACATACTGAAAGTAGCAGCACCAGCTGCATATACATTGTTAAGTGGATCAATTAATGAAATATATAATGTTGGACTAAATGTACTAGATGTATTAGTATTAAAAGATGATTGTGTAAACTTATTTGTTAAATAAAATGAATTTACAGCACTAGCTGGTAAAATATCTATTTGTACAAATATACCTTCTTGTTGTAATAGTGTTGGTGTAATTGCTGGATAATTAGAAAGTATTAATGGTGTAGTTGTACTTACGTTGAATCCAAAATTAACTTGAATATTTATTGTTGTAATTGGAGAACTAGTTCGTAGTGGGAAAGGATTTGTTGTACGTATAGTAGAAACTGGTTGAAAAGGTGGTGAATAATTTGCTGTGGCACCGCCATATATAGTTAATGGAAATGTTTGAAAAGATGGTATAATTAATGGTAATGAATTATATACTGATAATACTTTTGATGTTTTAAAATAATATTTATAAATTAGAAAACCAATCAATGCTAAAACTATAATTGCAATAACAATATAAGTTGGATTTATAGCACCTCCAAATTGTGGTTTACTTGAATTAAATCTGATAGATCGTAATTCAGTATTCATATAATTATAATGAGAAAAATGAAAAAAAAAGAGTATAAATATATAATTTTATATAATATATAATGTTATCAATAAATGGAATGACAATAAATATAAATGAGTATTCTTCAGAATTTATAAATAAAATAAAAGAAGAATTAACAGTTAAACCTACAAGTGAATATATATCAGAAGAAGTATTAAAAAATATGACATATAAATTATATACTGAAATAGACAATAAATTAATAATACCACCATATTATGGAATAATGAAATTTGGAAGAAAAAAAGAGGATTACACACATAAATTAATAAATATAAAATTTAATGGGGAATTAAGAGAATCACAACAGAAAATTGTTGATATATGTTATAAATATATAATTAAAAATGGTGGAGGAGTATTAGCAATACCATGTGGTGAGGGTAAAACAGTTAATGCAATAAAAATAGCATGTTTATTAAATGTTAAAACATTAGTTGTTGTACATAAATGTCAATTAATGGATCAATGGATAAATCAAATAAAGAAATTTACAAATGCAAAAATTGGAATAATTAAGGGTTCATGTATAGAAACAACAAATAAAGATATTGTATTAGCAACAATACAAACATTATGTTCAAGAGAATTTGATATAAATACATTTAAAGAATTTGGATTTGTTATATATGATGAATGTCATCATGTATCATCAAAACAATGGTCAAAAACATTATCAAAAACATGTACAAAATATACATTAGGATTATCAGCAACACCATATAGAACAGATGGATTAATAAAAGTATTATATTGGTATATAGGAGAAATAATATATCAAAAAAAAATAAAAATAAATAATCAAGTAATAATAAAAATGATAAATTTTTGTACACCAAATGATTTATTTGTTGAGAAACTTAATTATTTCAATGGAAAAATGAAACCAAATCATACAAAAATGATAAGTAATATAATAAAAATACAAGAAAGAAATGAACATATTGTGGAAATATTAAGTTCATTAAGAAAAAATCCAGAGAGAAATATATTAGTATTGAGTGATAGAATAGATCATTTAAGAAATTTGAAACAAATGTTAGAAAAAAAAATACCAGAAAATGAATTACAAGATGCTGGTATATATGAATATACAGGAAAAATAAAACGAGATTTACAAATAGAAGCAGAACAATGTGGAACAATATTATTTGCAACTTGTAAAATAGCAGATGAAGGCTTAGATATTAGTAGATTAAATACAATTGTATTAACAACATCAAAAAAAAATATTACACAAGCAGTAGGAAGAATATTACGTAATATACTTGAAAATGGAAATATAAGACCATTAGTAATTGATATTTGGGATAAATTATCAACATTTTATAATCATGGAAAAATTAGAAAACGTAATTATATAATAGGAAAATATAATATTGAGAATTATTATATATATGATAATAAAATAGTAACAAATAGAGAATATAACAAGATATTAGAATTAGAAAATAAAATTGAAAATGATTATATAAATATGGATTATGATAAAATGGTAGAGACTGAATCAGTAAATATAAAAAATGAAAATGAATAAGTTTAGTATATAGAAATAAGATTAGAATAATAATATATGGTAACATTAGAACAATTTCCATGGATTGAACAATATAGACCAACAATAATAAATAATTTAGCAATTAATGATGAATTAAAGAAGAAAATAAAATTATTAATTAAAACAATGAATTTTCAAAATATTTTAATAACAGGTGACACTGGTACATGTAAAACTACATCAGTAAATTGTATATTACGAGAATTATATAATAATAAATATGATGATATAATGATGTTAAATTTATCAAGTGATATATGTAAAAAAACAACACAAGATAATATAATAAATTTTTGTGAAAAAAAAATTAATAATAAGAAAATAAAATTTAAAACAATAGTAATTGATAATATAGATAAAATACAAGAAAGAACACAACAAGTAATAATAAATTTATTAAAAAAATATAATACAAATATTAAATTCATATTAATTGGAACAGGATTACATGATATAATAGAATCAATACAAACAGAATGTTTATTATTACATTTTGATAGAATAGAGATTAGTAAAATCAAATTTATATTGGAAGGAATATGTAAAACTGAAAAAATAGAATATGATGAAATGACAATAAATGAAATTTGTAATTCTGTAAATGGAGATATACGAACAGCAATAAATTTATTACAATATTGTTATGCAAAAGATAAAAAATGTTGTAATAATAATATATTGAATTTATATGGATTACCAGATAGTAATACAAATAAATTAATAATTCAATATATTATGGATAAAAATTATAAAGAATTAATTAAAATAATAAAAAAATTGTATAAATCATATTCTGGAACAGATATAATACATGGATTATATTATTATTTAAATACAGAAAACTCTACATTAAATACTAAAGATAAAATAATATTATTAAAACATATTAGTATAATACAATTTAATATTTTAAAAAATAGTGAATCTCTATTACAATTATTAGATGATTTGTTACAAATTGATTTATCGTAATCCACCACGTAATCGTAAAACTAAATGTAAAGTTGATTCTTTTTGAATATTATAATCATTTAATGTTCTATCATCTTCTAATTGTTTTCCACCAAATATTAATCGTTGTTGGTCTACTGAAATTCCTTCAATAGATTGTATTTTTGCTTTAAGATTACCAATTGTATCATTTGGTTCAATTTCAATTGCTAAAGAACGTCCGGTAAGATTTTTAATAAAAATCTGCATATTATATACATTTATATAAAAAAATTATATACATTCACCAAAAAAATCAGTAACATCATTATTATTAATGATATTTAATTTTTCAAGAACATCTTTAGCACAAAGTTGTTCTGCATCAATTTTTATTTTATCAACACCATAACCAATTACATTTGAATTAGGAACTGATATAGAAATTTTAAATACAGATTTAGAAGATTCACAAATATATTTAGGATCACCCCATTTTTGTTTTTGAAAATATTGATTAAGTTGTTCTTTATAATTATCATTATTATCAATCATTTCGGATAAGTTTATACAATTTTCAATAATATTAATAATAAATGTTTCCGTTTTATAAATATCTGAATCCAATTCAAGAGCACCAATAAATGCTTCAAAAATATCTTCTGTAAGATGAATATTAGTTAATCGTCCATTTGCTTGTTCAATATTACGAGCAATTATTGCATATTCATGTAAACCTAAATGAATAGACAATTGAGATAATGTACTTGATTTTTCAATTTTAGTTCTAATTTGTGTTAAAAATCCTTCATTTTCTAAAGCATAACGTTGAAATAAATATTTTGATAATATTTTTTTTATAACAGAATCACCATAAAATTCTAATCTACCATATGATTCTGTTTGCAATTTGATAACATTATTTAAATCAATATTATCATCAATTGGTATTGTTTCTAATAACATTTTTTGTGTTTTTTCTGTATACGATGTTTTTTCTAAATATGAAATATGTATCATTGCCAATTGGAATAAATCTAAATTTTTAACTTGATGATTACAATTATATTTTTTTAATAAATTATTAATGAAATCATTTGTTATCAATTTATTTTTTTCATTTAATATGTGATTTTTAATATCATTATTCTTAAATTGTAACATAATAATAATATTATATTATTATGTGTTTAACTAATTTATTATTCATTTTTTATGTAAACTAATAAAGCACATTTAGACAAATTATTGTTATAGGTATAAAATAATTCAGTTGGAAAATTAGATTGAGTTACAATTGTATCATTACATTCATAAATTAATTTAGTTTCTTTTACTTTTATATATGCTATATAATGTCCTTCATTCCTATGATAACCATTATGTATAATAATTCCATATAAAGTATATGTAAAATTTTGAATATTTAATTGTTGTGATATATCAATATTTTTATTATAAAATTTGTTATTATTAAAATCAAATAATTGTGGTTTAATAAATAATATTTTATTTTTAGTAAAGTCATATATTGTTTTTTTTATAATATGTCTAATAAATGAAATTTTTGTTGTATCATCATTATCAATTTCTTCAATTGTATTATTTATTGTATCATTTATAAAAGTATTTAACGAGTTATAATTTTTTTCTAATGGAATAATAAATATTGATAATTGTTCTGGTTTACTATATGAATCATATAATGTATTATTTGATTTATTAAATGTTTGAGTAATAGTTTCTTGATTTATTAATAATTTTTCATTACGCATTTGTGTATTTTTAATTATAGCAATATCTGGTAAATCATATAAAATATTATATGAATTTAATATTTCTTCAAAATCTAATTGATTACATTTTAAATTATGTGTATTTAAAAAATCACTTAATTCAGTTGTAAGTAAGTTATTAATATTATCAATAGATTGTAGATAATTATTAGGATATATATATAAGAATTGTATTATTGCATAAATTGTTCCATCTACTATATCATTTTTGTTTATTTCTTTATTATTAAATAACATACCTAATATTTGTAATAATGAATTAAACCAGCAAGTTACACCAAAATTTTTTAATCCATGAGGAATTTGTTTATATGTACAATTTTCAAATTTTGGTTTAGTACATTGTGCTTCTTCTTTTGCTTTTCTTAGTAATTTTTCGTGTGCTCTTCTTTGTTCTTCTACATCTGCTTGTGCTTTTTTTCGCGAATATTCTTCTCTTTGTGCGTTTGCTTCTTGTGCTATTCTTAGTGCTTCTGCTTGTTCTCTTCTTTGTGCTTCTGCTTCTTGTGCTTTTCTTAGTGCTTTTAGTTGTACTTCTTCTTGTGCTTCTTGTGCTTTTCTTTGTGCTTTTCTTTGTTCTTCTTCTTGTATTTTTCTTTGTACTTCTTCTTGTACTTTTCTTTGTGCTTCTTCTTGTACTTTTCTTTCTACATCTTTTTGGTTTTTATATTCAGCTATTGCAACTAAATTTATATGAAATGTTTCCAATTTTTCTTTTTTAAAACCAAATGGAATAAATAGGTTTATTTCATCTTTATTTTTTTCATTAGAGAAAAAATTGTATATATTAGTATTTAACTTGGTAATATAATTATTTACTTTTTGTAAATCAATATCTTTATCTTTTATTTGTAAAACATATACACCAGATTCATTTAATAAATCATTAAAATTGTTGTAAAAAATAAGTATATCATTACGTGTTATGTTATAATTAAGTAATTTATTTAGATTCATATTTATTTGTCTTTCTTTATCTGCTTTTTTTTGTGCTTCTTCTTGTGCTAGTCTTTGTGCTTCTTCTTGTGCTTTTTGTTTTATTATATTTATTGCATCATTTTGAGTATTTAAACATATAGTCAATCGTTTTAAATTTGAAATAAATGTTTGATTTTCATTTAAATAAAACTCAAAAAATTTATTATTTAAAATAGCATTATTATTATTAACAAAAGTCAATATAGTGGAATACTTATTTTGAAATATAGTAATCTCATCTATAAATTTATTAATCTCATTAATATTTTGATCAGTATTTTTTTGACATTTATTAACTAATGTTTTTAATTCATCATTTATATTTTTATATCCAGCTACTAATTTATAAAATATTTCTTTATTTAAATTATAATTAGTTAATTCTTTTTCTATTGCATCTTTGATATCTCTTTCTTCTTGTTGTTTTTTTTCTTTTTCTTCTTGTTTTTTTTGTTCTATTAAATATCTTTGTTTAGCTGGACTTTGCTCATACTTCTTAATTGTTTCATTTATATTTTGTTTTATTGTAGTTAGGTTATTAAATTCTATTTTAAAATCTATACAATTTGGATAATTATTTTTTATATAATTACAAAAATCATTAGTTTTTATTATATTGTATTTATTAATCAATATATTATAATCTATGGTAATTAATTCATTTTGATCTATATATATTTTAATTTCAGGATCATATTGATTACTATTGGTTACAAATGTTGTTAACTCATTATAAAAATTGTTTAATTGTTCATATAATTTAGTATATTCTTTAGTCAATTGATTTATATTATTTAAACCAAAACTTTTTAATATATTATTAATATATTCTTTTTTTTTAAGTTCGTTCCTTGTTGTATATTCACTATTTTCTATATTTCTTCTTTGTGTTTCTTCTTGTGCTTGTATTTGTGCTTTAGCTTCTTGTGTAATTCTTTGTACTTCTTCTTGTGCTTTTCTATGTGCTTTTTCTTGTGTTTTTCTTAGTTCAGCTTGTCTTTGTGCTTCTTCTTGTGCTTCTTTTTTTGCTTTTCTGTCTGCTTCTTCTTGTGCTTTTCTGTCTTCTTTTGCTTTTCTGTCTGCTTCTTCTAGTTGTCTTCTTTGTGCTTCTTCTTTTGCTTTTCTGTCTGCTTCTTCATTTGCTTTTCTGTCTTCTTCTTCTTTTGCTTTTTTGTCTGCTTCTTTTTGTGCTTTTCTGTCTGCTTCTTCTTTTGCTTTTTTGTCTGCTTCTTTTTGTGCTTTTCTGTCTGCTTCTTCTTTTGCTTTTCTGTCTGCTTCTTCTTTTGCTTGTTTGTCTTCTTCTTCTTTTGCTTTTATGTCTGCTTCTTTTTGTGCTTTTCTGTCTGCTTCTTCTTTTGCTTTTCTGTCTACTTCTTCTTTTGCTTTTTTGTCTGCTTCTTTTTGTGCTTTTCTGTCTGCTTCTTCTTTTGCTTGTTTGTCTTCTTCTTCTTCTTTTGCTTTTCTGTCTGCTTCTTCTTTTGCTTGTTTGTCTTCTTCTTCTTTTGCTTTTCTGTCTGCTTCTTCTTTTGCTTTTCTGTCTTCTTCTTCTTTTGCTTGTTTGTCTTCTTCTTCTTTTGCTTTTCTGTCTTCTTCTTCTTTTGCTTTTCTGTCTTCTTCTTCTTTTGCTTGTTTGTCTTCTTCTTCTTCTTTTGCTTGTTTGTCTGCTTCTTCTTTTGCTTTTCTGTCTGCTTCTTCTTTTGCTTTTCTGTCTGCTTCTTCTAGTT
>Ga0209542_10000396_pt1 | contig 106281 bp, 126 predicted proteins | sample RifCSPhighO2_01_FD_184028 | JGI IMG/M metagenome (GOLD analysis project Ga0209542, IMG submission 184028) | Soil microbial communities from Rifle, Colorado - Rifle CSP2_plank highO2_0.1 (SPAdes) (version 2) | ecosystem: Environmental > Terrestrial > Deep subsurface > Rock core/Sediment ...
CAGGGCGGCTATTCAGCCGCCCTTGATTTATTTATATATATCTGTAAAGTATCTCGCATAAGGTCAAAGACAGTAGGCATTTATAAGCCCTACCGAGACTAACCACTCTGGCCTTATTCAATAATGGCCATAAACAAAGCCAAGAAGACAGAAATTGTCGATAAATTGAAGAAGGCGTTCAAAGACGCTAAATCTTTGGTATTCGTCAATTTCAAGGGATTCTCGGTGGGTAATACAACCCTAATGCGACGTACTCTCAAGGGAGAGAAAATTTCCTACACAGTTGCTAAGAAAACCCTGACATCGAAAGCTCTCGAAGGGGAAAAATTCGAAGGGGAAAAGCCAGAACTTCCAGGCGAGTTATCACTCGCCTGGGGAGAAGATCTGGTCGCACCGGCACGCGAAGTCTATAACTTTGTTAAGAAATTTCCTGAAAATCTCAAGATTCTCGGGGGAGTTTTCGAAGGTCGCTATATGACCGCTCTTGAGATGATAGAGATCGCTAAGATTCCGGGGTTAGATATTCTTCGTGGCAAATTTGTCAACATCATCAATTCTCCGATACAACGTATGGCAATTGCGTTAAATGAAATTGCAAAAAAGAAGGCTTAATTAATAAAAATATGTCAGAAAAATTAGAAAAAATTATAAAAGAAGTAGAAGAAATGTCAGTTCTGGAGTTGAATGAGCTTGTAAAGGTGTTTGAAGAGAAGTTTGGTGTCTCAGCTACAGCAGTCGCAGCAGCCGGTCCGGCAGTAGCAGGAGAAGCAGAGGAGGAGAAATCCACTGTATCGGTTGAGCTCACTGACAGCGGGGCCAATAAGATTGCTATCATCAAGGTGGTCAAAGAAGTTCTCAGTCTCGGACTTAAAGAAGCCAAGGATTTAGTAGACGCCGCTCCTTCGATGCTCAAAGTAGACATGAAGAAAGAAGAAGCCGAAGCTTTGAAGAAGTCTTTGGAAGAAGCTGGTGCTAAGGTAGCATTCAAATAGAGAATAAGTAGAATAGGCGCATATATGTCCAAATCTGTTTCCCATATCTTCGGAGGGGAGGCCAAGGTGAAGATCATGCGCCTATTCATATTTAACCCTGGGGTAATCTTCAGTCCTTCTGAAGTAGCTCATAGAGCTCAAGAGAGGGCAAAGAGAGCCTGGGTGGAACTGCGCATCTTATTGAAAGCAGGCCTAGTTAAACGTCGCTCTAGAGGCTTTACTCTTAATTCTGCATATTTATATCTACCCGCTATCGAGAATTTCCTCATAGATGCGGTTCCGATTAGCGAACAGGAAATAGTGAGGCGTCTGTCTCGCGCTGGTGTTATGAAACTGGTTCTGATTTCCGGTGTGTTCCTTCACAATACTGATTCTCGTGTGGATATCTTGGTGGTAGGGGATAATCTCAAGCAGGGGAAACTCGTATCGGCAATAGCTTCAATAGAAGCAGAACTTGGCAAAGAATTACGCTACACAATGTTTGAAACTGTTGATTTCAAATACCGGTTAGGTATTTACGATAAACTTATCAGGGATATTCTCGAGTCCAAACATACAAAAATCCTCAATAAATTAGGACTTTGACTATCCACAGTCCGTCAAACTACTTGATTTTTCCGTGTATAATTGTTCCATACCTCTTTTATAGTGGTAAAATTAAAAGCTAAGTGCATAAAGCAATGTTATTAAACACTTGGAGTGAAGTACTGACTGTCTCCTTCCAGAATCTCTGGATTGGAGTAGCGAACTTCGTTCCTAATCTAGTTATTGCCATCATCATCCTCATTCTTGGTTGGTTGATTGGCGCTCTGCTCGGTCGCGCCATCTGGCAAGTATTCAAATCTCTCAGAATTGACGATGCTTTGAGACGAGCCGGACTCGAATCTTTGGCTCGCCGCGGAGGAATGAATCTTGATTCAGGAGCCTTCATTGGCACTTTGGTCAAGTGGTTTGTGATCGTAGTCTTCTTGATCGCAGCCCTCGATGTTCTCGGCCTTTCTCAAGTTAACTTCTTCCTTCAGGACGTCGTTCTTGGTTATCTTCCTCGAGTTATCGTAGCGGCATTGATCCTTCTTGTTGCTGGAGTTGTCGGTGATGTAGCAGGCAAATTGGTTGTCACTGCAGCAAGAACCGCCGATATTTCATCAGCACACTTTGCTGGCGCGGTAGCTCGTTGGGCAGTCTGGATTTTCGGTATTCTCGTAGCACTCTCTCAACTCGGCATTGCAGCAGCATTCAGCCAGACTCTCTTTACCGGCGTGGTTATCGCAGTTTCCCTCGCACTCGGCCTTTCCTTCGGTCTCGGAGGCCAGGACGCTGCATCGAAATTCATTGAACGCCTACGTGGAGAAATGAGCGGCAGAAACTAAACATTTGGTATTATTTTAGCTAGGTAATACCTCGGTGTTTTTACGAACTCCCCACTTGCAAGTGGGGAGTTCGTGTTATAGTATGTTGATACAGCTCGAAGGAGCTTTTTCATTTGAATCAAAGCAATGACCAGAAGCGCAGCTAAAGGCCCATACGTTGACCCTCGAGTATTGAAAAAGATCGAGGGTAAGAAACCCGGAACAGAGGGTGTTATTAAGACGTGGTCGAGAGCCTGCCAGATCGCTCCTGAAATGGTCGGGTTTACCTTCGGAGTACACAACGGCAAAGAACATAAGGAAGTATTCGTCACCGAGGATATGGTTGGACACCGCCTCGGTGAATTTTCGCTTACGAGGAAATTCGTAAGACACGGAGGCAAGATGCAGAAGGAAATGGAACAGAAGCAGAAAGAGGCCGAAATCTCGGCAGCCAAAGCAGTTAAGGGCGCAACGGAGACAAAGAAGTAAGATTTATGAATGAAGCAACCGCAAAATTAAATACTTACCGACAGTCGCCGCGAAAAGTACGTTTGGTTGCCGATGCGGTCCGCGGCAAAAAGGTAGAAGACGCTATCAATACTCTAGAATTTATTCCGAAGCGCGCGGGTCTTCCTCTTCAGAAACTTATTTCTTCCGCTCTGGCCAATGCCAAATCTCTTTCTATCCCTACCGAAAATTTGATAGTAAAGAAAATTACTGTCGATGCAGGCGCCACTCTCTATCGCCGCCGCCCGCGTTCTAAAGGTATGTCAAATCCCATCAGAAAGCGTACTAGCCATGTTTCTGTAATACTTGCTCCAAAAAAGTAATATGACACACGTCGTCCATCCATATTCACATAGACTAGGCATTCTTAGGGACTGGAAGTCTCGCTGGTTTGCTCCTAAGGCGAGTTATAAATACGCTTTACGCGGAGATATTTTGATAAGGAATTATTTGGAAGAGAAACTTAAAGGATTTTTCGTTGCCGATATTGAGATCGAGAGAAGCGAAAAGGCTCTGCGTGTTATCGTAAGCTCTTCAAGACCAGGTATGATTATCGGCAGGCAGGGAGATGGGTCTGAAGTGTTGCGTAAGGAGATTAAAGCCATACTTTTGAAAAATAAAATCTTGGGAGAGAAGGTAGATGTCCGGCTCGATATAAAAGAAATTAAATCAGCCGAATCAAACGCTTCGATCGTAGCACAAATGGTGGTAGAAGGTTTTGAAAAAAGACTACCTGTCCGCAGAGTAGTCAAACAAATGCTTGAGAAAGTAATGGCGAATCGCGATGTTTTAGGGGTAAGAATACAATATTCCGGAATGATAGGCGGTGGCATGGCTCGTACAGAAGTATATAAGAAAGGGCGTGTCCCGCTTCAAACCTTCCGTGCAGATGTGGATTACGCGGTGGCGAGAGCACGTCTTCCTCTGGGTGCGGTGGGTGTGAAAGTTTGGATATATAAGGGCGACGTATTTGAAAAATAGTTCGACAAACTCACTACAAGTAATATGTTATTTCCAAAGAAAGTTAAATATAGAAAATGGCAGACGATGAGGAGAAATCCGAAGCGAGTTGGTCCAGCTACCCGTGGTGTCACGGTTGCTTTCGGTTCCTATGGGCTCAAAGCGCTGGGTCAAGCTCGCATCAAGTCCAATCAACTCGAGGCGGCCAGGAAAGTTTTGTCTCGTTCAATAGGCAAGACTGGTCGTCTTTGGATTCGTGTTTTTCCCGATATGCCTTATACTGCAAAGCCTGCTGAAGTAAAGCTCGGTAAAGGCAAGGGCGAGCTTGCCGGATATGTCGCACCGGTATTGGCGGGTCGAGTGATTTTCGAGGTTGACGGCACGGATGAAGCAACTGCTAAAGAAGCGCTCCGCAAAGCAGGGACCAAACTGCCGGTAAAAACAAAAGTAGTGGCTAGACAGTAAATAGATATGAAAAAGATTCTTACAGGACAAGTTGTATCGGATAAGATGAAAGACACTATCGTCGTCATGGTGGAGCATTATGAAAAACATCCGAAGTACCAGAAATACGTCAACCGCCGCAAGAAGTACAAAGTGCATGATCTTGGCAACACCGCAAAAGTTGGCGACAAAGTCCAGATCGAAGCCACTCGCCCAATTTCCAAAGACAAGCATTTTACTTTAGTCAAATAACATGTTGCAACCGCGCTCAATCGTCCAAATAGCAGATAACTCCGGCGCCAAGCTCGGTCGAGTTTTCAAAGTGCTCGGAAGTTCCAAGAAACGCGTAGCTTGTATTGGTGAGATCGTGGTGCTCTCGGTGCAGAAGGCTGAACCGAGAAAACAGGTAAAGAAAAAAGACATTTTGTTTGGCCTCGTCGTCCGCCAAAAAGCGCCATTCAGACGCAAAGACGGTACCTATGTGCGCTTCGATGAGAACGCCGTAGTTATCCTCGACAATGCCAAGAAAGAGCCTTTGGCAGGCCGTGTCTTTGGACCAATACCGAGAGAGATTGGAGAGAAAGGTTTCCAAAGTATTATCTCCAAAGCTCCAGAAGTAGTTTAATTAACTTTATGCACGTAAAAAAAGGAGATAATGTAAAAGTGCTTGCTGGTCAAGATAAGGGTAAAACCGGCAAGATTTTGCGCGCTTTTCCGAAATTGGATAAGGTGTTGGTTGAAGGTGTTAATACTAAAAAGATTCATCAGCGCGCGAAGAAGTCTGGCGGCAAAGGAACTCTTGTAGAGAAATTTTCCCCCATCCATGTTTCTAATGTAAAGAAAATTGAAACCAAATAATATGGAAACTCTGAAAGAAAAATCCAAAAAAGTTCTAGGCTACAAAAATCCTATGCAGATCCCAAGGATCCTGAAAGTCGTTCTTTCAAGCGGCACAGGTTCTTTCAAAGACAAGAACAGATTTAAGATTATCGAAGATCGCTTGGCAAAAATTACTGGACAGAAACCATCGCCAAGGGGGGCAAAAATTTCTATCGCCAATTTCAAGTCGCGCCAAGGCGATGTGATCGGTTACCAAGTAACTCTTCGTGGCAAACGCATGCATGATTTTCTCGAGAAGCTTATCCATATCGCTCTACCTCGTACCAAAGACTTTCGCGGCATATCTCCCGATGCGGCAGACGAGATGGGGAACTACACTTTGGGCATCAAAGAACACACTATTTTCCCAGAAACCGCTGATGAAGAATTGAAAGACGTCTTCGGCCTTGCCATAACCATCGTCACCACCGCAAAATCCAAAGAAGAAGCGATTAAATTCCTCACCCACCTCGGCTTCCCATTCAAGAAGTAATGGTTTCTAAAATAGGAGTACAATAAAAGTATGAAAAAATTATTGATATTGATTATTGTTATTGCAGGTATTTATTTCGTAGCGGATAAGTTATGGATGAATGAAGCATCTGGTGTTACAGTTTTAAATCCATCACCAAATGAACTGGTGAGTTTCCCAATTCAAGTTTTATTAGAAGTTTCTGGTACTGGAGGGTGGGCAATTTTTGAAGGACAAGCAGGAACAGCCCAGTTATTTGATAGTAATGGTATGGCTTTAACAGATCCAGAACTCTTGACTGGCCAAAGTTCAAATTTTGCGTATGATTTTCCACAAACTTTTTTTGCGGATTTGGGAGATGGCAATACGATAAATAAAATTACTACAAAAGATGGCTATATAAGTCTTTTTAGTGCTGGCGCAAAAGATGGGGAAGTACTCAAAGAGTTAAAGATTCCGGTAAGATTCTCACAATAACCAATAGAAAACCACCGCTTGCGCGGTGGTTTTCTATCCTGGGTTCTTTGGGTACGAAACTAATCCGGACTCGGTATGCATATAAACGTATCACATAACCATTTCTGATGCAAGTATTTATGTGGACTACTTAAGCCGGTGAAGGGAATCGAACCCTCTGAACCCGGATTACCGAGTCCGGATCAGTTCCAAACCACCGGCTAGTTACATTATATCACCTAGAACATGTTAATCTTAAAGAGGATAAGTGTAGGAGGTGTTTATGGGCGCATACTTGATTTACCTAGTTTTGTTAGGCGGGCTTATTCTACTCTGTATTCGCAGGGTAAGGATATATCATGTCAACAAGATCGATTAGAATACTCCTCGACCTGCCAGGTCGAGGAGTAGTTTTTTAGGCAGATTTTAAGCCCTGCCTGTCGGCAGGCAGGCTTGAATGGCTAGATTCTTTATGTTAAGCTGGGCTCTGCTCGAAAGAGCCTATTTTTTAGCTAAAAATGGCCAAAACTTCAGTAATAGCAAGGAGTAAAAAGAAGCCCAAGTTCTCTACCAGGGCGACTTTGCGTTGTTTCCGCTGTGGTAGGAAACGAGGTTATATGAGAGACTTCGATCTTTGTCGAATTTGTTTCCGCGAGCTTGCTAATGAGGGCAAAATCCCGGGCATCAAAAAATCAAGCTGGTAGCACTTATTTATATGGATACAATCTCAAACATGATTATCTCTATCAAGAATGCTGGCAATGCGGGCCAAGCATCTACGAGCGTGCCATATTCCAAATTAAAACAATCTATCGCAGAAGCTTTGAAGAAAGAAGGTTTCATTAAAAATTTTGAAGAAAAGAGTGAAAAGGGCAAAAAAGTTTTAGCTATAGAACTTTTCATAGAAAATCGTGTGCCGAAGATTAAAGGAGTCAAACGCATTTCTAAACCTTCCAAAAGAATTTATCAAAAAGCTTCAGAGATACGTCTGGTGAAATCTGGTTATGGCGCTCTCATTATCTCTACCCCAGCTGGAGTAATGTCCGGGAGAGATGCTAGGAGAGCAAAACTTGGTGGCGAAGCACTCTTCAGTATTTGGTAAAGAAAAATATAATGTCACGCATAGGTAAACGCATAATTAGTCTCCCAGAAAAAACAGAAGTAACTGTTTCTGATAATACTGTTGTGGTTAGGGGTCCGTTAGGAGAACTCAAACGACAAATTCACCCTCTCATTGAAGTAAAGATTGTCGATAGGAATGTGACTCTAGAGCCAAAAAAAAATACTGCAGAATCAAGCGCCCTCTGGGGCACTTCTGCTGCTCACCTTACCAATATGGTCAAGGGAGTAAACACGCCATTTGAGAAGAAGTTAATTCTTGAAGGTATCGGCTATAAGTCCGAAGTTTCTGGCGATAAGATCAAATTTGCTCTAGGGTTCTCTCATCCTGTCGTGGTTGAGATCCCGGCAGGGCTCAAGGTAAGTGCAGAGAAAAATATTATAACTATCTTTGGCTCGGATAAAGAGCTTGTCGGGTCTTTTGCCGCCAAGATCCGTGCGCAGAAGAAACCAGAACCTTACAAGGGCAAAGGCATGCGCTACAGTGATGAAATTATCAGAAGGAAGCAGGGCAAAAAGTCAGTATAAAAATGAAAACAGCAAAAGTAAAATCCAATAGAGCAAGAAGGCAAAAGAGAATTCGCGCCAAGATTTCAGGCACCTTAGCTCGTCCACGCCTTTCTGTTTTCAAGTCAAACAAAGCAATGTATGCTCAACTGATCGATGACGCTTCCGGCGTGACTCTCGCTTCTGCCAAAGGCGCGGATGCTTCAAAGGTAGGGCAAGAGCTTGCAAAGCAAGCTCTTGCGAAGAAGATCGATAGAGCCGTCTTCGACCGTGGCGGTTATATTTATACAGGCAAAGTCTCGAACCTCGCCGAAGCCGCGCGCAAAGCCGGACTAAAATTCTAATATGGACGAAAAAGATATAATTACTGTTACTGAACCCGCAGCAACCATTCCAAATGTTCCTGTTCCAGAGGCTGTTCAGAAAGAACGTCCTTCAAGAAGTGGCGACAGAGGCAGAGGAGGTCGAGGTGGCCGAGGACCTAGACGTGCATCGAGCCGTGTTAAGCCAGAGTTTGATCAGAAGATTGTCAGTCTTCGTCGTGTTACTCGTGTGATGGCTGGTGGTCGCCGATTTAGTTTCTCTGTTTGTCTTGTTGCAGGTAATAGAAAAGGCATGGTAGGCGTAGGACAGGGCAAGGCATCAGATACTCCGCTTGCGATAGAAAAAGCCTTCCGTGATGCCAGGAAAAACATGATTACTGTAAACACGACCAAAGACATGTCTATTCCTCACGATACCTTTGCCAAGTATGCCGCTTCTCAAGTTAAGATTATGCCGGCTCCGGGCAAAGGAATTTTGGCCGGAAGCTCGGTCCGCACAGTATTTGAACTTGCTGGGCTAAGACAAGTTGGGGCAAAGCTTTTAAGTAGATCGAAGAACCAGATCAACAATGCTTATGCCGCTATCAAAGCGCTGAAAACTCTTGAATCCACAAAGATTCGTAACTAAAATGCAATTCCATACTCTTAAAAGAAAAACCAAAAATAAAAAGTCAAAACAAGTTGGCCGTGGTGGTACTCGTGGCAAGACTTCCGGGCGCGGCACCAAGGGCCAGAATGCTCGCGCCGGCCGTAAGAAAAGACCGGAACTCCGCGATATAATTAAACGCGTGCCGAAACTTCGTGGTCGTGGCGTCTCCTCTCTGAAATCTTTGAAGAAAAAACTTACTGGAGCTGCACTCAAAGATCATTTGGCTAATAAAAAGAATGTCTAAGATTGTCGAAAAATTAAAATTAACTTTCGGAGACGAAACGCTTCGAAAGAGAATCCTCTTTGTTTTGGGTATTCTTGCTATTACGCGCCTACTCGCTGTTATCCCTATACCTGGTGTGGATGCTCTGCGTTTGCAAAGCCTTTTTGCCGGTAGTGAATTTTTAAATCTCTTAAACCTTTTTTCAGGCGGAGGACTTTCCAATCTCTCTCTCGTGATGCTCGGTGTCGGCCCTTACATAACTGCTTCTATCATCATGCAGCTTCTTACAGTAATGGTACCAAAGCTTAAAGCTATGTATCAGGAAGAAGGTGAGGCAGGTCGACGCCGTTTTGCTCAATACTCTAGGATGCTTGCGGTGCCGCTCGCTGTAGTCCAAGCATTTGCTTTCATCAAGCTTCTCCAGGGCCAGGGAGTACTGCCGCCTCTGCCATTTAATATCTTTGCCACAGATATAGTTATAGTAGTGGCAGGCTCGATGCTTCTCATGTGGCTTGGCGAGCTCATCACCGAATTTGGCATAGGGAATGGCGTCTCACTCATCATCTTTGCAGGCATCGTCTCCGCCCTTCCAGCTTCAGCATCTCAATTGATATTCACTTTCGATCCGAGTCTTATTCCGATCTACATCGTTGGGCTTGCTGTAGCACTTCTAGTCATCTTTGGTGTTGTTGTTATCACCGAAGCGGAGAGGCCCATACCTATCACCTATGCCAAACAAGCCAGGGGCGCGGCCTTTGGTGGAGTATCCACTTATCTGCCGTTGCGAGTTAATCAATCCGGTGTGATCCCAATCATCTTCGCTCTCTCGATACTTCTTTTCCCGCAAATGATTTTCCAATTTCTTGCGCAATCGACGGTGCCGATGATCGCTTCCGTTTCTACATTTATGCTAAATCTTTTGGCAAACGCCTGGATCTACGCTTCCGCCTACTTTGTCTTAGTTGTTGCTTTCACTTATTTCTACACTGCTGTTACATTCGATCCTGATGCTATCTCGACCAACCTGCAGAAGTCTGGCGCCTTCGTGCCTGGTGTGCGTCCAGGGACCGCTACCGCAGACTACCTCTCTCGAGTGCTTGTGCGCTTGACTCTTGTTGGCGCGCTCTTCCTCGGTATCATCGCGGTCTTGCCTCTAGTGCTCCGTGCTCTCACTGGCATTCAAGCGCTTGCTATTGGTGGTACAGCACTTCTCATTGTCGTCTCTGTGGTTATCGATTTGATTAAAAAGATTGACGCGCAAGTCTCCGCTCGCGAATACTAGCTCTGGTCTTTTTGCCCAATCTCATCGTCTAAAATGTTCACGACCTCGTCGCCGTACATTAGTACGCCTCCTCGCTCGATTCAAAGTTTATACGCGATCTTAGCCAAAAATCCTCCGAGCTGGATTGAAGTTTAAATAATTGATAAAAATCATTGACATTACACACAAAGTAGTGTATTATTGAAAGTGGATTCTAATCTGTTCCTAAACATAAACCATGTGTGTCTCGCAAAGGCGAGGTGTGCCACAAACAAGAAAGGTGTGTCGTATGTCAAACGGTGCGTCTGAATTCGGTAAAGATCTGGGGCTTGTCCATGAAATGGTGGTTACTGGTCGAAAGGCTGGAGCCACGCGAGAGATGTACTCTCTTTTCGCAAGCAACCAGGAATGGTTTGCCCGGATAGCTAAACTTTGCCATCACCTGGAAGTGATTGATCGTCTGAAAATCGAACTATCTCCAATTTCCGCAAAAGAAGCGGAGGACCTCATTTCCTGGGTCGTTAGGATAATTGGTCCTGACTGCTTTCTTTGCGGAGGAATTGGTTTCGAGAAACGGCTAGTACTGCATCTCTTTATACCTGAAGAAGTGCTCAAGCAAAACGAAGATAAAATTGCCGGTCTGCAAAATGAGAAAGAAATCGAGAGAGAGCGGTACGACCAATTAAAATCATATGACCATGCGTTCTTCAAAAGGATGACAGAAGAGTTGAGGGGCGTTGGTCTGCATCCAGCTGAGCTCGTAGCATTCGGTCTCTTTGCCCTTAACGAAGATGGCAGTTTAAATTCTTCTCGCGACTGCTTTGACGCGAGGGATTTTATTCGGACGATACATCAAATCGTTGCGAGGCGAAATCTGTTAGTGCAATTGAAGGCACAACTATGAGTAAGTAAGTGGCCAACTGATCTTGAAGGGAGATGATTAAAGAACTCGGGTGCAAAGATGCGACCCGAGTTTTCTTTTGTCTAAATTATCAAGCTGTTTACTATCTACTATTTACTGTTTACTATTAACCAATGCTTCATACTGTTATTTTCATTGGCCGTTCTGGTTGTGGCAAAGGTACGCAAGCCGATTTACTCAAAAATTATATTTCTAGTCACGACGATAAAGATCGCCAGATTCTCTATGTTGAGAGCGGGGAAGGATTCCGCCAATTTATCCGTGGCGAGAGCTTTTCATCAAAACTTTCTAAAGATCTTTACGAAAAGGATATTCTCCAGCCAGACTTTCTAGCTTGCTGGGTGTGGACCAATGTTTTAGTAGATGAACTAAAGGAAGATATGCATGTGATCTTCGACGGCGTAGCTAGGTCTCTCGACGAAGCCAAGATCCTCACCTCCGCTCTAGAATTTTATAAAAGAGAGAAGCCGACAGTAATCTACATTGATGTCTCGAGAAAATGGTCTGAAGAACGACTACTCTCTCGGCACAGAATGGATGACGTGAACCTGGCAAAAATAGATAAGCGCCTGGACTGGTTTGATGAAAATGTGCTTCCTGCTATTGAGTACTTTAGAAACACGACATTTTATAACTTTATTGATATTAATGGCGAGCAGTCGATAGAAAAGGTGCATTCTGATATAGTGTCTGCCTACCTCGGATGATCAAGCTTAAGACAAGAGAAGAAATAGAGATAATGAAAGAAGGCGGTAGGAGGCACGCCGAGATACTTCGTGAGCTTGCCAAGCTCTGTAAGCCATGTGTATCTACCGTGTTTCTAGAAGAAGAGACAGCGCGGATGATACGAGAAGGGGAGGACAAAGCCTCTTTTCTCGGCTATAAGCCTATGGGTGCAGACAGGCCATTCCCTGCATCAATTTGTATATCTATTAACGACGAGATTGTGCACGGTATTCCCAATGAAGATCCAACTATTTTAAAAGAAGGCGACATTGTTTCTCTAGACCTCGGCATTACCCACGAAGGGCTCATCACTGACGCCGCTATCACCGTGCCGGTCGGGACAATTGACGATGAGTCAAAGAAACTGATCGAAGTAACAAGAGATTCTCTCTATGCTGGCATCCAAGCGGCACAGCCAGGCAATACTATCGGAGATATCGGCGCTGCAATAAGTGCTGTGGTAGAGAAAAGCGGTTTTAGTCTGGCGGAAGATCTGGTCGGCCACGGCGTAGGATACAAAGTACATGAAGATCCATATGTGCCCAATGTTGGCAAGGCAGGCACGGGGGAGAAAATTGTGTCGGGCATGGTTCTTGCAATTGAACCAATGGTTAATGTCGGCGCATCGAGAATAAAAGTGATGGGAGACGGCTATACCATCAAGACTAAAGATGGCCGCCGCAGCGCCCACTTCGAGCACTCCATTGCCATTCTTGAGAAAGGAAATATAATATTAACCTCATGACACATCCGAAAAAGGAAAGAACTTTCGTCGCGGTGAAGCCGGACGGCATTCAGAGAAATCTTGTGGGGGAGATAATCGGAAGATTTGAGAAAATAGGATTGAAACTGGTGGCAATGAAGATGCTCGTGCCTACGGCCGAACACATTGAGAAGCATTACACCCTTGATCCCGAGTGGCGCCGTATTACGGGAGAGAAAACGATAGCCGGATACAAGTCCAAAGGTCTCACGCCTCCTTCTGAAAACCCATTTGATATTACAGACAAGCTTCTTAAGACTCTATCCACTTATATGACAAGTGGTCCGGTGATAGCCATGGTTTGGGAGGGAGCTCATGCAACGAAAATTGTGAGAAAGATAGCCGGTGGCACAGAACCTCTGACATCAGATGTCGGCACTATCCGCGGAGACTACGTTTTGGACTCCTATGCTATGTCCGATGCCGATAATAGAGCGGTGAGGAATCTATTACATGCTTCCGGCTCGCGAGAAGAGGCAGAAAACGAGATAAATCATTGGTTTAAGCCGGAAGAGTTGATTAATTACAAAACTATATCCGAAACAATACTCTACGACGTCAATTTGGACGGCATTTTAGAATAGGAAATATTTTTGTGGACACGTCTATACGATATCAACAGTTTTTTCTATTGCTCATACGTTATACTTTAATGAGGGTTATTTGAGGTATTATCTAGCTAAAATATTTTCAGGGAGTTCTAATTGTTTTGCCCCTTGGGGCAGATCTGCGAACACCCACCTAGTTTTTAAAACTAGGGTATACCAAAATAACCCTACCAAAAAATCCGAACCGCCCGCCGGCGGGAATCGGATTTTTTAGTATAATAAAGAACAATGAATAAACGCGTGATTCTTTTGCTTAGCCTAAGCCTAGCTATCCTCCTGTGGTTATTAAACTACATTGCCATTCAGTTCTATTTCTATTGGACTATTGCATGGTACGACATCATGATGCACTTCCTTGGCGGACTGACTATCGGGGTTTTCTTGATTTATCTATTAAAGATATTTAGTCTATCGACCAGGTCATTTCTTACAATATTTATATTGGCCATGGCGATAAGTATAGCTTGGGAAATATTTGAATATATCAATGACCTCAATCCTATTGAAGGTTATATGACCGACACTCTTCTAGATTTTCTGATGGATGCGTTGGGTATATTTGTAGCCTATCTTACAGTCTCGAGAATCTTCTTGAAGGTTTCTGGATGAGAGTTGGCGAGTTCTGAAAGAATTTTTCTATCAAGGACGATATTGTTTTTCTTGAGTAGGGGAATGAATTTGGAGTAAGACATACCATTGTCTTTTAAGAGAGCAGACATGCGTACATTCCAAAGGCGGCGGAAGTCGCCCTTCTTGTCTCGTCTGTGGGCAAAGGCGTAAGTGCCGGCGTGGAATATAGCTTCGTTGGCCTGGCGTTCTTTGGTGGATCGGCTATGGCGGTAGCCTTTAACCTTGCGAAGAATGTTCTTCCTCGACTTCAGCGCGTTTACTCCTTTCTTTACTCGAGTCATTTTAGAATAATTAGGTCAATTAGAATAATTAGAAATTCACCAGATACCTACTCCTTTCTTTATTGGCCATATGAAATTCAGCGTTGCCGCTCTTGGCAGACTTCTGCCTATTGTTCTCTTTGGCATTGAAATGGTCCTGCCCGCCTTTGCGCCTCAAAAGCTTGCCTGACTTGGTCATTTTCAACCTTTTGGTATAAGACTTATTTGTTTTCATTGAGTCCTATATCCTACTGATTTTAAAAGTTTTGTCTAGTTTAGGCTTTCTCAATAATGACCGTCATGCCTTTTGGGCTCTTGGTAGCTGAGACAGCGATCTTGTAATCGACGCTTACAAACTTGAGCATGCGCTCGATGCGCTCTTTTAGGAATTTTTCATCCAAGTATTTTGCGCGTCCTGGCAGGAACAAATCCACCTTGACGCGGTTGCCTTCCAAGAGCCACGCACTCGTTTTCTTGGCTTTGAGGGAGAGGTCGTGGTCACCAGTACCGGTCTTTATTTGTACAGTTTTAAGTTCCGATGAATGCGATTTCTTAGCAGCAAGCTTACTTTTCTTATTTTCTTCGTAGAGATATTTGCCGACGTCGGCGATCTTGGCTACCGGCGGAGTGGCGAAAGGAGATATCTCTATAAGATCCAAACCAGTTTCCTCGCACTTGAGAAGCGCTTGTTCGAGGGTCAATACGCCAAGATTTTCTCCTTTCGGTCCGATGACGCGCAGTTCGTGCGCTTTTATCTGTTGATTAATGCGAGGTTGCAACTTCGAGTATTGTTATTGTTCTTGCTATAGTACAATATTCTGGTATGGAATACAAACATAATCCGCCGACTCTCGCCGAGCTTCGCCAATATAGAAAGCCTGTTAAAAACGATCGCATCCAGCATCTCAAATCTCTCTCCGGTTCGGAGAAATTAGCGGTCTATATTCATCGCCATATCGGTTCTCTCGGATTCTTTTTCCTCATTATTATTTGGACCATATTGTGGCTTGGCTGGAATATGTTTGGACCTATCGAGTATCGCTTCGACCCGGCTCCGGCGTTTGTCATCTGGCTTTTCGCTTCAAATATTCTCCAGCTTGTTCTCTTGCCGATAATCATGGTTGGGCAAAATATCGAGGGTAGAGCGGCGGAGTGGCGCGCCCAGATGGATTTCGAGATCAACCAGAAGGCCGAGCATGAAGTGGAGGTGGTCATCGCGCATTTAGAAAATCAGAACGAGCTCTTACTCGAAATTATCCGCAAGCAAGGATAAGAAGATAACAATACAGACGTGATTAGCATAGAAGATTTTAAAAAGATTGAGATCCGGATAGGGAAGGTGAAATCAGTTGAGAAAGTGGAAGGTGCTGACCGGCTTTTGAAATTTATTTTCGATTTAGGCACTGAAGAGAGGCAAATCATTTCCGGCATTGCCGAATCATATCCGGAGCCACAAATTTTAATAGGTAAAGAAATTCCTATAATCGTAAATCTCGAGCCCCGCGTCATCAGAGGATTTGAATCAAGAGGCATGGTACTCGCAACAGATATGGAAGGCAAAGCAGCACTTCTACACCCCGACCGCGAAGTACCGGCTGGAAGCTTGGTGAAGTAGTTGTTATAGTTTATATAGGCGTACAATTTGATTAAGGGGGAATGAGTGAGGCATCGTATTTGGAGTTTTGTTAAGGAAAATAAAAAGCTTTGTATCACATCGGGCATTCTGTGGGGTATCCTATGGAAAGTTGCTGTGTGGTATTTAATTAGCTCGTGGTAGACCGGCCCGTCTGAAATAGTTCAGCCGGGCCGTTAACTTTACATCTGGAGTTTATTGGGAGCGAAAAACCTTTCTAACTCTGGAAACGGCATTAGATAATTGAATCCCTGGTCTAAATTTTGAATACGATGTTTGGAAGAATCCCACGAGTGTTCCTGGTTGAAGTCGATAAATGCAACCATGGCAAATCTACCAACTTTTCTTGTTTCCTCTGTGGTTACAATGCGGTGCCAGAGTGCTTTCAGGCGTCCCGCTGATTCGTACTGTAATCCCATAGCAGGGAATATGATGGCGCGCTCCTGGCTCACTGGCCACGGCTTCCATACGTTATTAAAATCCAAATACTCTCCACCGTCATGGCTTTCGTATAGGTGAAGCGTCATGTCACCTCGGTCTGCATGAGCATTGGCGAGCATCTCGCCTTCTTCTGGAAAGTAGTGTAGGTAACGGAATGTCCAGCCTTTCACTCCAGACAAAACTCGCTTCTCTAGCCCCGCGATACCATACGTCTTCTCGATCGATGCGACGAAGTTTATGATGAGCGGCTTGATCTCATGTATCAGTGCATCTACAGCGTGGATGAAAGCAGTAGCTCGAGAGTCTCCCATGGCCTGAGCTTTTTCTCCCAGCACCTCCATATTGGCGAGAGAGGCGTGGAAAAGTTCTTTGTTGTCGGCCCGGTCGCCGGCATCTTGCCTGCGCATGTAACCAAAATCTTTGATCCGGTCTCCGCCGGAGAAAGCCCGTTTCCTATCGTCAGAAAGTTCGCAAAAGTTCTGCCAAGAACTCATCGCTTCTTCCACGCAAGCGCGGAGCGTATTTGGATATCTCACACTCACGAAGCCTTGTTTTCCCAGTTTATTAATATCAAGCATATAATATTGCCATTATCATATCGTATTTGAATAATTTCTCCAGGAATGCTTAAATCCTAACCGGAAGTAAGGTTTCAGTAAGAAAGGAGAACTAGCTTGGAATTTCCTAAGTATATGGAGAAGGGGTCTCGTGGTCCTGCAGTAAATATTATCCTCCTTATTCTCGTGGTTTACGCCCGTGAAGTAGAGGATATGAGCCTACATCGTATCGAATGCGACAGTGTGCTGGGAGATAATGGGGTATTCTGGGTGAAATCGTTCCAGAAAGCCCACAACCTTGAAGCTGATGGTGGAGTGGGTCCGGATACGCGTACGTTCCTGAAGGAACGTTACCATCTCGATTTCGAAGCTGTTGCTCGCGCCAGCGGCGGGATTACTGTCTTTGTCCAACCCGATGGTCGCGAAATCCACTGGTCGCCAAACTGACACCTGCTAGTACAACCGATAACTAATCGGCTGTCCCGCGTGAAAACAAAGTCCCGCACTTTTCATCACGCGGGACTTTTGTTTTATTGATGATGATATAATTTTTACATGTATCAGTACGCATATTTGTTAGGAGTCTTGGTTTTAGGAGTTATTTGGCTCACCATCTTTTTAAAAAGAAAAGATTTAAGGCATGAACAATTGTTTATGAGTTTTCTTACTGCTCCACTCGCTCCTATTACACAGATACTATGGTTCTATCACGATTATTGGAGGCCGGAATATTTTTATAAGTTTTATATAAATAATATTCCTATAGGTATAGAAGAAGTTCTCTTCGGTTTTTTCGTAGGAGGGATAGGAAGTGTTCTATACGAATTCATCAGAGACAGGAAACATAGATTGGGAAAGAAAAAACATCTAATTGCGATAATTGGTGCTTCTGTTGCCGTAATCATATTTTTGGGCTTAAAGTATTCAGGGTTCAATACCATTTGGTCTTCAACCGGGGGATTGATCTTGAGTGCAGTTATTTTAGTGATTTTAAATCGTAAATTAGAATTTGATTTTATATGGAGTGGTATGACCATGCTTTTTATTGCCATAGTCTCTTACGCTGGTTTAATGGCTTTATACCCAAGATCTTATTGCAAGATCTTGGGTATCTGATGGCTTGTCTGGTAATCAGTTACTAAATATACCTATCGAAGAACTTGCCTGGTTTCTAGCATGGGGAGCATTTTCAGGAATTATTTATGAATCCTGGATAAACGTAAAGGCATATCCAACTTTGGCTAAAGTTGAAAATAAAAGAAGAGCCTCACCAGCGTGAGCGATAGCTCTTCTGGTGAGGCTGTGAAAACCTACTCATCTTTTTTCTCAAGGTTCTTAAGATGACGGTGTGAGTAGAAAGCGGCAAGAGCCCCGACGATCATGAAGAGTGGACAAATCAAGTATGGCCAAGTGTCAATCTCTTGAAGTCTGGATTCGTAACCAGCCATAGTTAGGACAGCTACAAACACCAGAACAAAAGCAAAGAGAAAGTCCTCCCTCTTCTTATTTATCCAACCAGCCATCATCAAGAATCCGAACCCGAATTGCATAAATATTACCGTAATCCACAAAAGAACTACGGTCCAAACATTAGACATACCAGCTCCTTTGGTGAAGTATCATCTCTATCAAAAATATATCATATGACTGTCAGTATGTCAAATATCATCAAGTATGTGCTAAAATGTCTTATAGGTTCATGAAAGAGGAACTTAAAGCGGTTTTCCTGCTAGGCACGCTTAAAAAGCATAATGAATGGTCTCATTTTGTATTAAAACGTTTTACTTTATTTTAGCCCTAATGCTTCCCAAATCTCATCTTCTGATAATCCATATTTCATAAATCTTTTAAATATTTGTTCATTTGCCTGCTTGAAGCAATTCGGTGTAATCGTAGAGATTAGCCCTCTGGGATCTTTGGGGTCTGGACATTTCGGGTCACGAATATTTAGATAGTGCGAACCACTATTCCCAGTTAAAATTAAGAGGCCTTTTTTCTGAGCCACTTTAATCCAATCTTTTTGACCGATATTGTTGAGCCTTTTCTTCAGCTCCTGATTTTTAATTTCTCCGGGCATTTGCCCAAGTATAACATTCTAGACAGTAACGGAAGAGGGATTGTCGTACTCAAACTTGAAAGGAGATTCAACCGCAGGTTCAATAATTTTAACATTGAAAGCAGACAAAATTGCCTGTCTTATTTCCGCCTCAATTTCGGAGTTTGTAGGATTTGGATTAGTGCTGGCAGCTATAATTCCCTCAGCTTGGTTGCACTGAGCATACCAACCCTCTTCGTTTGTCTGGACAGTAAAGGTCAGGCCTCCCAATTTCTTTATTTCCTCCCCAACTCTAAATTTCTCATCATCAGAAATTGGCAAACCAGCAAAAATAAAGGCATTATTGAACTTGTTTTTTTCCATATTTTTATTATACAGGGATTTCCTTAACAACACACTAGTTTACGGGTAGACGTTTTAAAGTCAAGAAGCTTTCAAACAACACAAAACCCACCATAAAGGTGGGTCGTGTTATCTGTGGAGGTGGGGATATTGAAATCCCGTCCATAAAGGTGCCTAATATGAGTCTACAAGCTTAGAATGATTTTCCCGCCAGCTGGCGGATCTCGAATCTATTGCTATAAATCAGACAAAACACAATAGATCCAAAGCTCTGAGTTTGGCCCAGACAGGAGCACTATCAGGGTTACGATCCGACAGATTAAGCGTCTTTAGTATCTTTGCCGGATGACGTGATACGAAGACGGTTCGTTACGCGAGATTAAACTCGAGCGTATGCGAACACAAAGTCGTTCGCCGTAAAATACGGAGAAACAATTGACTTTGCCCGTGCGACAGATGAGTCTGCACTTAAAGTTTCTCGCAGTTTAAAGAGTTACGAGAGCTCCGCTTGCACATAAGGGGCTATCTTTGTGTCAAAACTGACACCCCCGTATTAATAACTAACAACGAACAACTCACAACTTACGACTGATTTCTCGTTCAACATCGCGTTTCTTGATCGACTGGCGTTTGTCGAATTTCTTTTTGCCGCGGCCGATAGCGATATCTAGCTTGAGAAACCTGCCTTTATTATACGCCGAGAGAGGCACGATTGTCAAGCCTTTGGTGGCCTCCACATCTCTCAATTGTGCAATTTCTTTCTTGGAGACCAGAAGCTTTCTTGGCCTTCCTGCGTCATACTCTTGCGGAGCGTTTTTCGGCTGGTGCGGGGGAATGTCGGAGTTCACCAGGAACGCTTCACCGCCACGCACCGTTATAAACGAGCCACGAAGATTCATCTTACCCGCTCGAACCGACTTCACCTCCGTACCTAAAAGCTCGAGACCTGCAGCAAATTTCTCGAGTATTTCAAAATCAAATAAAACTTTTCTATTGTCGGCAAAAGTCGCCATTATTGAATAATAACAGAAAATAGCAATATCATAGTTTTTCAGTATAATGAGCCAGAATGAAGCAGATTCCGAATAATAAAGATAAAAAATTAATTTCTCCCAAACCACCAAAGAAGGTCGTGCCGCCTGGCCACGGGCTTTTGAGTCAGGCATTTCTTGCGCTCGTAATTTTCCTTTTCCTCGTGAGTATCTACTCGCTCTATTCTGGATCGAGCAAATCGGCCGAAGAAGTCTCACTCTCCACTCTGGCTCAAGATATTTCTCTAAACAAAGTCTCCGAGATCACTGTCACTGGCGACAAGCTTGAGATCACTTACACAAATGAGGAAAAAAGAATTTCTAAGAAAGAAGCAGGCACTGCTCTATCCACTACTCTCAAAAATTACGATGTCTCTCCAGAAGCTCTTGCCAAAGTAAATATAGAGATAAAAAGTGACCAGGGATTCCTCTACTGGTTTGCGTCTCTTGCTCCGATCCTCCTACCGATTATTGTCATCTTTGCTATCCTGTGGTTTCTCTCGCGGCAGGTGAAAGGAGCCGGTATGCAGGCATTTACCTTCGGCCAATCAAAGGCACGTCTAACCACTCCTGATGATAAGAATCAGCAAATCACTTTCAAAGATGTGGCTGGAGCGAAGGAAGCAAAAGAAGAACTTCGCGAGATTGTAGATTTTCTGAAGAATCCGAAAAAATTTCTCGACATCGGCGCGCGTATTCCCAAGGGCATTTTACTAATGGGCGCGCCTGGTACCGGTAAGACACTACTTGCCCGCGCGGTGGCGGGGGAGGCGGGGGTATCTTTTTTCTCCATATCTGGTTCGGAGTTCGTAGAGATGTTTGTGGGTGTCGGCGCTTCGCGTGTACGAGACTTATTTGATCTGGCTAAGCGCGCCGCGCCCGCCATCATCTTTGTTGATGAAATAGATGCCGTTGGCCGAGTGCGTGGCACAGGCGTTGGTGGCGGCAATGATGAGCGCGAACAAACGCTAAACCAAATCCTCGTCGAGCTCGACGGCTTCGAGCCGAATGAGAAGGTGATAGTCATGGCCGCCACCAACCGCCCCGATGTTCTCGACCCTGCGCTTCTGCGTCCAGGCCGCTTCGATCGCCGGGTCACGCTTGACCTCCCAGACCGCAAAGATCGCGAAGAAATACTTTTGATACATGCACGTAAGAAGCCTTTTGCTGAAGACGTTAACCTCCCTCTCATTGCGGAACGCACCCCAGGCTTCTCTGGCGCAGATTTATATTCGCTCATGAACGAAGCGGCTATACTTGCCGCACGTGAGAATAGAACTACAGTGGCACAGTTCGATCTCATCCGCTCGATCGAGAAGGTGATGCTTGGCCCAGAACGCCGTTCACACATTCTCTCGAAGAAAGAAAAAGAATTGACGGCATTTCACGAAGCGGGACATGCTGTGATTGCCTCCGTCCTACCGTACGCAGATCCAGTGCATAAAATTTCTATTATTGCGCGTGGCCGTGCGGGTGGTTATGTGTTGAAACTTCCGCTCGAAGATCGCAAAATGCAATCGAAGAAAGAATTTCTCGATGATATCGCCGTGGCTCTTGGCGGCTATGTGGTAGAGAAAAATATTTTTGGTGATATTACTACTGGACCATCAAGCGATCTCCAAGTGGCGACAGCACTCGCACGTGATATGGTTACTAAATATGGTATGTCGGAGAAAATGGGACCGATGGCGCTAGAAGGTGCGGGAGGTAAACCGATCTTTGGCATGGGAATGGGGGACAAAGAGTATTCGTCAAAGTTTGGCGCGGAGATTGACGCAGAAGTTTCGCGGATGATGAATGAAGCGATGAAAAAGGTTGAAAAGATCATCAAGGAAAAGAGAAAACTCTTGGATGCTATTGCTACGCGGCTTATCGAGGTGGAGACTATCGAGCAGAAAGAGTTTGAAGAGATTTTAATATCAAACGGGATAGTGCCGAAGACAAAGAAGGATATAGAACATCAGAAGTAAAACAAAAAACCCGCCGTGTGGCGGGTTTTTTGTTTATGGATTGCAACTGCGGCAAACTCCTTTATGCTTGATGATCTCATAGAGAGCCGAAATGCCTACGAGAACATAGATAATCATAGCGATGCCTGAACCGACAAAATTTGCCAAGTCCCAGCCATCGACTAACGCCGTAAGGCCCCAATTAAGGCCTCCAATCACTAGAAGAATGAATGCAAGTTTGTGCATAGTATCGAGTTAATTATTAAGGGCTTTTAACCCCACCCTAAATTCTACCACCACTAAATTTCTATCTATTCTTAGTTATACACAGTGTTATCGAAATGCCAGTTTTCTGAATTTTCTGAAAATTTTGCGGAGTTTGAAAATTTCCATATGGAAAAATGGTGCCAGCCATTCAAGTGATGCGGCAAAGAAAGCGCCTCCGGTAAAAAATGTCGTTCTCTGGACAATTTTTGACGAGAGACTCAAGGCAAAAAGTTTATTGGCATAATAAGGCAGGAAACCGATATCGGTAAGGTTAGTTGCTTCTCCAGCAAGTCCGCGAAGGTATTGTTCAACTATGGTTAACGGGCAGTTTCCGTAATATGACCACAAGACAATTACTACGAGGAGTGCGCCCGCTTCCCACGGCCTAAAGCGTTTGTATCGGAAACTTACTAAGAGTCCGACAAGTACAGCCACAATTATGCTTATGTGGGTAATGGCGGTCGCATCTGCTAAAAATCCGTAATTCATCATTTAATTATAGCATCTGTCGTCACACATAAAATTCTGCTGAATTTTTGCGCGACCCCGCCTCGTTCGCCTTCGCGAACTCCGGCCTGGACAAGCTTCGCTTGTCCACCCTCCAGGACTCGAACCTGGGACCGAGCGAGTATAAGTCGCCAGCTCTACCAACTGAGCTAAGGGTGGTTTGCAACAATATATCAAAAATTTACTTTTTCTCCCAGATACGTATAATACGCCGAGACTTCACCCCAGGAGAACGTGAATGAAGAAAAAGAAAAGAGTTTGTCCGAGATGTGGCAGCAACCATACTCGCCGTGCAATGAGAAAGGGGCTTCTCGAGTTTTTCCTGAAGCTGGTGCGCCACCTTCTGTGGCGCTGTGAAAATTGTAGCAAGCGATGGCATAGTTTCTAATTATTCAAAATGGATTTTTGATTCAAACGACCTGACTTTTTCTTCGAGCAATGGATGCTTGGAGAGAGTTGGATCGTTTTCGATAATCTTTGCAGCTTCCAGTCGCGCGGCTTCAACCATTTTGATATTTTTGATCGCTTCCATACCGAGGTCTGATATGCCCCATTGCTTAGTGCCGCGCAATTCTCCTGCGCCTCGTTGAGTTAGGTCAAATTCGGCGAGTTCGAAACCGGATTTGGCAGTTTTGAGTGCATTTAGCCTGTCTGCTGTTTTAGAAGAATTTGGTTCCTGCCTGCCGGCAGGTAGGTCGGCAAAGACGAAACAATATGGCTGGTGGGTGCCTCGGATCACGCGACCGCGCAACTGATGAAGCTGTGCGAGGCCAAAGCGTTCTGCGCCTTCTATGATAATGAGCGAAGCATTTTCGACGTTGACTCCGACCTCGACGACAGATGTTGCGACTAGGATATCGATTTTGTGTTCTTTGAAAAAGAGCATAACATGCTCTTTTTCTGCCGGGCGCATTTTGGAGTGGAGAATTTCAATTTCATATTTTGGAAAAACTTCTTTCTTCAATCTTTTCGCTTCTTCTTTGACCGACTTGGCTTGAATAGCAAGCTCCTTCGTTGGGTCAGGTTCGTCGATTCTCGGACAAATCACATAGAGTTGTCTACCCGACGCCATTTCCTCTTTGATTTTTCGATAGGCGGCGGACCGGTTTTCTGGTGTAACAATTTCGGTAATTATTTTCTTTCGGCCCGCCGGCATTTCATCGAGAAGCGATAAGTTGAGGTCACCATAGAGTGTTAAAGCAAGCGTTCTCGGTATCGGCGTCGCCGTCATTGATAACAAATGGGGGATTGTGATTTCTTTATTTATCAACTTTTGCCTTTGGGCTGTGCCAAAGCGGTGTTGCTCGTCCACTATTGCAAGTGCTAAATGTTTGAATTTCACAGATTCTTGAATTAAAGCGTGTGTGCCGACCAAAACTGCTATTTCTCCGGACGCTACCCACTTGAGGAGTTGTGTACGGGAAATATCGGTGTGTCCTTCTGGATTAACTTTGGATGGGAATTTTCTACAGCCGCTCCCGGTGATGAGTGCGATGTTTATTGGCATGTGCCGGAAATATTTGATGAAAGATTCGAAGTGCTGTCGTGCCAAAATTTCTGTAGGAGCCATGTAAGCACTCTGGAGCATGCCAAAATTCTGTTCTTTGGGTCGCGAAGTAGCGATAGCGTATACTGCTGCTGCGGCCACCGCCGTTTTCCCCGAACCGACATCACCCTCCAAAAGTCGACTCATTGGTTGTCCGCGGCGCAAGTCCGACAAGATAACTTCTATTGCACGTTTCTGCGCATTTGTAATTTTAAATGGGAACCTATCGGCAAATTGCTTCACATCACCATATTCTTTTTCTATCTTCCAAGCATTTTGCGTGGAAAGTTCTTGTCTAACCTTCTGCCTTTCGAGTTGGATGAAAAATATTTCTTCGAATGCGAAACGTTTGCGAGCTGCCTGCGCGTGCTCGGGCTGTTTTGGCGCATGTATCCAGATCAGGGAAGTTCGTAAGTTTGGAAGGTTATAATTTTTTAAAATTTCTTCTGGTATCGGATCGACGAGCGAGTCGAGAAGAGACTTTGACATCGCTTTTTTAAGCGCGTGATAGATCCAATTCGATGTAACACCTCGGCTTTCCGGGTAGATCGGATATAAAGTATGGTCTTTCGATGGTACGAATAAAGTAGATGCAGGTTCTATCTTCGGATTTGAGAAGTATAGTTGACCGCTTCGTTCAGAAATCTTTCCTTCCACTCTCACAAACGAATTTGCCGAAATCATTTTGGCGAGATAGGCCTGATGGAACCAAATTATTTTAATTTTTCCCGTATTATCTTTCAACCAGCCTTCGCCCATCGGAATTTTTTTGTGAAAAGCTTTGCTCGTCTTCAATCCGGAAATATTTCCAAATATTACTGCGCTCTCGCCTTTGCGCAAATTTGAAATGGTCGAGACATTAGCCGCGCTGTCATATCGAGCAGGGAAGTGGTAGAGCAAATCTCTCACAGTTATCACTCCTAATTTCTTCAGTGCCTTTTCCTGCACTGCCGATATCCGGGATGTGTCCTTTAATTTGTCTCTAAAATTCATCACCCTATCTTACTTCAAATACCTTTCTTTTTGATGTGGCGCCGGAGATAAGGCGAACTTGTGACCGTGGGACTCCAAAATATTTGGCGAGAAGTTTTATAATTGCTTCATTTGCCCTGCCTTCCACTGGCCGCTCTTTGGTCGAGACGATATATAGAGGTTCCACGTCTGGTATAAGTTTCAGCGACGGCGGAATAACTTTATTTTCTTTCGCCCCCGCTTTAGCCTTAACAAAAATTTTCATATTTCAGTTGTTATCATAGCATCTCAACCTTCTCAAGTTTGTTGAAATAAAGAATAGGGTTGTCTTTTTCGAAAAAATGCTGATAATTTTAGTATCAGGCAGGGATGTTCTCTGTCTTGATTTGAAAGGAGTTAAGTATATGTGTGATTACTCGCTCGCTGGACTAGAAAACCGGCTTGCCAAAGAAGGCGAGGAGCTGATTGTCCACCGGTTCTCAACCGGATCGAAAGGACTGGCTTCGCCAGAGTATCTCAAGTCGCAAAGTAACGGTAGGAAGAGCAAGATGAGGGGATTCTTTCGGCAGAAGGCGCTAATGAGAGAATGTGCAGTATGCATTCCTGATGGCGCCAAACTCCAGATCAAAAATGAAGTTGTCACCTTCCGCCAATTAACGGAAATGGCGACGACGTATCGGGACGTACTTCAGTTTTCCGATGGAAATGTTGTCTCCTTACAACAGATAGAAGAAGGCTCGATCGTTAAAGTTCTCCGACTGTGTTCCGAGGAAGAATTTTCTCGGAATGAAGCACTCGCTACGGTTTATGGCTAACATGGTCCGTCGTGAACCAGTCTCGCAGGAAGGCCTTGTCTTCCGGCGAGGCTTTTCTGTTTTATAGGAAGCGTTGAGAAAATATGTTAAATTGACCAAGTCTAGGAGACGTGGCTGAGTGGATAAAATCTCGTGGGACGAGGTTTTATCCGAAGGAGGACGACTTGTCGAACACTCAGTTGTCTCTTGATAAGATACGCGAAGCGTATCATGGAGACGTGGCTGAGTGGTCGAAAGCGCCTCACTGCTAACGAGGTAGGGTCTAAAAGCCCTCACTGGTTCGAATCCAGTCGTCTCCGCCTTGACAACTTAGTATCGGTGTGATCTAATTACTCGTGAGAGTAGTGCGACCCACTTAGCTAAAATATTCGCGAGAATTTTATAATGCCGGCGGTTGACAAGCATACCCCCTAGGGGGTATGCTTGTTTTATATGAAATATATGAATGAAAATAATAAAGTGAAAGTCGTGCGTCGTCTCAAGCTTCTAGAAGGTCAGGTTCGAGGACTTCAAAAAATGGTCGAAAATGATACCTATTGTATTGATGTGATCACCCAGACATCGGCAGTAAAACAAGGATTGTCTAATGTCGAGGACATGCTTCTTGAAAATCACCTTGATCATTGTGTGCATCATCAGATGCAATCTGGGCAAACAAAGAAAGCCAAGGAAGAGATTATCAAGGTGTATAAACTCAAGAGAAAATAATATGCATACACAAACATACAAAGTAAAAGGTATGCACTGCGCCTCATGTTCCTCGGTCATCGAGAAGACGTTCAAGAAAGTTGAGGGGGTGCAATCTGCGGAAGTGAACTATGGCACAGAGAAAGCCAAAGTTTCCTTCGATCCGTCAAAGACGAATCCTCACGACCTATCTAAGCATATCGAGCCGCTTGGCTATTCACTGGAGGTTCCTTCCAGTGCCGAGGAAATGGGAATGTCTGAGAGTGAGCATGCGGCACATCTTGGGCTTAATCAGTCAAAAAAAGAAAAGCTTGCAGAGGTTCTCGATATGCGAACAAAAGTGTTTTCAGCCATTCCTCTTGCGATTTTTGCTGCCTTTGTCATGGGCTGGGATATTCTTGCAGAGTACGGCGTCGTATCAGAAATGGGTTATGTGGTAAAAGAGTTTTTTCATCATCTCCTACCAATACTCGCCACATATATACTCTTTGTCGTTGGTAAGCCGTACCTTCTCGGTTTTTATAGGTTTCTCCGATATGGCAAGGCAAACATGGACACGCTCATCGGTATTGGAACTGTTGCCGCCTTTTTATACAGCTTTGCCGTTACCGCTTTTGAGGAAACACTCCAACCTTTTATAAATGTCGATTATCAATACTACGATGTGACAATCGTCGTTATCACCTTTATTGCGCTCGGTAAATATTTGGAAGCCCGATCAAAAATAAAGACGGGCGACGCCATAGAAAAACTTCTTAATCTGCAAGCCAAGACAGCACTAGTTATCCGTGACGGCAAAGAAATTGAAATATCGGTAAATGACGTCAAGCATGGTGACCTGATCATCGTAAAGCCGGGAGCGAAGATTCCAGTGGACGGCATGATAACCGATGGTGGTTCTTTTGTTGATGAATCTATGGTCACCGGAGAGCCGATGCCAGCGCAGAAAAAGATTGGAGACAGTGTTGTGTCAGGAACAATCAACACCAGCGGCTCGTTTACATTCAAAACTACAAAAGTTGGATCAGAAACGTTGCTCGCCCAGATCATCAAGATGGTCGAAGATGCTCAGGGAAGCAAGGCTCCGATACAGGCCCTCGCGGACAAAATTTCGTCAGTCTTTGTGCCAATTGTTCTGGTGATCGCTTTTCTTTCTCTAGGCGCGTGGCTCATTATTGGATCGCAATATTTGAGCTTCTCTCAAGCTTTGTCATTCGGCCTTGTTTCGTTCGTGGGCATTCTCGTTATTGCGTGTCCGTGCGCCCTCGGTCTTGCCACACCAACGGCGATCATTGTCGGGGTCGGTAAGGGGGCAAAAGAAGGAATTCTTATCAAAGACGCCGCTACACTTGAAAAACTACATAAGGTAAATACTGTCGTGGTTGATAAAACAGGCACATTAACCCGTGGCAAGCCGACGCTCGTCGATATTCAAAATCTTTCAAATCAAAAAGACGACGAACTCGTATCGATTCTAGCATCGCTTGAGAAGAAATCGGAACATCCGATTGCTCACGCGATCGTGAACTATGCACAGGAGAAGAATATTCTCCTATCCGAGACTTCGGACTTCGAAGGAATACAGGGCAAAGGGCTTAAAGGGAAAATTAACAGCACGGAATACTTTGTCGGAAACGCAAAGCTTGTTAGTGATCTCAATATTCCTTTTGATAGAGCTTTGCTTGACGAGTTTACTTCACAAGGCAAAACACCTGTCATTCTTGCTACCAAAGAAAAAGTCCTCGGCTTTGTTATGGTAGCTGATGAGATAAAGGCTGAGTCTGTCGAAGCAGTAAAGAATCTCCATGCTCTTGGCATTAAAGTGGTTATGCTTACCGGTGATGATGAAAAAGCCGCCAAGTACATTGGGTCGCTTGTTGGCATTGATGACGTTGTGGCTCATGTATTGCCGCAGGACAAGCTCGAAAAGATAAAAGAGCTTCAGTCACAAGGTCGAGTGGTAGCAATGGCCGGTGACGGTGTAAACGACGCTCCTGCCCTCGCTCAGGCAGACGTCGGTATTGCTATGGGGACCGGAACAGACGTAGCGATCGAATCAGCAGGTATTACGCTCCTTGGCGGAGATATTTCAAAGCTCGTAAAGGCTATTAAGCTTTCGAAAATAACCATGAGAGGAATCAAGCAGAATCTGTTCTGGGCTTTCATCTATAACATTGTTGGCATTCCGCTTGCGGCCGGTGCTTTGTATCCGGTGTTTGGATGGCTCTTAAATCCCGTGTTTGCAGGCTTCGCCATGGCCATGTCGTCGGTGTCTGTGGTATCGAATTCGCTTCGAATTAAGGCAAAGAAATTATAATTATGAAAACATACACATTTCACGTCTCAGGTACTCACTGTGCATCATGTAAAATCTTGATTGAAGATACTCTGAACGAACAGAGCTTTGTGCGGAATACCCGAGTCAATCTCAAAAGAGAAACTGTTGAGATTGAAACCGATAGCGATCAAAGTCCCGAAGAATTAGCGCAGACACTTACAGATAAAATAAAACCGACTGGCTATGCCCTGTCAGTAGAAAAATCTATCAAAGAAAAACAAGATAATGACGTCATTTGGAAGGCTATACCGATTGGGCTTGTCTTCCTTATCCTATTCTTCCTTTTGCAAAAATCCGGAATTCTAAATCTTGGTATTGGTGATAAAACAACTCCCACAGCAAGCTTCATCATCGGTCTTATTGCTTCAGTATCAAGCTGCTTGGCGATAGTAGGAGGGTTTGTGTTTTCCCTCTCGGCAAAAGTATCGGAAGACAATGTAAGCGATACAAAAACTTTCCTGCTTTTCCACGTAGGAAGGCTGGTTAGTTTTGCAGTATTAGGCGGAGTTCTCGGAGCAGTCGGCAGCGCTATCGGTATCAATTTTACTTTTACGGCAATTCTGGGAATTCTGGCTTCTGTCGTAATGTTATTGCTCGGTTTAAATTTAGTTGGAGTGTTTGCAAAAAATAAAATTGCGTTGCCTTCAGGAATCTTTAATTTCTTCAGAAAAATAGAGCACAAGACTCTCACGCCGCTCATCATCGGCTTCGCTACGTTTTTCTTGCCGTGCGGATTTACACAATCAATGCAGGTTTCCGCGCTAGGAAGCGGATCGTTTATGTCCGGACTTCTTATTATGCTCGCGTTCGCACTCGGAACGCTGCCAATGCTTGTACTTCTTTCTTTCGGATCGGCATCATTTGCACACGGAAAATACGCACCGTTATTTTTCAAATCTGCAGGTGTGGTTGTAATCGGTCTTGGGTTGTTTGCACTTCTCGCTGGACTTGCCGGGCTCGGAATTATTAATCCGCTATTTAACATATAATTACCTTATGAATAAGACTATCTCTATAATCATCACGATCGCACTTGTCATCGGTATTGGCATTGTGTTTTTTGGACAATCGAGAAAAGATACCGACTCGACCGGCGCCCAGTCTGCACAAAACGTTGAAATAAGAGATGGTGTTCAGTATGTCACTATAAACGCTCGAGGCGGATATTCGCCCAAGGTATCTACAGCACAAGCAAACGTCCCGACAAAATTGGTCGTTAAGACAAATGGCACATACGATTGTTCGGCGGCATTGGTCATCAGATCAATCGGTTATCAGAAAATTCTGCCCCAAACAGGGGAAGAGGTTATTGATCTGGGAGCTCCGCAAGCTGGAAAGCTTCAGGGGCTTTGTAGCATGGGGATGTATAGTTTCGCGGTGAATTTTAAGTAATATCTGTTGGTGTGACCCAATTACCCATGATGTATGGACGACCCACCTAGTTCGAATCGCTTCGTCACCGCCAAGAAAACTAAGTATCGGAGTGACCCGAGTACATAAAAAGTCCCCCACGCAGCAATGCCACGTGAGGGACCAGTTTGTTCAGCCTAACCCCACTCGATAGTGGAGAAAGGTTTGTCCGAATCCCGATACATCACGGCGCCAACACCAGGCACTTCATTGCCGACACGCCGAGCGAACTTCTTGCGAAATTCGAACGGAAGGTCAGCTGCCTGGGCAGTGAAGCCGTTCACGCTCCAGACCGCCCAGTAAGCGATAACGAGGCCACTGCCCGCGTCGTCACCCTTTGTGTAGGTATGGACCGATTGAGTTACAACTGCACCGGCTTGCCAGACGGACTGGTAGAGCCCGGCCACACGAAGCTCTTCGATGTAGATCCCGTCGAGCTGACGGGCCATGGCGAGCTTCTCTCGAGTGATCTCTCCCTCAATCCGGACAACGAGTCCCGGACCTGGGAAGGGATGCTGCTGAAGGAGTTCTTCCGGAACGCCGATCTGGCGACCGATGTCTCTTCCTCCGTCCTTAACGCAATCAGCGAGCGGCATGAGTTCGGGAAGGCAGAACCCGAGATTCGTATTGTGATGAATCTTGATATTCGCCTTCCGTGCACCACTTGCGTGACCACCTCCGCTCTCGGAGATGTCGGTGTAGAGAGTACCTTGCGCGATGAACTCGGCAGCAAAAGCTTTTGCCTCGGCCTCGAGAACTGGTTTGTAGACACTTCGCATCGCCAGCCGCTTGTCACGCATACCATTCTTTCCGGCCAACGCTTCAAGAAACTGATCGGTTACATCGATGATCTTGAGCGTGATCCACTCTTGATCACCGAAGTACTTCCGGACGAATGCTTCATCATCCGGGCGATCGATGCCTCGGATGTAGACGCCGCATAGTTGCTCTCGATCACTTGTTGCTTGTTTCAGCAGATAAGCAACTGTGGAAGAATCTGACCCACCCGAGAGGGCGAGCAGAACCTTCTTATTACCTATCTGCTGTCGCAGAGCTTCGACCTTCTGCTTCGCGATGTCTTGAGCTGGGAAGCGATCTTTTGCTCCGCAGATCTGAAAGCAGAAGTTCTCGAAGATGAGCGGACCGTACTCCGTCTCGGTGCACTCGGGATGGAATTGTACTCCGTGCAATTGATCGAATGAGGCCGCTGCAAGGATTCCATTGTGCAGACCTTGTGCCAACCTCACCAACTTCTGGGTGTGCCTCACGCTATCGCCGTGGCTCTGCAGAACCTCGGTCGTCACCGACCTTATTCCTGCCAAGACGCCCTCGGGCTTGATCACGTCGAGTGTGTGGGTGCCGAACTCTTTTCGTCCACCCAACGCTTCTTGAACCTCACACCCAATGTGTTTGGCCCACATCTGGAACCCCAGACAGATTCCGAGAACCGGAATCCCGAGATCGAAGATGTTGTTGTCGAAGGGAGGGGGTTCAGCATGAACCGAAGCTGGTCCGCCAGAGAGAATAATTCCGATCGGAGAGAGAGCTTTGACGTCCTCGGTTTTCACCGAAGCAGGATCAGCGACCAGACAGAACACGCCGAGCTTGGCGAGCGCCTGGAAGATGAGATGATCGAACTGACTTCCCATTGCGAACAATAGGAATACTTCGGTGGTGTGGCGAACCCCCATCTCCTCACGGATGGCGGTCAGGGCCTCGGGGGTCGCCTTTTTGAAGGTATCGAGCATGACCTCTCCTTTATGGCTTGTTAATATACGGAACTGTCTGGCTACTACCTTACTTCTTTTTCTAATATATGCCACCTCCAAAAATAAAGTAAAAAAGTCCCCCACGCAGCAATGCCACGTGAGGGACCGGTTGTCTTGAGAGCAACTTCTTAACTTTTGTGTTCCATACACCAACTTCTGGCGTTCTGGAACATTCGGAGCCAAGGCGAAGCCTCGAGATCTTTCCATGTTTCGCAGGACGTTTGTGAGTTTGAATATTTATTGATTATGAAGTAGAGCATGTTTCTTATTAACTAACCAGAACAACATGAAAACAATTAAATGCTCGCAAGTTGGTGGAGGTGCGTGTAATTTTGAAGTAACAGCCACTACACTTGAAGATGCGAAGAAACAGTTTGCTGATCATGCAAAAGTTGCACACGCTGACATGATGGCTAGCGCGACTCCCGAGAGTATGGCTGAATGGAATACTGGTTTTGACAAGCTTTGGTCGGAGACCTTAGATAACGCATGAGATAATGGCACTCTAGACAACCTGTGTTGCTATCCAAAACAAAAACTGCCCTTCTCGGGTAATTTTTGTTTAATATAATGTAAAGCCAGTTTGACATACTTTTTGTCTTGGAATATGATGCAAATTATATTCAAGAACTATATGTCAGAATATATTTCAAACAACGTGTATACCCTAAGAACCAAAAAGGGCCTCACTCAAGAAGATTTAGCAGAAAAGGTTGGCATCACTCGTCAGACAGTCATTTCGATTGAGAAAGGAAACTACACACCCTCTGTTTACCTGGCTCTTAAGATTGCCTCGACATTTAGAGTAATGGTAGAAGACATATTTAAAATATCCAATGAAAAATAACTTTAAAGAAACAATCGTAACCATCTGTTTTATTGCTATTGCAATTCTCTTGCTCAACCCTTTCCATTTCTGGATGCCAGATATGATGGTGATGGGGATGTTGGTTATTGCTCTGGTATTGTTCGGTATATTCGCTAGTTTCATTTTAAGAGAAAAAATATCTGATGAACGAGACATGTCTCATCGGACTCTTGCGGGACGGAACGCCTTTCTTGCTGGATCAGGAATTCTCATATTAGGCATTGTCATTCAAGGTTATACACACTCAATCGATCCTTTCCTAGTAATTACCCTTATCGTGATGATTATAGTTAAGATGGGTACTCGTATTTGGAGTGATAAGAACTTGTAGATGTAAAGGATACTTTACATCTGTTTTAGTATTCTCTATACTTAATGCACATAAAGATTAATACTTAAATAAACTCTTATGAACAAAAATATCGGAATAATCATTGGACTAGTGTCAGTCGTTGCTATTTTAGGAGGAGCCTACGTTTCCGTGAATAATAAAGGTGCTGAAGGAGTGATGGAAGAGAAAGATCAGGTAATGAATGACGAGAGTGGTGCAATGATGAAAGTTGGGTCTTATGAAGCATACGCGCCTGAAAAGCTGGCACGAGCCGAAACTGGTGATGTTATTCTCTTCTTCCACGCCTCTTGGTGCCCGACATGCAGAGGACTCAGTGCCGATATTGAGAAAAATTTAGGAGCCACCCCTCCGGAAGTGAGCATTCTTAAGGTTGATTACGATACAGAATCTGAATTAAAGAAGAAGTATGGAATAACCTATCAACACACACTTGTTCAGGTAGATAAGGACGGCAACATGATCAAAAAATGGAGTGGTAGTCCAACACTAGAAAGTCTAGTATCACAAATAAATTAGTATGGTATTCCTGGGCATCTCAATTTTAGCTGGTGTATTCACGGTTTTCGCTCCGTGTATATTACCGTTACTTCCTGTGGTAGTTGGTGCTTCGGAAACAAATAGTCAGCACATATCAAAAAGAGCGTTCGTGGTCATCGGCTCGCTCTCTGTGTCAGTTATTCTCTTCACTCTCCTCCTTAAAGCAAGTACCTTGCTCATTGATATTCCACAGACTTTTTGGAGTCTGTTCTCAGGATCAATCATTGTATTGGTAGGTCTTGCCATCGTTTTTCCTTCGTTTTGGACAAAAGTACCTTATGTAAACAAGATTAGTTTGATAAGTAATAAAGCAGTTGGGACGGGGTATCAGAAGAAGAGTTATACGGGAGACATGTTGATCGGTCTGGCTCTGGGTCCTGTATTTACCACCTGCTCTCCAACCTACTTATTCATCATCGCAACAGCCTTACCCACAACTTTTATTACCGGTTTTATTTATCTTATCGGATACACAATTGGCCTTGCCGTCTCACTTTTACTCATTGCGTACTTTGGACAACAAATTGTGAATAGGATAACAGCTCATATGCAGACAGCTGGAAAGTTGAAGCAGATATTTGGGGTGCTCATTATTTTAGTTGGAGTCACTGTTCTTACTGGATATGACAAGAAAATTGAATCATTTATTCTTGATTCGGGATACGGAGCAACAATACAGCTAGAAAATAATCTTATCGAACGTTTTGCACCTCAAAGTGGTTCTGTGAAAGAAAGCGTTACAATGACTGGACCATACGAAACTATTACTTTGGCTGGAGGATGTTTCTGGTGTACTGAAGCCTACTTTCAGGAGGAAAAGGGGGTAATAAATGCAGTTTCTGGATATGCTGGTGGAGATGAAGCTAGCGCTTCTTACCTAACAGTTGCAAAAGGCACGACAAAGCATCGTGAAGCAGTCCAAGTAACCTATGATCCGAATATTATCTCTACAGAAGAAATCCTCGATATTTATTGGTCGCACATTGATCCCACGGAAACTCTCGGTCAGTTTGCTGACATTGGTTATCAATACACTACTGCCATCTTTTATCATAACGATGAGCAGAAAATGGCGGCTCTTGATTCCAAAGAAAGACTGGAAGTAAGCGGTGTATTTGATAAGCCAATTGCAACAAGTGTAGTTCCTATGAGCACTTTCTTTGAAGCAGAAGAATACCATCAGAATTATTATAAAAAAGCAGCAGACCATTATGAAAGATATAAAAAAGCATCTGGCCGAGCTGGGTTTGTGGAGGAAACTTGGGCCAAAGATGCTGCTATTAAATTCCTAGAATCTGAACAGACAAATACTATGAAAAAAGATAGTTATAACTATACGGATGAAGAGATTGCGGAGTTGCTTAAAAACCTAGATCCATTGGCATACCACGTGGTGGCTGAGAATGGCACCGAGTCACCGTTTAATAATGCGTATTGGGATAATAAGGCTGATGGAATTTATGTTGATATTGTCACAGGAAAGCCACTTTTTTCTAGCACTCACAAATACGATTCAGGAACTGGATGGCCAAGCTTCTGGAGGACGATAGATGATGACTCTGTGACAATGCATGAAGATAACTCTCTTTCTACAACTCGCACAGAGATAAGAAGTGATGGTGGGCATGTCGGTCACGTTTTTGATGATGGTCCAACAGAGGAGGGTGGTCGCCGTTTCTGTACAAACTCAGCTTCACTCCGGTTTGTCCTCAAGAAGGAGATGGTTAAGGAAGGATATGGAGAGTATCTGTATCTGTTCGACAAATAATATTCGTAGATAATACAAAGCTGATTCAACCCCTCACCATAATTTTTGTTTGGAAGTACCTTTTCTTGAAAAACTCCAAGAGCATAATTTCAACGATACTAATCGATAGGATCATGACCCACTCTGTGGCCACCAGAGATTGTGTTGAAAGCAGTTTCTGAAGTGGCGCGAAGTACACAGCAGAAGCAAGGAGAAATAAACCAATCAACACAGCTCCGTTTAGGAAGTAGTTAGAGAATGTATCCTTTCTCCAAAGAGGTCTCTTGAATGATCTAACTGCAAAAGCAAAGATGAGTGAATCGAGACACATAAGAGCAAAGATCATAGCTCTAGCCTTCTCTAGATCTCCAGTCATATTCCAGAAACCAACAAATGATAAGAAGGCGGCCGAACCTGTGACAAAGAATATCGATATCATCCACTTACGCATCGGTTTACTAAGAATAGATTCATTCGGATCTCTCGGCTTCTCATCCATGACTCCTTTTGTCTCTTGTTCTGTGGTAAGAGCAATATCGGGGAAACCGTCTTCAACTAAATTAATCCAAAGTATTTGAGCCGCGACAAGTGGTAAAGGAAGACCGAATATCATAGCGGCAAGGAACAAGAATAACTCAGAGAAGTCATCAGCAATTAAATACACAAACACCTTTCGTATATTTTCGTACACCACTCGCCCTTGCTCTATCGCTTTTACAATTGTTTTGAAATTATTATCGAGTAAAATCACATCAGCCACTTCTTTAGCTACATCGGTACCAGAACCAACAGCCACTCCCACATCAGCTGCTTTTAGAGCAGGGGCGTCGTTTACACCGTCACCAATCATGGCTACCACTTCATTGTTTGCTTGGAGTGCACGAACGATTTTTAATTTGTGTTCCGGAGATACTCTTGCGTAGATATTTACAGTTCCCACTCTTTCTCGAAGCAATTTCTCATCCATTTCTTGGACTTCTTTGCCCTCTAGAATTGTATTCTCCGATGCCTCTATACCCACCTCTGTAGCAATAGCGAGAGCTGTATGTCTATGATCGCCAGTGATGAGAACAGTTCTAATACCAGCTCTTTTGGTTTCAGCGATTGACTGCTTTGTTTCTTCACGAAGTGGGTCTTTAAGAGCAATGAATCCAATAAAGATCAGATTCTTGAGAAGCTCATCTATATTTTCAAGTGATACATCTTTATCAATCTCATGATAGGCACAAGCAACAACTCGAAGTCCTTTTTTAGCGAGAGTATCAAGTTTAGTTGAGAGAATTGTTCGTCTACTATTTTCTAAACGGCTTTCTTTCTCACAATGAACATAGTGACTTTTCCCTAAAATAATCTCGGGTGCTCCAGTGACATACAAAGTTCTTTTTCCACCGAATTCTCGTATCGAAATTGCATACTTTTTACTCGAATCAAAAGGTTGCTGTTCAATGACTTTGTATTCCGTATTAAGTGTGTGTTGCTCCAGTCCAGCATGAACAGAAGCAAGAACAAGAGCTTGTTCTGTTGGACGACCTCGTACGATCCATTCAGCCAGTTCATCGTTAGGATTTTCAATAAATGCTTCACTGGTAAAGAGAAAAGTTTTGAGAGCTAGAATATGCGACTCTACTCCATTTTTAGCTTCTTTTGGTGGTAATCCATCCCCGTTATTGAACAACTCGTCTTTAGATGCGAAGATATGGCTTACCTGCATTTTACCCTCTGTTAGTGTTCCTGTTTTGTCTGTGCAGATGACAGTGACACTTCCAAGAGTTTCGTTTGCCACAAGCTTTCTCACTAGTCCTTTCTGTTTGAGGATACGGTTCATTCCAAGCACTAGAATGACGGTAATTGCAGGCAGAAGTCCGGCAGGAATAGCTGATACAGCCAGAGCAAGAGAGGCGATGAAAATATCAGTGAGTGATTGACCCTGCAAATAACCAATAATAATGACAAGAGATATAACAAACATAACGAAACCGCCAGTTAATCTAGAGAGTTTTGATAACTTCTTTTGTAGCGGTGTTTTTCTTTCTTCCGTTTCCTTTACCAAAGAGACAATCTTTCCAATTGCAGTATGTGATCCGATTTCAACTACAACAGCTTTACCACCTCCTTCCTCAACCAGAGTTCCCATAAAGACCGTGTTTGCCCTGTCTCCAAGGGATGCCTTTTCTTCTACCACACCCTCTTTTTTATGAACTGTCGCCCACTCACCAGTTAGGTTTGACTCATTGATCTTGAGATTCTTTGACTCAATAATTCTTGCATCGGCAGGGACCTTGTCTCCAGCTCTAAGCAAAAAGACATCTCCGAGAACTAACTCAGTGCTGTCTACTTCCTTGAGGTTTCCATCACGAATAACTCGAGCAGAGACACTGACAATCTTCTTTAAGGCGAGAATGGATCGGTCTGCTTTGTATTCTTGGTAGAAACCGACATTGGTGTTTATGAGTAAAACTACGATTACGAAAATGGCATCAGAGAGATGTCCAAGCGAGAGTGAAATACCAAAAGCAATTAGTAGAATGTATATGAGAGGATTGTGGAATTGACTAAGGAAAAGATGAGTGATAGACAGAGGTTTTTCTTCGGGCAGAGTGTTTCTACCATATTTCTTTATACGACTCTGAATTGAGTCAGTTAATATACCCTCAGCGTTTGAATTAACGTTTTTAAATACTTCTGGTAACTCCAAAGAATTCCACGGATGATCCATGAGTAAATTATACCTACTTTCATCTGTTTCATTCATAAATTTAAGACCCTGACTCGAGTATCTCAATCGGAGCTGGTCAAAGATGCTAGAATAGCCTTACAAGGCCTCGCTGGTGGGGCACCTAACCCGACATCACCGCCTTCGATATGCTGAAGTTTTAACGAAAGCGATTTATATTTATGTATTACGTCTACAGCTTAAAGTGTAAAGATGGTTTCTATATTGGCTGCACAGACAATATTGAGGATAGATTAGAAAGACATAGTAAGGGTCATATCCCAGCGACAAAAGATCGATTACCTGTCAATTTAGAATTTTATATAGCCATTCCAGATAAATACAAAGCATACAAATTTGAGAAGTATTTGAAGTCTGGTTCTGGTCGGGCCTTTATCAAGAAACATTTTCTATAATATAATTACTTACACATGAATTTCATTAAGTCGACTTTTGGAAAACTGTTAATAGTGCTTATTTTATCGGCATTCGCTTACTTCCCCTATTTAATTTTTGGTGTTTTTATATTTTCAGATTTCTTTTTAAAAATTCAAGACACTTTGAATTTGCCATTGGTACTATCAGAAAGAACTCACAATGATCCTCTTACCTCTCTTGGCTATATTGTAAGTATATTGATTTTGCTCGTCGTCTTTTACCTAACTGCCAGTTTACTCTCGAATTTACGCAGGAAGTAGTGACTTGCGGGAATTATAAGCCTAGCTTATAATTCCCGCATATGACTGAATTCGAAAACGATAGTTTCGTGCGCAGGAATGCCATTTGGCTTGTGGTACTCGCTGCACTTCTGGTGTTTGGCTTCCTCTTGTTCAAAGGTTACGACAAAGTAGTCAACCAAGAGATTGACGGTAAAATGGAGACAATTACCGGAAGCTTCACCTGCTTGCCACTCAAAGTGCCGGTAGAAGTGGAAGAAGAATTGGAAGACTGCGTACTTGGAGTTAAAAGCCGTGCTGATGGTTTATATTACGCTCTCGATGTATCGAAGATCCAAGACGCAAACTCCGATCTCAAAGTAGAAGACACTATCGCTGTAACAGGCATCATCAAGCCGGAGACTGAAGTTCCCAACTCCCAATGGTCTGCCTTCACTATCGCAGGAATCATCCAAGCAAATACTGTTCTACGAACTCGTTAATTAGTGAGCGATAGCTAAACATAAAATTTTTGTAGCTCCTGCTTGTTCTAGGGCGCGCTTGGCTTCGGCAAATGTCGCTCCGGTGGTGGTGACGTCGTCTATGACCACAACACACTTGCCCGCGACCACAGACGCAGATAGAATCTCCATCGAATTTTTCAGATTTTCTAATCTCTCCTTTCTCGAACCAGTTTTAGTCTGGCTTTCGGTATGGACTATTTTTACAAGTTGCCCTGGCAGATATTTGAATAAATTTTCCTTATCAAGTGCCGCAACCCTCTCGGCAAGCATTTCGGCCTGGTTCCACCCGCGCTCACTCCGCCGCTTGTTTGAAATGGGTATTGGCACGAGAAGCACTGATTTAAAAGTCATTTTTTCGAAAATTTCTTGTTTAATGACGTCATATATAATCATTGCTAATTTATCCGCCAAAACTTTATTGCCGCGATACTTAACCTCCCAGATTAATTCTTTGGTTACAGGGTGCGCGTAATCGAAAATGGCTAAAATATTTTTCTCTTTTATTTCTGTAGCTTGTGGACACATATCGAGTATCTCTCCGACCGAAAATGCTTCGAGTTCTATCGATCTAAGACTTTTAGGGAAGAGGAAGTCGATGAACAAATTTTTCAAGCGCGACACGAACTCCATATTGGTTTAAGATTATCATATGGCATTCCTCTCTACGTTTTTCGACAAAAAAGAATCAAAAGCTTTAGGCGTTGATATAGGCTCTTCGGCTATCAAGATCGTCGAACTCAAAAAGAAAAATGGGCAAGCCATCCTTACCACTTACGGCGAGCTTGCTCTCGGACCCTACGCAGGTTTCACTGTCGGACAAGCAGTTTCTTTACCGCCGGAGAAAATTGCGCAGGCGCTTACGGATCTGATGAATGAGAAAGAAGTCAATATCAGTACAAAAAAGTGTGGCCTCTCTATACCTTTTGCCTCATCCTTAATGTCGGTAATAGAGATGCCAGAGGTTAGCGCCAGAGAACTTGGGGTCATGGTGCCGCTAGAAGCGCGCAAATATATCCCGGTGCCGATCTCGGAAGTAGCTCTCGACTGGTCCGTGATACCGAAAAGCGAAGTGCGCGAGACAAGCGAATACGCTACGGACGACGATATTTCCGCCAGAGAAAATGATCATGGCGTCATATCAAGGATTCCGAAAATCGACGTTCTGGTTGTAGCAATACACAACGAGACGATTGCACGATATCAGGAGATCGTGACAAAGAGTGCTCTCGAAACAAGCTTTTTTGAGATAGAGATTTTCGCCACTTGTCGCGCAGTACTCGACGAAGTGTTACAGCCAGTAATGATTATGGACATAGGCGCCGCTTCGACCAAACTATATGTCGTCGAGCGTGGCATTATCCGCACATCGCACACAGTTAATCGCGGCTCACAAGACATCACCGCTACACTTTCCAAATCACTGGGCATAACTCTCGCAGAAGCGGAAGTGATGAAGAGGCAAGTCGGAATGGCGGGGAAAGAGACAAGTGTCAATGGTGTGATAGCACTCGTTCTCGATTATATCTTCGGCGAGACCAATATCACACTTCTATCTTTCGAGAAAAAGTATAATAAAACTATTTCGAAAGTGATTCTTGTCGGCGGCGGCTCGGCCCTCAAGGGCCTCGCGAGTCTCGCTAAAGATGCTTTCAAAACAGAAGTGGTCACAGCCGACCCTTTCAACAAAGTCTCGACCCCGGCCTTTCTCACTAATATTCTCAAAGAAACCGGCCCCGAATTCGCCGTCGCCATCGGCCTCGCTCTCCGCAAACTCTCGGAGGAAGAATAAGCCTTAATTATAGCCCTAAAACAACATATGCTTGACATTAAAGCTGTTTAGGTGTATGATATTAGGTAGAAATTATGGTGATATGTTCACCCTCTAATTTGCTCAATAACATCTATTTGTGGCACGTGGTGCCAGAAAGGAGAGGCGATGCCTCTATCCTACTCGTTTGAATTGGTCGGTCAGGTTGTGTCTTGGCTCAAGGAGGACAACTACACTCCCGAACTCGTCAGCAAGATTGGTCAAGACGGAAACCTGAAGAAGTTTCGAGATGTTCTCGAAGGCAAAGCAGAAATAGTGATGAAGAAAGTTGAGGAGGCAGTCACAACTCTTCTTTGCTTCCTGCAAAACATCGCTACTCCTGCAGTCGCTGGCAAGAAGACCAGCAAGTGCTTTACAGATAAATCGCGGTATTACTATCGCGATTCTGATCTGGATGGCTGGTTGCGGAAAGACCAACCAGCACAACCGGAGAGTGTTTTTGCGGTTCAGAAATTGGCCGAGCCGGCCACTTTCAAAAAAATCGCGGAGACGTTCCTCGGCATTATCGGGGACATCAAAACTATCGCGAGAGAACTCAAGTCGCGTGGTCATGTCACCACTCTTGCTGTTATCGAGTCGCTCATCGAGCGGCAAGAAAATGGCGAAGACGTTGGACTCTTAACCAACGGATACGGTAACTTCTTCTTTGTTGCAGATGGTAACGAATCTGTCTCGGTCGTCAGCGTGCGTCGCAACGACAGGCAGTGGCGCGCCGACGTCGACCGCCTCGACGACGGCTATAGGTGGCGCGCTGAGGACCGTTTCTTCTTCCGCAACTCAGACACTGAGTCCCTCTAGACTCTTGTGTCCCTAGGCTCGCCAACTTCGGTTGGCGAGCCTATAATATTTTTGAATGCGCTGGCATCCGCGGATTATCTCTGCGGGTGGCGATTCAAGAGGGGAATATTCCTCTCTCAAAAAAATAAATAGTTGGTGTGCTCTTCTACGGAGCTTACGACTTCGAAATCTATACAGCATTGAGATAGAATCTATTTGCAGTGGCCTGGAAGGTGGGGCATACGAAGTGTCTCGGTCGTCAACGTGAATCGCAACGACAGGCAGTGGAACGCCAACGTCAACCGCCTCGACAACGACAATAGGTGGAACGCTGAGAACCGTTTCTTCTTCCGAAACTACGAGTTTTCCCCGAAGGTTTCAGTACCTAAGGGGTTTTTCTTATCCAAATAATCTTTCCAGCCAGATAACATTCTGCCTGCTTCTACCAAAACCTCAGAAATTTTTATATACGGTTTATCCTTGATGATTTTGCACTCCCACATTAAGGTTAGGAAAAATTTTACTAAGTCACTCTTATTTAAAGCTTCTATAACTAATTCTTTTTTCTTATCACCGGAACTATATTTAGCTCTGAATATGGAATCTAGTATACTCAAGAGTAATCCGTCTACTTTAGCTCCTATGGTTTGCCTATGACTTTTCGAAATATGAGGCAAAATATGTTGCCAAATCTTATAACTTGCTCTCAGCAACTCCAATACCGGCAAAATCCGACTGGGGGGGTCTTAAGAGATGTATTCATACCTACGATAATATCATCTCGCTTGAAAATCTATTGGAAGCTTGGCAAGAGTTTCTGAAAGGCAAGAGAAAGAGAAAAGATGTCCAAGAGTTCCAACTCAATCTCATGGACAATATCTTCTCTCTGCATAACGAACTGAAAAACAAAACTTATAAGCACGGTCCATATCACGCTTTCAACATCTCGGATCCAAAGCCTCGTAACATCCACAAAGCTACGGTGAGAGATAGATTATTGCACCACGCTATCTACCGAGTTCTTTACCCATACTTCGATAAGAAGTTCATCTCGGACTCATATTCTTGCCGCCTAAACAAAGGCACCCATAAAGCACTAGAGAGATTCAAGCAATTTGGAAACCGAGTTTCCAAAAACAATACTAAACAATGCTTTATCCTGAAATGCGATATTAAAAAGTTCTTTGCCAATATTGATCACCAAATACTCTTAAATATCCTAGACAAGCATATTGAAGATAAAGACATTCTCTGGCTCTTGGAAACCGTTATCAAAAGTTTTAATCCAGGCCTTCCATTGGGAAATCTAACGTCCCAGCTTCTAGTAAACATCTACATGAATGAATTCGACCAGTTCATCAAACACAAACTCAAAGTTAAGCACTATATAAGATACGCCGATGATTTCGTGGCATTTGCTTGCGACAGCAAGTATTTAACACTTATTCTTGAATCTATGCGGGAGTTCTTAACCAACAAACTCAAGCTCACTCTCCATCCAGACAAAATATTCATCAAAACCATCTCTTCCGGTTTAGACTTTCTTGGCTGGGTACATTTTCCGACTCACAGAGTATTGAGGACTGTGACGAAGAGGAGGATGCTGAAGAATTTGAATGAAGAAAATAAAGATTCGTATCTGGGAATGCTGAAGTGGGGGAATACGTATAAGTTGCAGGAGCATATTAACAATTATCAACACTTTAGCGTGTAAGAGTGTTGATTTCGTTATATAATTTATGATACATGCCTCCGAAATTTCAATCATCGTTCATTCCCAAAGGTCCCATAACATCGAATGTCAATATGGCCTCTTCGATGCGAAGAACTGGAGGGGGGAACCTCGTCTCCACTATTGCTCATTTTATCTTTATCGCCTCCGTACTTTTGGCTGTTGGGGTTTTCGGCTACAGATTTTATCTTGAATATCGTATCAGAGAGATGGAGAGCGACCTCTCGCAAGCCCAAGCGGCTTTGGATACCGAGGCTATCGGAGAACTAACGAGTCTCAACAGTCGTATTATGGTCACTAAGGCTCTTGTTTCAAAACACCAAGTCATAACTCCACTCTTCCGATTTCTCGAATCCTCTACTATCGCTTCGGTGCGATTTACCAATCTTAACTATTCTGCCGAAAAAGATGGTTTGACAATCAATCTGATCGGCGAGGCTAGAGGTTACAGCTCTCTTGCTCTGCAATCACAAGTTTTCAACTCGAGCCGTTACTTCACCAATGTAGTTTTCTCCGACCTATCACTTAACGAAAGAGGGGGAGTAAAGTTCTTATTTAAGGCGCATGTCGATCCCGAACTTCTTTCTTATATCCCTACTCCATCTTCAGCGGTCGAGACCGGATCATTTTCTGCTCCTTTAGGATCTGTATTTGCTTCATCAACGGCTTCGTCCACACTCGAACTACAATGAAAAACAAAAGCGCCATAATTCTGGTCATACTTTCCATCGGACTTTTCTACACGTTCACTAACGTCGAATATGCCAAAGTCAAAGATCTCCATGTCCTAGCAACCGAGTATCAAGATGTGCTCGCCAACATCTCCGATATTGTCAGGTTGCGAGACACCCTACTCATCGCTTACGAAGAATTCCCAGAAGCAGATAAAAATCGTATTGAGAAAGTTTTGCCAGATAATATCGACATGGTACAACTTGCACTCGAACTCGACAGCATTGCTTCACGTCATGGCATCTCTATTAAAGATATTTATATAGATAATGATATCAATCAAAATATGGGAGTAGTTTTGCCGGAACACACTTCGCCCTATGAGAAAGTGATGGTTTCTTTCAGCTTTGTATCCAATTATGAAAATTTCAAACGTCTGCTTGCCGACATGGAGAAGAGCCTCCGTATCATGGAAATAGAGTCCCTTTCTTTTGATGTTTTAGATTCTGGTCTCTATGAACACGACATCACCATCGAGACTTATTGGCTCAACAAATGATACGATGAACAATAAATCTATATTAGCGATAATAACAATCTTTGTCCTAGGCATGTTTGGGTACAATATCTTTTTTGTACAAGAGGAAGTGGCTTCCGGTTTAGATGATATCTCAACTTCAAGCATAGGGACCGATGTGCTCAATCTGCGCAATGGTCTCCAGGCAGTAACTCTCGATCGCACTATCTTCTCTGACGATGGATTCTTGGATCTTTCCGATTTCAGCACCACTATCCCCGAGCAACCTATCGGTCGATCGAATCCATTCAACATCATCGGCCGTTAGACTCCAAAAAGTAAATGCCAAACGCTGATACTAAAAAAGGGGTCCCCGAGATACCCTCAAGAGAGCTTAAGGATGTAGATTCATCCGGTAAAGTACTCGAATACATCCCTGAGGAATCGGCTGAACATTATCAGGCGGTGCCTCTGGGGGTCAAAGACGGAGTGCTTGAAGTGGGTGCTATTGACCCCAACAATCTCGAGACGCGCGATGCACTCAACTTCATCTCGGCACGCATCGGCATGCCCTACAAACTTTTTTCTATCACTAAGAAAGATTTTGATCTCGTGCTAGAAAGATACAAAGGGCTCTCCGGCGAGGTGACCAAGGCGCTCGACGAACTGGAATCAGAACTATTGGTAGCCAGTACTCCTCTAGAAATCAAGAAAGAAGAGTCTAAAGATTCATCGGAAGCCGTGATAGTCGAAGATGCGCCAGTTACCAAGATTGTCGCCACCATATTGAGCTATGCTGCGGAAGGCAAGGCCTCCGACATACACATCGAGCCAATGCATGACAATATTCGTGTCCGCTTCCGCGTGGATGGGGTGCTCAACACTTCTCTCGTCTTGCCTACCAAAGTGCACTCTGCCATTGTGGCTCGCATCAAAATTCTCTGCAACATGCGTTTGGATGAGAAGCGTAAACCTCAGGATGGACGTTTCTCGGCCAAAGTCGGTGAGAATAAAATAGATTTTCGTGTCTCAACTTTCCCGACTTACTACGGAGAGAAGGTGGTAATGAGAATTCTCGACCAATCACAAGGTTTGCGCACTCTCGATGACCTTGGATTCTCCGAAGCAAATATGAAAGCCATAAGAAAGGCGCTGGAGCGTCCGTACGGACTCGTTCTTATCACTGGTCCGACTGGTTCGGGTAAATCAACCACACTCTATGCCATGCTTAACGAAGTTGATAAGGAGCACAAAAACGTTCTCTCCCTCGAAGACCCGATAGAATATTCGATCGACAGCGTATCGCAGTCTCAAGTCCATCCGGAAATAGACTACACCTTTGCTACTGGTCTTCGCACCACATTGCGCCAGGATCCGGATATCATTATGGTTGGGGAAATCCGCGACAAAGAGACTGCGCAACTCGCGATCCAAGCCGCATTGACTGGCCACCTCGTTTTCTCAACTTTACATACCAATAACGCCATAGGCGCCATCCCGCGTCTCATTGACATGGGAGTCGATCCATATCTCATCGCTCCTACGCTCGCGCTTTCGATGGCACAGCGCTTGGTCAGGAAACTTTGTCCCGACGGTGGCAAGCCCATTCCTTTTGAGAACTCTATCAAGGCTATGCTCGATAAGCAGTTTGATGACCTGCCTGCTGAATTCAAGAAAGATATTAAGTTTGGGAAAGAAGTTTACGGCATCATGCCGACACCAACTTGCCTCAACGGCACTTCTGGCCGTGTGGCGGTGATAGAAGTTTTGGAAATGGACAAAAATATCGAGCAGGCTATTCTCAAAAATCCGACCGAAGCGGAACTCTATAAAATCGCCCGGGCCAAAGGCATGCTTTCGATGAAAGAAGACGCCATCCTCAAAGCTTTCCAAAAAATCATTCCATTTGAGGAAGTAAATACGCTATAATTAATATATGGATAATAAACACACAGTCCTCATAGTCGATGATGATAAGTTTCTTTTGGAAATGTATAAGAGGAAGTTTGAAAGTGGCGGTGTTGATGCCGATGTAGCTGTTGGAGCCGAAGAAGCACTTTCCAAACTGCGTGGCGGTTCAGCTCCGGAAGTTTTAATATTAGATATCATCATGCCGGGTATGAACGGCTTGGAACTTCTCGAAGTTATCCGCAAAGAAAAACTGGCCCCAACATCAACTGTCATCATGCTTACCAATGAAAGTAACGAAGAGACAATTAGTAAAGCGAAATCACTGGGAATCCAGGGCTATATCGTCAAGGCGACAAGTATACCGACTGAAGTGGTCGAAAAAGTCTGGGAAATAGCTAATTTGAAAAAAAACTAATATGGGTGCCAACGAAAAACTTTTGAATGAATTAGTCGAAGCAGTTTTTAAAGAAGGAGCTTCCGATCTACATATCGCCGAAGGCCGCTCGCCGGTTATTCGTGTATCGAATTTTCTCATTCCATTAGTGAAGATTCCAGTAATATCTAAGGAAGATATGAATAGCATTCTCTCTACATTCCTGTCTCTGGAACAAAAGAAAGAATTTGATAATACCAAAGAGATAAACTTTGCCTATAGCCATAATCCCGCCCGACCGGACGACTCCGGTCATTCGGGCGGGGGTAAAGAGCGTTTCCGTTGTAACGCCTACCAGACTTTAGGCAAAACCAATGTTGCTATGCGGCTTGTGCCAACCAGTGTAAAAACTTTTGCCGAATTAAATCTGCCATCCATTCTTGAAAGTTTTGCCAAGCGGCAACAAGGGTTTTTCTTGGTTGTTGGGCCGATCGGGGTAGGCAAATCCACTACGCTTGCCACCATGATCGAGACTATCAACCTCGAGCGCTTGGAACACATCATCACCATCGAAGATCCTATCGAATTTATCTTCGAACCCAAGAAGGCGATCATCGACCAGCGCGAAGTGAGACTCGATACGCCCAATTTCCACACCGCTCTACATGGAGTTTTTCGCCAGGATGCCGACATAGTCATGATCGGGGAGATGCGCGATCCGGAGACTATCTCGACCGCCGTCACCGCCGCAGAGACTGGTCACTTGGTATTGTCGACTCTCCACACCAATACCGCATCGCAGACTGTAGACCGCATCATCGACTCGTTTCCTTCTGACCAACAGTCGCAGATCCGGCTTCAATTATCATCTTCTCTTCTCGGCATATTTTCCCAGCGCCTTATCCCGCGCATTTCCGGCGGCCTCATCCCGGCCTATGAACTTCTCATAAACAACAACGCTATCTCGAACCTCATTCGCGAGAAGCGCACTCACGAGATAGGTGCTGTCATTGAAACCAGTTCAGAAGATGGAATGATAGATCTCAACCGTTCGCTTGCGGGCCTGGTACGAAGTGGGGAGATAACTGTTGAGAACGCTTTTCAATTTGCCTCTAATCCTAAAGCGCTTGAGCGCATGATCTAGTTCGATAAACTCACTATACGTAATATGCTCTTCAATTACAAAGCACTGGAAAATTCGGGGAAACGTATTGGTGGTTCCATCGAGGCGGTCTCTCAGGATGTTGCTATCGGCTCGCTCCAGAAGCGCGGGCTTATCATCGCTGATATTGAACCGGCGGAGAAAGTATCATGGCTGTCCGGCATCAAATTCGGTTCGGGTGTCTCGCAGAAAGATATCGTAGTACTTTCCCGCCAAATCTCCGCTCTTTTTGAAGCACAGATCTCACCCCTTAAAGTATTTTCTCTCTTGTCAGAAGAGATGGAAAATGAAACTTTGCGAAAGAGCTTGATACAGGTCACTGCAGATCTTCAAGCTGGAAGCACTATATCGAAAGCGCTCGAGAAACATTCGGCTATCTTCTCGAATTTTTATGTAAACATGGTCAGGTCTGGCGAAGAAACCGGCAAGCTCAATGAAATTTTCAAGTATTTGGCGGACTACATCAACCGTAATTATGAAGTGATGTCTAAAGCTAGGAATGCATTGATCTATCCAAGCTTTGTCATCACCGTTTTCATAGCGGTCATGGTGCTGATGTTTACTTTTGTTATTCCCAAAATCAGCGTGATAATTCTCGAGTCTGGGCAAGTAGTGCCGATCTATACTCGAATCGTCTTTGCGACATCGGACGTATTGGTCAATTATGGATTCCTGGTGATAGTCGCCTTGGTAGTAGCCGTGTTTTTCGCCATTCGCTTTGTGCGCACCGAAGAAGGTAGAGCACAATTTGCTAAATTTAAGCTCGAGATCCCTTATGTCGGCAATATTTATAGAAAATTATACCTAGCCATTATCGCCGACAACATGAACACTATGGTTGTTTCCGGCATACCGATGGTAAAAGCTATCGAAGTCACAGCTTCAGTTGTGGACAACGAGATCTACAGACAAATCTTGCTAGAAAGCTTAGATGCGGTAAAGGGCGGCAGCTCTTTCTCCCAATCACTTTCTCAGTATACAGAAATCCCGTCTACTTTGGTGCAAATGATACGAGTCGGCGAAGAGTCGGGACAACTCGGCTCGATTTTAGGCACTATGGCGCACTTTTATCAAAGGGAAGTGATGGATGCCGTAGATACCCTGGTGAGCCTGATAGAGCCTATGATGATAGTGTTCTTAGGCATTAGCGTTGGTATTATCATGGCTTCCGTCCTTATCCCCATATACGAGATTGCGAATTCCGGAGTAGCATAGGTATAATAAAGAAGTCCCTAAAAATAATAATATGTTAAAAAGAAACACTGGTTTTACCCTCATCGAGCTCTTGGTGGTTATCGCCATCATCGGTATTCTTTCTTCGGTGGTGCTCGCTTCTCTGAATACCGCCCGTGGCAAAGGCAATGATGCCAAAGTGAAAGCCCAGCTATCAGGCGCACGTTCTGCGGCCGAAGTTTACTACGACAACACCGGTAATTACAGTACAACAGCTGCCTGTAACGCTGGTATGTTCGCTGATGCTGCTTCCGGCATGTCAAGTTACACTGATACCAACAACTATCCTACCGGAACAACAATTGTGTGTGGTTCCAATAATACAGCCTATGCCCTTAAAGCTGAACTGAATGGCGACACGGCTTACTGGTGTGTGGATAGCGTGGGAAAGTCAAAGTCCTATACCGGTGCTATTGGAGGTTCGGTAAACGTTTGTCCATAATTTCTCCGAAAGTTTGTTAAACTTAAAGGATGACTACGATCGTCCTTTTTGTTTTCGGTATGATAGTGGGTAGTTTTCTTAATGTAGTAGCTACAAGGTGGCCAAATAGTGTTGGCGGCCGTTCGAAATGTCCGCACTGTTCAAAAACTCTTTCCTGGTACGAATTGATTCCGGTCATAAGCTTTTTCATACAGAAAAGAAAGTGCCGACATTGCAAGACAAAGATTTCCTGGCAATATCCGCTTATCGAAATTCTCACCGGATTGATTTTTGTCACCGTGCCGTTCTGGATGTTTCCGGTGTTCTGTATTTATATCGTAATTCTTATCTACGATTTCCACCATAAGATCATTCCAGACCCATTGGTTTATTTAGCAATTATTTTATCTTTGGTTTTGGGATGGCAAATACTTGCGGGACTAATTATCTTTACATTTTTTGCCGCCATCTGGCTTCTCTCGCGCGGCCGCGCAATCGGTTTCGGTGATGCGAAACTAGGATTATCAGTGGGATTTTTACTTGGTACGGCCCAGGGTTTCTCCGCCATTATCGTCGCTTTCTGGATTGGCGCCGCGGTTAGTCTCTTTCTCATGCGGCGAAAAAAGCTTACAATTAAAAGCGAGATACCCTTCGCGCCATTCATCATATTGGGCGCATGGATTACTGTTTTCTTCGGTTTAGATATATTGCATGTCCTCTCATTTTAAAAATAACTCGGGATTTAGTATTACCGAACTTCTTGTTTCTATCGGCATCGTGCTCACGATACTTACTGTCATTATTTCCAATCAAGCTACTTATACAGACGGCATCGCTTTATCTAACCTAGCCGATGATATCTCACTCACAATCTCGCAAGCCCAAAGCTACGGAGCGGGAGTGCGCGAAACCGCTCCCGGGTCTCTCGACTTCTCTCGCGCTTACGGTCTGTCTTTCAACCTCAGTTCCAATAAAACTTATATATACTTTATAGACTTAGACGGCGATAAAATTTATGATTCTGGAGAAATTCTTTCTCAAACAGAAATTTCCCGCGGCAACTACATCTCCGATATCTGCGCGGTTTTACCGGGCAATATTTCAGAGTGTGGCATTGGTCAAGTTGATATCAGCTTCACTCGCCCTAAAACTGAACCCAAACTGATCTTCTCTGCTAGTTGGCCGACTGCGATAGGAGCTAAGCTCGTACTAAAGAGTCCTACCGGAGACACCAAATCCGTGACAGTCTATAATACAGGACAAATTACAGTGCCATGAAAAGAGGATTCACATTAATCGAATTGATGACGGCCATTGCCATCTTTACCATTGTGATGACTATCTCTATGGGCTCGATATTGAATGTCTTCGATGCTAACCGCAAGTCCCGCTCGCTAAAAACGGTGCTAAATAATCTCAACTTGGTGGTTGAGAGCATGTCTCGCGAGATGAGATACGGCAAAGATTACCGGCCGTCCGGAAACACCGCTATAACTTTCTTGTCGAGCGATGGCGTCGATATTTCATATAGTTTCAACAACAATTCTATCGAAAAGAAGGTGGGCAACGGCCCATACATTGCGATGACGGCCCCTGAGATCATAATAGATGATATGGTCTTCTACACGCGCGGAGAGGCACAAGGGGACGCTTTTCAACCCAAAGTAATAATGAAAATCAAAAGCCATGCCGGTTCTGGCAGGAGCCGTTCCGATTTTACCTTACAAACCATGGTGTCACAGAGAGTGTTAGACAGAAATATATGAGAAAAGGATTTACGATTATTGAAACTCTGGTGGCTATCGCGATTTTACTGGTCGCGATTGCCGGAGCGGGTAGTGCCATCCAAACCGGCATTTCTTCATACATCTTTTCCAAAGACCAAATCATCGCTTTCTATCTTGCTCAAGAAGGTTTCGAGCAGATAAGAAATATCCGTGACGAGAACGCTCTCGGAGGCCAAAATTGGCTTACAAACCTTGCCCCATGTTTAACATCCGATGGGTGTTATATTAATGTCTTAGAGCCGAATCCGCTTCCGTCGGCGTGCGGTACTAATTGCCCGGTAATTCGCCAGAACCAGGATAGCGGTTTCTACGGATATGACGCATCGTGGAGCTCAACTGTTTTCAATCGAAGGATCGTAATGCAGACCATAAATTCTAAAGAAGTGTCTATCACTGTCACGATCGACTGGTCGAAAGGAGTTACGGAGCGGCAATTCAGGGCGAGAGAAAATATTTTCAATTGGCAATAGCATGAATAAAGGCTTCACACTTTTTATAGCGATTATTGTGGCGGGTACGCTTCTTTTGATCGCGACGGGCATTACCGGGCTTGCGGTCAAGCAGTCTCTGATCTCCAGCACCGGGCGCGAGTCTCAATACGCTTTTTACGCGGCTGATACTGGCATGGAGTGTGCGTTATATTGGGACGTGCAGAATTCTTCTGGCATAAGCGCTTTCTCTACCTCGACCGGTTCAGTGATAAATTGCAATAATCAGAATATGACAGTAGGCGGAACAGCTATATCAACGTTTACTTTAAATCTAAATCCAGACCCATTTTGTGCTACTGTCACCGTGGCTAAAAATGACAACGGCTCTACAAGAATTGAATCAAAGGGCTACAATACATGTGATACATCGAATCCTCGGCGCGTAGAACGCGCAGTCCGCGCGACGTATTAATTATGGTTCCAAAAGATGTAACAGAGAGGGTTAAAAAACTTCGAAATACAATTCGTCATCATAGTCGTCTTTATCATACTCTCGATAAGCCGGAAATTTCCGACACGGTTTATGATGCGCTCGTGCGGGAACTCGAGGAGCTAGAAGCCGAGTATCCGGAACTAAATACTCCTGATTCTCCGACCCAGCAAGTGGGAGACGTGGTGCTCAAAGAATTTTCAAAGGTCGAGCACAAAGTGTCTCAATGGTCTTTTAACGATGCTTTCGATGAAAACGATATCTGTGCTTTTGACGAGAGGATTAGACGCTTGCTTGGGAGTCCACCAGCTGGCGGACCGGAATATCTGGTGGAGCTGAAGATTGATGGTTTGAAAGTGGTGCTCACTTATGAAAAAGGTGTGCTCAAAACTGCTGCCACTCGCGGCGACGGCAGAGTGGGGGAAGATGTGACGGGTAATGTCCGCACTATCCGCTCCATTCCACACAATTTAAAACAGCCTGTATCAATAATTGTCGAAGGCGAAATCTGGATGGGCAAAAGTGTTTTCAATGAACTGAATCGCGAGAGGAAGAAAAAGGGGGAAGAGCTGTTTGCCAATCCCCGGAACATTGCCGCAGGTTCCATCCGCCAGCTTGATCCGTCTATCACGCGCTCGCGCAGACTCGACTCATTTATCTACGACATCGCCGACCTCCAACTTGGACACGGCGTGTCCAAGTTGAGAACGCAAGAAGAAGAACTAAATTTTCTTAATGAATTGGGATTCCAAGTCAATCCCCATTATAAAAAGTTCGATAACATCGAAAGTGTGATAAAGCATTGGGAATTTTGGAATAAGAAGAAAGATAAAGAAGATTATCTGCTAGATGGACTGGTGGTCAAGGTCAATGACGTCGAACAGCAGAAAAAACTTGGATACACCGGCAAGTCGCCACGCTTCGGCATCGCTTTCAAATTCCCAGCAGAACAGGTGACCACAGTTGTGGAGGACATCACTTTACAGCTTGGTAGAACGGGAGTTTTGACACCGGTAGCTAAATTGCGTCCCGTATTGGTCGCTGGCTCTACTGTCTCGCGCGCTACTCTTCACAACGAAGATGAGATCACACGCAAAGATATAAGAATCGGAGACACGGTGATTCTCCAGAAAGCTGGCGATGTGATACCGGAAGTGGTTCGAGTGGTCGAGGAGATGCGAACTGGTAAAGAAAAGATTTTTAAGTTTCCAGAGCATCCGGTCAAGGATGCCTATGCTCAACAGAAAAGAAAACTCGAATATTTTGTGTCACGGAATGTTTTCAATATAGATGGTCTCGGGAAAAAGATTATCCAGCAGCTCATGGATGCCAATATCATATATAATTTTGACGACATCTTTACTATTAAAAAGGGCGACCTGGAAATGCTTGAGCGATTTGGAGAGAAGTCTATTCAAAATCTCGTTGAAGCGATAGAGAAGGCGAGAGACGTTACACTCGCGCGCTTCATCGCAAGTCTATCTATACCTCAAGTAGGGGAAGAAACCGCAAGAGATCTTGCCGAACACTTTGGTGCGCCGGAGAATTTAGCCAATGCTACTTTCGAAAAACTGGTAGAGATCGATGGGGTGGGAGAGGTAGTAGCTCAAGCAATCACGAGCTGGTTTAAGGATAAGGAAAATAAAAAATTATATGAGAAGCTTCTCAAACATGTTCGAGTCCAATCTTCCAAAAGACCGTCTTTTGGGAAGCTTAATGGTAAAAGTTTTGTATTAACTGGTTCGCTTGAGAGCATATCCCGCGACGAAGCGAAGGAAAAAATACGTGCTCTCGGCGGCGATACGCCGAATTCCGTTTCCAAAAACACCGACTATGTCATCGCCGGCTCCGACCCCGGCGATAAGTATGAGAAAGCCCGAGAATTAGGAGTAAAAATCTTAAATGAGAGAGAATTTTTGGATATGTTAAGATAACGGGATGAATAAGGAAGAGGTTTTGAAATTGGCGAAGTTGGCGAGGATTGAAATAGGGGACGATGAGGCAGAGAGTTTGTCTGGCGAATTTAACGCTATTTTGAGTTATGTGGGAGAAGTTAAAAGAGTACAAACAACCGACAACCTACAACCGACAACTACTGATTTTGCTCTTAAGAACGTGATGAGGGAGGATGTAGAGCCGCATGAAGCGGGAATTTATATCGAAGCGCTTTTGAATCAAGCGCCAGCACGAGAAGGTAATTATATTAGGGTAAAGAAAATACTGTGACACCAAAAGAAATTCGCGATAAGGATAAAGAGATACACGCCTTTCTTGAGGTTTTTGACGATCCCAGGTCTTATGGTAACGGACCACTCAGTGGTAAAACAATTTCTATCAAAGATAATATTCTTCTAGAAGGCCACAAGGCTACTGCTGGCTCAAAGATTCTAGAAAATTTCACCGCTCCCTATGATGCGACGGTTATAAAAAAAATAAAAGAAGCCGGAGCAATTATCGTTGGGCGCACCAATATGGACGAATTTGCCATGGGAAGTTCGACTGAAAATTCTGCTTATGGAGTAACAAGAAACCCTCATGATCTTAGTAAGGTGGCAGGAGGTTCTTCTGGTGGGTCGGCGGCAGCCGTAGCAGCGGGAATGTGTGATATGGCTCTCGGTTCTGATACAGGAGGCTCTATCAGGCAACCGGCTTCCTTTTGTAATATAGTTGGCCTCAAGCCTACTTATGGCAGAGTATCGCGTTATGGTCTCATAGCTTACGGCTCGTCTCTCGACCAGATAGGTCCGCTCACACATTCTGTCTCTGATGCAGAACTTATCTATAACGTTATCAAAGGGAAGGATCCTCTCGACAGTACTACGATTGGCGATGATGCTTATCCTAACGGCAAGATGTTTACGAAGAAAGTTGGAATACCAAGAAGTTTTATAGAGTCTGCAAGCGATGAAATAAAAAAACAATTCAGTGATGCCGAATTGAAGTTGAGAGGATTAGGATACGAAATTTACGATATAGAATTACCCACTCTCAAGTATTCTCTATCAGTCTATTACATCATTGCGCTTGCGGAAGCTTCCTCGAATCTAGCCAGATTTGATGGAGTTAAGTATGGGCTTCATGAAGATGGTGAAAATAGCATTGATGACTACTTTAAAACTAGAGGCAAAGGATTTGGCAAAGAAGTTCGTCGAAGAATTATTCTGGGTACATACGTTTTGTCTTCAGGTTATTATGACGCCTATTATGGCAAAGCCTCCGCTCTTAGAAGAAAGATCACTCAAGAACTGCGTGAAGCATTCAAGAAGTACGACCTCGTCGTTCTACCCACCACTCCTAACGGTCCTTGGAAGATTGGCGAGAAGAGTTCCGATCCAATGGAAACTTATCTAGAAGATATATTTACCGTGCCGGTGAACATATCTGGCATTCCGGCCATATCTTTGTCGGGCAATTTCCAGCTTTGGGCAGATCTGGGAAGGGAAGATAATTTGTTTACCGCGGGTAAAGAATTTCTGGGAGAATAGGGTAAAATATAGCTATGCCTCCAAAGGAAAAGAAAGTGCCTCCAATTAAATGGTACGACGTGATAAATACACCAACTTCACTTTTAGTTTTTCTTTTTGTTGCGTCAGCTCTAGTTGCGGCTCTTTTAAGCTATATTGCAAGTTTTAATATCGGTTCGCCTGAATTTATCTGGTTTAGGACAAAAAATTATTTCCTTTTTAATATCTGGCCAATCTGGAAGGTGGTATCGGCTATAGTTGTGGCATTTGCTATCTATGGTGTTGCGCATAATCTCAAAAAACTTCGGGAGATAAATATCGAAGAAGACAAAATTTTTAATCCGCCGTCTCGAGACTTTATAGTGACAACAGAAGAAGTGGCTCTCATCAAAAAAGCGGAGAGAAATGAGAAATGGGAAAAGGTTATTAATTATATGCACTCGATCAACCCTTCGGATTGGCGGCTCGCTATCATGGAAGCGGATGTAATGCTCGAAGAGCTCTTGCGAACACTCGGACTTCATGGAGATTCGGTGGGGGAGATGCTCAAGTCGGCAGATGTGAATGAATTTTCGACTCTCAACGATGCTTGGGACGCGCATAAGGTCCGCAATGCCGTAGCTCACGGTGGTGCTAGCTTTGACCTGAATGAACGCGAAACCAAACGCGTCATAGCGCTATTTGAAAAGGTGTTCAAAGAATTCGGGATCGTTTACACCTAACTGGCTTGCCATGAGCTGTCGAACTGGTTGCGGGGGCCGGTACCGCCCCGGCTCCTACAGGTTATGAGCCTGTCGAGGTACTATTCCTCCACCCCGCTAAGCCTAAATTATACTCTTTTTCTTGAGAAAAGCAAGGATTTATAATATAGTGTCCCAACATTGCCGGTGTAGTTCAATGGTAGAACAGAGGACTCATAAGCCTCAAACAATGGTCCGATTCCATTCACCGGCACAAGTGCAATTCTGATAGAATTGCACAATGCGGCTGTAGCTCAACGGTAGAGCACTCCCCTGTCACGGGAGAGGCCGTGGGGTCAGCACCCATCAGCCGCGCAGCAATTTTTTTGAGGTATAATTACTTGTATGAATATGCAAAAAATAGTGTTTATCAAGCTTCGTTTGGTAATGGCTTTTATCTTTCTCTGGGCTTTCTTCGACAAGTTGTTTGGTCTGGGTTTCGCTACGACAAGTGAGAGAGCTTGGATGAATGGCGGTTCCCCGACTGCAGGATTTCTCACCAATGCCGTTAAGGGTCCTTTCTCAAGTATATTTAATGGTTTGGCAGATGTTGCAGCTGTGGATTGGCTCTTTATGCTTGGACTTCTTTTTGTAGGCGTTACCTTCCTTTTCAATAAGTACATCTTTTGGGGATCTGTAGCGGGAATATTGATGATGATGCTCATGTGGCTAGCACTGCTTTTCCCAGAAAATAATCCGATTATCGACGAACATATCGTATACGCTCTTGTCTTCGCAATGTTTGCGGCCAAAAACCAAAAAGAGTTCTAATATCGTCCACCCTTCGATAAACTCAGGGCAAACTCCTTCGACTAAGCTCAGGACAAGTAGCCCGCGCCTTGGTAAATATTCATACTTATGCTATCTTTTTATTCAGATATTAGAGGAGGTATGAATGTCAAAAACTGTGTTAGCTCTCGAATCAGAGAAAGAGCCAGTTTATGAAGTGGGTGACAGAGTTTTATTTGTCGTTCTAGTAAATGACCCGGGTTACATGAAGCCAGGTGACAAGATTTCTGGCACCATCATATCGGTGTTTGAAGCATGCGGGATGCGGATACATCGCATCGAACTCGACATCCGCTGGGACGTCGAAAGGCATCCTAGGGAGAAAGGCGCGAAAATAATTGTGGGAAATCTTTATTCAAGACAAATAAGGTCACTTTAAGCCCGCCTGGCAGAACTCTGTCGCAAGGCGGGTTCTGTTTTATAAGAGCTTTTATTATTAACTTGTAAAAAGACCTCGGTTATATAAGATTAACTCCGTGCCAAGATAGCTCAGTTGGTAGAGCACATCCATGGTAAGGATGAGGTCCGGAGTTCGATCCTCCGTCTTGGCTCCATGAGACTTAAAGTTCTTACTCTAATTTTTATTTTGGGATGGTGCGGGATATTTCTTTCGCAGAAAATTGATCTTTCGACTGCCGATATCGGGCGTCACATTGCCAATGGCCAAATTTTAGTCGAGGCGTCACGAGCCGAGAAGTTGGCTCTTCTACACACCAACTTTTTCTCTTACACCATGCCGGACGCAGAGTTTGTGAATCACCACTGGGCAAGCGGTGTGATATTTTATATTGTCGAGAAATTTTCCGGCTTCACCGGGCTGTCGATGTTATACGTTTTGGCAAGTCTCGTGTCGATACTCTTGTTTTGGAACGTAGCGCGGCATCTCTCAAACTTTTACGTAGCATCATTTTTTATCATTATTCTCACACCTATTTTAGTTTCCAGAGCTGAAGTACGACCAGAAGTGTGGAGCTACCTTTTGAGCGCTGTTTTTCTAAATATTTTGTATTTTCGAAAATCTATTTGGCTTTTACCGCCTCTAATGATGTTGTGGGTTAACCTACATATTGGTTTTGTATACGGTTTTATGATTTTGGCGAGTTTTTGTTTAATTGATTTCAGAAAATTTTATAAAGTGGGCATTGTCACGCTTCTTTTTGGTCTTATCAATCCTTTCGGCTACAAACTCCTTCTTTATCCATTTCTAATATTTAAGGATTATGGTTACAAAATAGTAGAGAACCAGTCAATAAGTTTCCTGGAAAATATCAATTTTGGTGCAGATCAGCACTTTCTGCTTTTTAAAATTATTGCGGTTGTAGTAATTATCTCGGCCATCCTTTTAATGTATCGTCGCATCGGTCTTCAGTTATCTATTTTCTTGCCGACCTTCGTCACCATCATCATGGCATATCTTGGTATCAGACACTTTCCGATTTTCGGTCTTTTTGCACTCGTTTTTCTTTCTTACAGTGTAAGCCAATTAATAATTCCAAAATTTAACCGCGATACACTCGCCACCATTTCAGTGGTAATTATAGTTTTTTCCCTTTCCTTTGGTACTACAGATATCTCGCGGATTAGGCCGGCACTTGGCTGGGGGCTAGTACCTGGAGTTCTTGGGGCAGCGGACTTTTTCGAAGCCAATAATCTAGAAGGTCCGATATTTAATAATTATGATGTGGGCGGTTATCTTGTATATACCCTTTATCCAGAAGAAAAAGTTTTCGTAGACAATAGACCGGAAGCATATTCCAAAAAGTTTTTCGAAGAAATCTATATTTCAGCTCAAGAAGATGATTTGGTATGGCAAAAACTTGATGCACAATACAAATTTAATACCATTTTTTTCTCTCATCGCGACTACACACCCTGGGGGCAGAAGTTTCTCGCAAAGCGCATAGAAGATAAAAATTGGAAACCAGCCTTTGTGGATAATTACATCATCATTTTTACTAAAAATAAATGACAGATGATGCAACTTTTTACCGTTCGAAAGAGTTATAATAGGTGAAGGGAACAATATTATAATAAACTGGGAAGCGCGCCGAATACGCGCTCCGTTCCCTTACAAATGAGTACACAACTTCCATTGTCAGACTCCAAGATTCTTAAAGATTCCAAAAGTTCTCCTTGGATGTTTGGTATGCTGGTTGACCGTTATCAAGAAGCTTTTATCAGAAAAGCATCTAATATTCTCCGTTCTACAGAATCAGCGGAAGACGCTGTGCAGGATACCTTTCTCAAGATATACAAGTATTCGCATCAGTTTCAAGAACGAGAGAATGCAAACTTCAGCTCATGGGCATACAAGATTCTTACCAATACTTGTTACAGCTATGCATCCAAAAGAACTATGGAACTTGGAGATATGGATGTTCACGGAAACCTGGATAATTCCATTGGGAATGAACAAATCTCACTTATTCAATCAGTTTTATCTCGTCTGCCGACAAAATTTTCCAGGCTCTTGTCTCTCCACTTTCTAGAAGGGAAAAATTATCAAGAAATCGCCACGATAGAAAACATTTCGCTTGGCACAGTGAAATCCGGCCTTTATAGGGCGAAAAAACAATTCAAAAACGTATCTATAGAAGTAACATGAGAATACTAAATTTGAAACATAGAATAATGATGCGCGTTTATATGACTTTTATGTTACGTAAAATCACGAGTCCTTTTGTGGGAGAATCTTTTGCATTTGTAATCCTAGCTTTGACACTTTCTATATTTGTCTCAATACCTAGTGTAATGTCAAATATGATTGGTTCTGGCGACCTATATAGATTTTTTCTAACAGCTTTGTTCAACACCACTCTCATGGTACAACTTATACTGATTGCAAGCTTAGTTATTGCTACCAAGACAATCATTAGTTTTCGCCACCTTAGCTCAGTTGGTAGAGCACCACTTTCGTAAAGTGGGGGTCCCGAGTCCGATTCTCGGAGGTGGCTCATGGCAACTGCCGAGGATATAAAAAAGAAAATAGAAGAACTTGAAGCGGCTATGGGTGCGGCGGATTTTTGGAATGATAAAGAAAAGGCGCAGAGAGAGATAAAGGAATTGCAGAATCTTAAGGATGAATTAGCTGGGGTGGGTAAGTACGATAGGGGTTCTGCGGTTATGACCATTTTTGCTGGTGCAGGAGGAGATGATGCAGAAGATTTTGCCCACATTCTACTCGAGATGTATTTGAAATTCTTTAATAAAAATAAATGGGGATATTCGATAATCCATAAAAACGAAAATGATCATGGAGGGTATAGAAATATCACATTAGAGATCAATAGCAATCCCTCGACGGGCTCGGGACGAAGCGGGCCTTACGGCACACTTCGAAACGAATCCGGAGTACATCGTTTGGTACGAGTATCTCCATTTAACGCTAATGAAAAGAGACATACCTCTTTTGCCATGGTGGAAGTGATTCCAAAATTTGAAAAAACGGATGAAGTTAAAATTCCGCCAGAAGAGATAAAAGTCGAACATTCCAAATCTTCCGGTCCGGGCGGACAAAATGTGAACAAGCGCGAGACGGCAGTTCGCCTCGTTCATATTCCCACTAACCTTTCTGTCCATGTAGAGTCCGAACGTAGCCAGGCGCAAAATAGAGAGAAGGCCCAGAAAATGCTTGAGGCCAAACTTTATAAATTGCTCGAAGAAGAAAGAAAGGCAAAAGAAAAAGGGATGTATATATCGAAGACTACGCAAATAGAATGGGGGAACCAAATCCGCTCATATGTCCTCCACCCGTATAAACTCGTCAAAGACCATCGCACCGACGTCGAAGTCCGCGACGTAGAAAAAATTTTGGACGGCAATATAGAAGAATTTCTTGAAGCAGAGAAGGATATGTGATAGTCTAGCGCCATGTTAATGATGAGACTACAACGAGTAGGTAGGACACATGAGCCGGCGTTTCGGCTTGTTTTGACCGAGTCCAAAAATTCGACCAAAAGTGGTCGCTTCAAAGAAATACTAGGTTCTTATGATCCTAGGAAATCCACAGATCATTTCGAGGCAGAACGTATCAAATACTGGCTCTCTCAAGGCGTTACCCCAACAGCCACAGTAAATAATCTTTTGGTAACTCATAAAATTATTACTGGCCCTAAAATAAATGTCTCGGCAAAACCCGCCCGCCACGGCTCCGCCGTAGGCGAGTCGGGCGGGTCTAAACGTGCTCCGACCGAAACGTCGGAGAAGGTTCCTAAACCAGATGAAGTCGTAAGTGATACAATTAAAGACGAGGTCAAACAAGAGACTGCCGAATTACCAAACTAACCGAAAGACCATGATCGATGATGTAGGATTTCTTGAATATATTGTAAAAGCTTTGGTTACTCACCCGGATGAGATCAAAATTAAGAGAACTGTCGATGAGATGGGTGTTTTAATGACACTCGACGTGCATCCAGATGATATGGGCAAAATAATTGGTCGCAGTGGCAATACAGCCAAGGCAATTAGGATTCTTTTGCGTGTGATGGGGATGAAAAACAATGCGCGTATCAACCTCAAGATCAATGAGCCGACCGTAAGTTTCGGCCGCCGCGCTTCCGACACCACGTCTTCTGGAGCTCCATCCAAAACTCTTGATGAAGCGATGGAGGATCTAAACTTGGAGTAAGTAGTAGGAAGTAGGTAGTAAGTAGAATGAATTTTCACACAATAACTCTGTTTCCTAATGCGTTTAAGTCTTATTTAGGGGAGTCGATCTTGAAACGGGCGATAGAAGATAAAAAGATTAAAGTATCTTTTTATAATCCACGCGATTTTGCCGGCAACAAATGGAATAGGATTGACCGTCCGCCATACGGTGGCGGACCAGGACTTGTCATTGAGGCACTGCCAGTTATCAAGGCAATTGAGAAAGCGAAGAGTAAAGCTAGGAATGCCAAAATTATTTTCTTGAGCCCGAGGGGGAAGCAGTTTACTAACGAATATGCATATAAAACCGCCAAGAAATATAAAAATATAATTATTATTTGCGGCCGTTACGAAGGCATCGATGCTCGGGTGAAGAAAATTTTTAAGATGGATGAAGTTTCTGTCGGACCATTTGTCCTAACTGGTGGGGAACTACCAGCAATGCTTATGATCGATGTCATGGCGCGACAAGTGCCAGGAGTGCTCGGTAACGTTGATTCTATAGAAGAACGCAGAGTGTCGAGCTCGGAAATTTATACCCGACCGGAAATTTTTAAATACAAAAATAAGTCTTACCGTGTGCCAAAAATTCTTCTCTCCGGCCACCGCGCCAAAATCGAAGAGTGGAAAAAGAAAAATAAATAAGTAAACTTGTCGTAGGAGGGTTTATGAGAAAAGAGAGGCGGTTTAGGTTGCTGAAAAAGGCAAATCAGGCGCTTGGTCGGGAGTTAATGGACATACACCATCCCGAGATTTTCGGTCATTGTCTCGTATTTATCGGTAAAAGGAAAGGACTGCAATTGTGCATTCGTTGCTCTGAATCGGCGAAGCAGAAAGTGCTGGGCAAGTACGGAACTCATTACAACGGGTTCAAGCTCTACTTCACGATCTCAGGATCAATAGTATTTGCACGCCAACCGGCCAGAGAAGGGGTTGCAGTTTGATCTTCAAAATTCAAACCACTAACTATAAGGGCGACCAAACGGTCGCCCTTTTGATTTCCCTTGACAGTAAAAGGGTATGGTATTAGGATGGTAGCAACTTCGAACGATTGAGTTACGGCGGTAACGAGGTTTAAATAAGTGAATATTTTGGCTCTACGAGACGGGAAGAGTATCCTCGTGTCTCAATTTTTGATTTTTAATGCCTAAAACTGAAACAAGTATAAACCCTTCGACTTCGCTCAGGGTAAAGAAGTATTTCGGCCGTTTTAGGAAACCTCTCACAGAGATTCCTAATCTTGTCGTATCGCAAGTCGAATCTTTCAAGTGGCTTATCGAGCAAGGCCTCAAAGAAGTCTTTGCAGAATTCTCTTCCATCAAAGACTTTTCCGAAAGAAAATTTGAACTTGATTTTGTCAGCTTCGAATTGGCCGAGCCGAAAATAGATGAATACACAGCCAAGGACAAAAAGCTTTCTTACGAAGCGCCGCTTAAAGTACGTGTCCGACTGAGAAATTTAATTCAGAAGACTGATAAAGAACAAGAGATTTTCATGGCAGATTTTCCGCTCATGACTTCTCACGGCACATTTATCATCTCCGGTATCGAACGCGTAGTTGTCCCGCAACTTGCCCGCTCGACCGGAGTTTCGTTTACCGAACAGGAACTTAAAGGCAAGAAAACTTTTGGAGCGAAAATTATCCCTGCCCGTGGCGCTTGGATTGAGCTCGAAACCGATCTTGATGGGGCTATCTACATCCGTATCGATCGCAAGAGAAAATTCCCAGTTACTACGCTTCTCAGAGCTTTTGGTACCGAGTCAAATGACAAAATTCTAGCCCTTTTCAGCTCTATTCCGGAAGCCAAGCATTTTATAGAAAAAACTCTGGCCAAAGATCATACGACGAGTATTGACGAAGCTTCTATAGAGATACATAAGCGCCTACGTGATGGAGACTTGGCTTCATCGGAGAATGCCCGCGATTTCATTAAATCTATTTTTGATAAAGAACGTTATGATCTATCTCGCGTTGGACGATTCCGATTCAACAATCGTTTTGGCATCAAGGAGACTACCAGGGAAATCGAACGTCGTACTCTCTCGCTTGTCGATCTCGTCATCATTATTTCTCATATAGTTCATCTCAATGTCACTCTCGGTTCTACTCCAGATGACATTGACCACTTGGGTTCACGCCGCGTTCGTCTTGTAGGCGAACTTTTCCAACAAAAAATCCGTGTTGGTATGGCCCAGATCAAGCGGAACATCCAGAATCGCATGTCGACCATCGACACCGATGTAACTTTGCCAGTGCAGTTTATTTCCCCGAAGCCCCTACAGGCCAGGATGAAAGAATTTTTCACCACAAACCAGCTCTCGCAATTCATGCAACAGACCAATGCTCTCGAAGAGCTTGAACATTTGCGCACAGTCTCCGCTCTTGGTCCTGGAGGTCTCAACCGCGCTCGCGCCGGCTACGAAGTGCGCGACGTCCATCCTTCCCACTATGGGCGTCTTTGTCCGATTGAAACTCCTGAAGGTCCGAATATCGGTCTTATCCTGCGTCTCTCTACCTATGCTCGTATTAACGATTTCGGCATGATAGAGACTCCTTATGCAGTAGTCGAGAAGGGCAAGATCACTAGCGAAATCAAATACCTAAATGCTCTAGAGGAGGAAAATTTCAATATTGCTCATGCCGCTACACCAGTTGAAGAAGATGAGATAATGCCAGATGTTGTTGAAGTACGCAGCAAAGGCAAGCCGCAAACTGTTCCAAAAAACGAGGTTCATTACATGGACGTTGCCACCAATCAAGCCTTCTCCATCGCCACTTCCATGATTCCTTTCTTGAATCATGATGATGCTAATCGTGCACTCATGGGTTCAAACATGCAGAAACAAGCAACGCCATGCATTGTGCCGGAAGCACCGCTTGTCGCCACGGGTATTGAAGATGTGGCTATTCGTGACACAGGCCGTGTTATCTTCTCGCCTGTTAACGGAGTAGTTTCTTATGTAGATGGTAAAGAAGTTCGTGTCAAAGATGACAAGAACAAAGAGCATAAATTAAGATTGGTAAATTTCTCCATGACTAATGGCTTTACTGCTTTTCACCAGAGACCGTCGGTCGAGTTGGGAGAAAAAGTAAAAAAGGGAACAGTGCTTGCAGATACCTCGTCTTCCTCTGGCGGTCAAATGGCTGTCGGACAGAATGCGTTAGTGGCGTTTATGTCATGGTCTGGAGCCAATTACGAAGATGCCATTATCATATCCGAGCGTTTAGTGGAGAAGAGTAAATTTAGCTCTGTTCATATTGAGGAATTTGAAGTTACTGTTCGCGATACTAAGCTTGGACCAGAGATGACTACTTGCGACATCCCAAATGTCGGTGAATCAAAATTGAAAAACTTGGCAGAAGACGGCATCATTCGCGTTGGCGCAGAAGTCCGCCCGGGCGACATCTTGGTTGGTAAGATTACTCCAAAGGGCGAGTCCCAACTTACTCCGGAAGAGCGCTTACTCCGCTCGCTCTTTGGCGAGAAAGCTCGCGATGTCAAAGATACTTCCAAGCGCATGGAAGGTGGGAAGCGAGGACGTGTTATTTCGGTACAAATATTTACGCGCGAGAAAGGCGACAAACTTGACTCTGGCATTTTGAAAAGAATTCATATACAAGTAGCACAACTGCGTAATGTCAGTGTTGGCGATAAGCTTGCCGGTCGCCATGGCAACAAAGGAGTGATCTCGAGGATATTGCCGGCAGAAGATATGCCATATATGGCGGATGGCACTCCTATCGATATAATCTTGACTCCGCTCGGCGTGCCGAGCCGCATGAACCTTGGGCAAATTCTTGAAATGCACCTGGGCCTTGCTGCCCATACTTTAAACTATCAGGCCATAGTGCCACCTTTTGCCGGTGCGACCGAAGAGGAAATCAAAGAAGAATTGGTAAAAAGCGGTCTTCCAGAATCAGGAAAGGTCCAGCTTTTTGACGGTCGGACTGGGGAGACTTTCGCCCAACACATCGCCATCGGCTACATGTATATCCTCAAGCTTCATCACATGGTCGAAGACAAGATACATATGCGTTCGATCGGTCCATACTCTCTCATCACTCAGCAGCCTCTTGGCGGCAAGGCTCAAAATGGAGGTCAGCGCTTTGGAGAAATGGAAGTCTGGGCTCTTTTGGGACACGGCGCGTCACATACTTTACGAGAAATGTTGACCATTAAATCTGATGATATCTTGGGACGATCAGCTGCTTTTGATGCGATAGTTAAGGGAGAAAAAATTCCAGAGCCGCATTTACCAGCATCATTCCATGTGCTTTTAAATAATCTTCGCGGCCTTGCTCTTGATGTTGAGTTGGATAAACAAGGTAACCCTCCTCGTAAACACCATGAATAATGAAAGTAGAATAAAAACTTCACACGAAGACAGTGCTTTCGAATCAATCTCCATTCGGTTGGCTTCGCCTGAACGTATCAAAGAGTGGTCTTACGGAGAAGTTACCAAACCGGAAACCATCAACTATCGCACACAGAGAAGCGAAAGGAACGGCCTTTTCGACGAGAAGATTTTTGGTCCGGACCGTGACTTCGAATGTTATTGTGGCAAGTATCGTGGTATACGATATAAGGGAATTATTTGCGAGAAGTGTGGTGTCGAGATCACGCGCTCTATAGTGCGTCGCGAGAGGATGGGTCATATCGAACTCGCTACCCCAGTCTCCCATATTTGGTTCTTGAAGAACGTGCCATCGAGGATCTCACTTGTCATGGGTATCCCGGTCTCTGATCTCGAAAAAGTAATTTACTTTGCTGGCTACATTGTCACTCTCGTTTCGGAATCTGAGAAAGAACGAGTGCTTAAAGATCTTGAGTCGGAATTTAAATCGAAATCGAAAGCTTTGCAAGATGACAAGTCGAAACTTGCTCTCAAGGAGCTGGCGCTTGCGACAAAGCACGATATCGAGTCGCTTGTTCCTGGGAAAGTCTTGGACGAAGTCGAGTATCATCGTTCGTCTGTTAAATATCCAACCATTTTTGAAGCAGGTATTGGCGCTGAAGCAGTTTTTAATATTTTGAAAGGGATAGATCTTCATAAACTTAAGAAGCATATCGAAACAGAGATAGAAAAAGCTCCTTCTACAGAACTTTCCCGCTTAAACAAACGCGCTTCGACTGTTCAGTGGATGATCAATTCCAGCGTCAGACCTGAATGGATGTTTTTGACTAGGATCCCGGTCATTCCTCCGGCAATTCGTCCGATGGTTCCGCTTGATGGCGGCCGTTATGCAACTTCTGACGTCAACGACTTATATCGCCGCGTTATTAATCGCAACAACCGCCTCAAAAAACTCAAAGAAATAAATGCCCCGGATGTAATCTTGAGGAATGAAAAAAGAATTCTCCAGGAAGCCGTCGACGCTCTTATCGACAACACTATCCGCCACGCAAGCGCTTCCGGCAACCAGTCCCAGCGCCGCCCGCTTAAATCTCTTTCTGATAACCTCAAGGGCAAACGCGGACTCTTCAGACAAAATCTTTTAGGCAAACGCGTAGATTATTCCGGCCGCTCGGTAATCGTCGTTGGTCCAGAACTCAAACTTCACCAGTGCGGATTGCCGAAGCATATGGCGTTAGAGCTTTTCAAACCGTTTATTATCTCTGAACTTCTCAAGCGTGAGCTCGCCTACAATATTCCCGGTGCTCGCCGACTGATCGAGGATGCAATACCTGAAGTATGGGCCATTCTGGAAGAAGTCATTAGCGGCAAGTACGTGCTTCTAAATCGCGCTCCCACTCTGCACCGCCTTGGTATCCAGGCATTTCAACCAGTACTTATCGAAGGTAATGCGATCCAATTGCATCCGCTCGTATGCACCGCCTTCAATGCAGATTTCGATGGCGACCAGATGGCTGTGCATGTTCCTATTACTGAAGAAGCACAGTTGGAAGCGAAACTCGTCATGGCTGCCGACAAAAATATTCTTAAACCTGGTAACGGCGAGCCTGTAGTTTCTGCAAAACTTTTGGATATCGTTCTCGGTATTTACTGGGTAACCCGCACCCTTACGGGAGAGAAGGGCGAAGGTCGTTATTACTCAACTCCAAACAATGCTATAACCGCGTATGAATTTGATGTTGTCGATTTACGCGCCAAGATTCAAGTCTTGCCAACTGATACAGAAAGATACAAAGTATTCGATGGCAAAATGTTTGAGACGACAGTCGGGCGGCTTCTTTTCAATGCTGTTTTACCGCGCGATTATCCGTTTCTGAACCAAGAGATGACGAGGAAGAAGATGTCCGAACTTGTCGATGATCTGATTTCTCGATATGGCATCGAAAGTATCCCGGCAATTATGGACAAGATCAAAGAATTTGGCTTCCGTTATGCAACTGTCTCTGGAGTTACTTGGGGTCTCGGCGATGTCAAGATTCCCGAAGGCAAGGCCGCTATCATTAAGAAAGGCTGGGCTCTTGTTAATGAGGTGGTCAATCAATATCGCGAAGGACTTCTCTCCGATCAAGAGCGTAGAGTGAAATCTGTCGAGATCTGGCAGGGTATCAAGGGAGAAGTGGAGAAATTGATGCCAGGCACTTTGGGAGAAAAGGATTCCGTACACGACATGATCTACTCCGAAGCTCGCGGTGGATTCGGTAACCTCTCACAGATGGCCGGCATGAAAGGCGTTATCGCATCAATCTCTGGCGAGTCGCTCGAATTCCCGATCACTTCTTGCTACAAAGAAGGCCTCACTCCGCTTGAGTACTTCATTACCACTCATGGCTCGAGGAAAGGCCTTACTGACACTGCGCTCAACACTGCGAAAGCCGGCTACCTTACCCGTCGCCTCTTTGACGTCGCTCAAGACGAAATTGTCACCGAAGAAGATTGTGGCACCAAAGTCGGCACCATCATCCATAGGAAAACTGCTTCCGGCATCGACATTCCGCTTTCAAAAAATATCAAAGGCCGATTCTTGGCTACTGATCTAATCTCTCCCCCTGCTAAGGGGGAGTTGGAGGTGGTCCCGCTCTTTAAAAGAGGGCATCTCATCTCAAAGCTTGATGCGGAAAAAGTTGATAAAGCAGGAGTAGAATCGGTCAATGTGCGCTCGCCATTAGGCTGTACTTCTATTCATGGTCTCTGCATTGTCTGTTATGGAGTAGATTTGGGCAATAACAAGCCGGTCGAGCTTGGAGAGGCTGTGGGTACTGTTGCGGCGCAGGCTATCGGTGAACCGGGAACCCAGCTTACGATGCGTACTTTCCACGCTGGAGGTATCGCTTCTGTCGGTGGCGACATCACTGCCGGTCTTCCGCGCGTCGAAGAAATATTTGAAAAAAGAAAGCCGAAAGTGCCGGCAGTAGTAAGCCATGTAAATGGCATTGTCACGGAGATCAAGGTTGTTGGTAGCGACAGATTAATAGTGGTTACGCCGGAAGCCGGGGAAGTGAAGGCCAAAAAGCTCGACAACGAATATCTTGCGCCGACCTCACGATCCTCTCTTGTTCGTATTGGTCAGGAAGTTAAAAAGGGAGATATCTTAACAGATGGTTCTGCCGATTTAGATGAACTCTTCCGCTATGCGGGCAAAGAAAAGACAGAAAATTATATTATTCACGAAGTTTCCAAGCTCTACGAGCTCCAAGGTGCCGCGGTATCGCACAAACACATTGAGCTCATCGTGCGCCAGATGTTTAGTCGGCGCAAAATCAAGAATCCTGGCGATACCAAATACACCAAGGGAGACGTGGTCGAGCTTGCAGATCTTGCGGAGGTCAATGCCCATGTCAAAGAGAAAGGCGAGAAAGAAGCCGAAGCAGATTCTATCATCATGGGCATCACGGAAGTTTCGCTCTCACGCGCAAGTTTCCTCTCTGCCGCATCATTCCAACACACTCCGAGAGTGCTTATCCAGGCAGCTATTCGCGGAGCCAAAGATACTCTCTCTGGGTTGAAAGAAAATGTTATTATCGGCCGCCTCATTCCGGCTGGAACCAGTTTCAAAGGAGGTTTCAAAGAAAAAATGATATGCGAGGCGATGTTGAAACGATCAAAGGGCGTCTAGATATAGCCGAGGTTATCTCTAGCTACGTCAAGCTGGAGAAAGCCGGAGCGAGTTTCAAGGCGCGTTGTCCTTTCCACAACGAGAAGACGCCGTCGTTTTTCGTCTCTCCTGTTCGCCAAAGTTTCTATTGCTTCGGCTGCGGAGCCAAAGGCGATATCTTTTCTTTCGTAGAACAGATCGAGGGCTTGGACTTTCGTGCCGCGCTGAAGCTCTTGGCGGAAAAGGCTGGGGTGGAGATCGAATACCAAAAAGCTGATTCGAAAACAGAGAAGGGGAAAATTCTAAATGTTCTTGAAGAAGCAACGCAGTTCTTTGAAAAACAATTAAGTGAAAATAAGCCCGTAGAGAAATATATCAAATCTCGTGGCATTAGTATTGAGACGGTAAAAAAGTGGCGCATAGGTTATGCACCAGATGAGTGGCGTTTGCTCTACGGATATCTACTAGGAGCGGGGTATGAGAAAAGTATTATTCTCAAAGCCGGCCTTGCTAAAATCAGTACCGAAAAAATTTCTGAACCCTACGATGTCTTCCGTGACCGCATCATCTTTCCTCTACTCGATGCTAATGGCACGGTAATTGCATTTTCTGGCCGGGTTCTCTCAAAAGATACTGAACCGAAATACTTGAATAGCCCCGATACAAGCGTCTTTACTAAAGGAGAGGTGTTATACGGACTCAATCGTGCCAAAGAGGATATCAGGAAGAAAAATTATGCGGTGCTGGTAGAGGGTCAGATTGATCTGGTCTTGTCCCACCAAGCTGGCGTTGCTAATACGGTAGCATCTTCTGGCACAGCCTTCACACCAGCACATCTACAAAGGCTAAAAAGGCTATCGAGTAGGATAATACTTGCATTTGATGGCGATAAAGCGGGACTCATCGCGGCGGAGAAGGCGAGTGTTCTAGGCATCTCGCTCGGATTTGAAGTGAAGGTGGCGAGCTTGCCGGAAGGTTCGGACCCGGCAGAAGTGGCGCATGAGTCACCGGAAGAATGGAAAAATGTATTGCGCCGAGCGCTTCCGGCCATAGAATTTTTCCTAAATAAGCTCGAGAAACTGGAGAAAGATTCGAGGAAGTTGGGGAAGTTAATTGTAGAGAAAATCTTGCCGATGATTAAACTTCTCTCAAGTTCGATAGAACAATCACACTTTATCTCTATGCTCTCCAAACGTACTGGGTTGAAAGAAAATGTTTTGTGGGAGGATTTGAAGAAAGTTAAAACAACCTCACCCAACCCTCTCCTTGCTCAAGGAGAGGGTGGACGAAGTCCGGGTGAGGTGAGTGAAGTGAAAACTCACAAGGAACTTATCGAAGAGCGGCTAGCGGAGATTAAACTCTGGAAAGAGGAGATACCGCTTGAAGAGGAAGAGGCCGAGCTCCAGTTTAATTTAGATAGAATTATTTTAGATGACGAGCTTCAAAACCTTCTCGCCGATCTCGCGCAAGCTGAATCGGAGAAGAATAATAAGAAGATTGAAAGTATTAGTCGCAAAATTAAAGATGTACATAAAAAGATCCTGGGGCTCGAAGAGAAAAAGAAAATAATGTAAAATTTAAAACTGTCTTGCCAAAGAAACACAAACAAAAGAATAAGAGGAATATAAAAAAGGCGGTTAAAAAAACTGCTAAAAGAAATAAAAAAGCACTTAAGAAAGTCCCCACTTCGCATAAAGCTACGCGGGGCAAGGCGAAAAAAACAACCAAGAAAAAAGTAGATGAAGTGCTCAAGATGGACCGGCTGACGAGTCGTGGCAAAGAGCGCGGTTTTGTTACCTACGATGAGATACTGAAAGAGTTTCCAACAATCGAGACCAACATTATCCTTCTCGATGAGCTCTACGATAAGTTTAATACTCTCGGTATTGATATCTTGGAGGGCGGGGGATTACTCGAGATGCCGGAACTTGAGACAGACAAAGCCCATACTTACTCGCGAGGAGACTCTTCCTACGATTCTATCCAGATGTATTTGCGCGAGATTGGTCAATATCCTCTTATTGCCGGTTCGATGGAGAAAGAATTGGCCAAAAGAATTGAGGCCGGAGACATGGATGCGAAGAACTTACTGATGAAAGCAAACCTCCGTCTCGTGGTTTCCATTGCCAAGAAGTACGCCAATAGAAGCCCGGACCTGACGCTTCTAGACTTAATTCAGGAAGGAAACTTGGGACTCCATAAAGCGGTGGAGAAATTCGACTGGACCAAAGGATTCAAGTTCTCGACTTACGCCACTTGGTGGATTCGCCAAGCTATAACTCGCGCGCTCGCTGACCAGTCGCGCACTATCCGCGTACCGGTGCATATGGTGGAGACAATTGCCAAGTACAAACAAGTTGTTAGGCGTCTGACGCAAGACTTAGGCAGAGAACCCTTGCCAGAAGAGATTGCACTCGAGATGAATATAGATGTGGAGAAAATTTATCAGATAGAAAAGATCGACCAGTCGACAGTCTCGCTCGAGAGTCCGGTAGGGGATGAAGATGATGGTAAGAGTAAACTTGGCGATTTCCTCGCAGATGATAAAGTGCTTTCTCCAGACCAGGATTCTTCACGAAGGATTATTTCCGACCAAGTGCGTGAGATTCTCGGCGACCTTCCCGCCAAAGAAAGAAAGATTCTAGAAATGCGCCACGGACTACTTGATGGCTACACTCACACACTAGAAGAAGTAGGCAAAGTCTTCGGCGTTACCCGTGAACGCATCCGCCAAATCGAAGCAAAGGCTCACGAAAAAATCCGCCAACACGCGAAGATAAATAGATTGAGAGGGTATTGACTTTAAGGCTTGTCCGTCTATAATATACGTATCACTACGAAAAAGACCCTTGTGCAGATACGTCTGCACCAGGGGCTTTTTCTTTATATCGGTACCCTTAAAAATTTATGGTAATGCTTGTTTAGGAAAAGAATAGGCACGTTTTTATTTTTGAGCAGTATCGAACACCTCTTCTCATCAGGAGATATGATACCAGCTAACGCAGAATTATTTTTCAAGAACTCAACCAAACAGCCAAAATCTCCATCGCCAGTTATTAAAATACATTGCTCAAAAGCTTTGGTGTAAAAATCAGACACATTTTTTAGAACAAGTTCCGCATCGCAATTTCCTTTAACTTTTCCGCTAACTGAAACAGTTTGTTTGAATATCAATATGAATCCGTATTCCTGTAGACGTTCATAGAATTTTGCTCTGCTTGGTACCAACCCGATAAAAAGATATACATTTGCCGGATTATATTTTTGCCTCAACCAGCCTCTGAATTTTTTATAATCTATCTCAAACCCAAGCTCTTTCGCACTTCTGTATAAATTATTCCCATCAATGTAAATATTTAGTTTACTCACGCTATTAATTTTATCATGTATAACTCTAAAAAATCCGCCAGCATGCAAAGATAAATAGACTGCGAGGATACTAAAATGGTGTGATATTATGTGGCGACTACTTGTCCCGTTAGAAATTCAGCGGGGATATAAAGTAACCAAATAAATCTCAAAAATGAAAATTTCTAATGGGATGCAGAGGCCACTAGTTATCTCCAAGTCGGAATTTATGATGTTTTTGAAGCATCCGGCATGGTTGTGGTTGAAGAAGTTTGACCCGAAAAAGTTGCCTCTTCCTGATGCGGCTCTGCAAGCGCTTTTTGACGAAGGAACGCTATTTGAAGGATATGCCGAAAAGCTTTTTTCTGGCTCCGTTAAACTCGGATATAAAGAAGGTGCCAATGATTTTAGCGCTACGAAATATTATTCTCTTCCAGAAGCGACTCTCGCAGAAATTAAAAAAGGGACTAAAGTAATTCTTCAAGGAAGATTAGAGGTTGAAAATTTAACTTCCGTCTTTGATGTATTGGAGCGCGTTGGAGAGAATGAATTTAACCTGTATGAAATAAAGTCTTCTACTTCTGTAAAGCCGGAGCATATCCCGGACCTTGCATTTCAAGCTATCGTTTTGGAAAAGGCTGGGCTCTCTGTACGCAAAATGTTTGTTTTGCATGTAAACAATAAATACGAGAGAAAGGGCGAGATTGATCCTTCTAAAATTGCGGAAAAATCCGATGTGACAAAAGAAGTACGTGAAAAGATGGTGGAAGTAGAGACGAAGATTTACGATGCTTTTGAAATGTTGAAGAGCAAAGAGTGTCCAGATATTTCTCCGCGCCATATTAATGGCGGTTCGGCTGTGATGGAAGAGTGGTTCGGCATTATGCAGAAGGTCAAAGGCGAATTTCCGCAATATAGTATTTACCACTTATGTACTCCTAACGCGGCCACTTTCGGATGGTTAGAAGATAATGGCATCGAGCTTTTAAACGATATTCCGCTTGACTGTCCTCTGACCGAAAAACAATTAAGACAAGTTGAAGCGATGCGGATAGGAGAGCAAATCATAGATAAAGATGAGATAAAAAATTTCTTGAACAGACTTAAGTATCCTTTGTATTTTCTAGATTACGAAACTATGTCTGGAGTTATCCCGGCTTTTGACGAATACAGGCCATATCAGCAAGTGCCATTTCAGTATTCGCTACATATCTTAAATGAACCGGGAGGGAAGTTAGAACACAAAGAATATTTGCATACGGAAAATTCTGATCCAGTGCCAACACTCGTCGAGCATCTCTACAATGATTTTGGCGCCGAGGGCAGCGTGATATCTTGGTACATGAGCTTCGAGAAGTCTCGCAATACGGAGATGTCCAAACTGCAGACGAAGTATGAAAAATTCCTTCTCGGTGTAAACGATAGAATGGTTGATCTCATGACACCTTTCTCCAAGGGGTGGTTTGTAGACAAAGATTTTTTCGGCTCGGCTTCGATCAAATATGTTTTGCCCGCGCTTCTGCCGGAATTTTCGTATAAAGAATTAAATATCCAAAATGGTGCTGACGCACAGAGAATATGGATGAAGACAGTTCTAGGCGGCACAAACTCGGAGAAAAAAGATCAAATTATGTCAGATTTAATAAAATATTGCGGTCTCGATACTTACGCCATGTATGCTATCTTAAATTATCTAATTTCGCTTTGATACTCTCGATAGGTTCGGCGCCGTTAATCACGACTTTCTTACCATCTTGAGTGAGGATGATGGAGTATGGCGTGCCGCGTGCGCCGGCCTTAACCGCTTCCTCTACGCTTTCTTGTATAAACTCTCCGTATCGACCGCTTTCAAGACAGGCATTGAATGCCGTAATATCAAGCCCTATCATATCGGCAATTTTTGGCAGTTCCGCCGGGTCTAGTGAATTATTTGAGTTTGTAATTTCGAAAACCTTATCTATATAACTCCAGAAAGCTTGGTGTCCGCCAAGCTCATACGCGCATTCGGTGGCTTCAGACTCTTTGAGAGCTCTTGAGTGAAGGCTCACGATGGGGAAGTGCCTATAGACCCAAGATACTTGTCCATTGTAGTTTCTCACCACCTCTTTCATTGTGTTATGAAATACTTTGCAGAAAGGGCATTCGGTATCAGAATACTCGACTATTATAAGTTTTGCATCTCTCGAGCCCAGTATATGGTCCCGGTCAGTAATCGGCGCAATTTCGATTCTGGCATCAGTTGTTGGTTGTTGGTTGTTGGTTGTTGGTGCTTTAGAGTCCCCCCAATAAATTGCTCCGGCAACCAAAGCTCCGGCTACAACGATAGCGAGAGGCACAAGATACGGACTTTGAGTTTCTGTTTCCATGTTTTTATCTTATCAAAAAGGTAGTGAGAAAGTAAGTTTGTGTTCTCTCGACTTTTCCCACTCGGAAGTGTCAAGAGTTATTTCGTTCAGAACACCGCCTTCTTTGAAAATGAGCTTGTTATTGGCGAGAGCATAGTCATAAAGCTCTTTGGTCAGTCTGACGTCGTCGATGCAATAGCTTCGCACTTTTTCTATCTCTCCTCCATTCCACCAATTTATCGCATCGGAGCCGTGCCCAGATTTATTCTTCTTCAGAGTGCCTTCCGCCAGCTGGTCGAGGCGCATGCGGCGGCCGTAAGCAGTTTTTATTTCCCGCAATATGTCGAGGCTTCTTATTTGGGTAAGGTCTCCCGGATAATATTTGTTCAAAATAGGGATATCGAAGGTATCGGAATTAAATCCGATAAGCATATCTGCGTTCTCGAATATAGGCCAAAGTTTCGATAAGTCTTCTTCAAGATAAGTTGAGTAAGAGTCCGTAAGAGAATCATAAATGCCGACAAGAGCAAGGTTAATTTTGTCGGTGTCGTTGTAGAAATCTTTGGTTTCTATGTCAAAAGTTATTTTACGCATTTGGAAGTAATTTGTGTGTGTCGAGAAATTCCCGAAGCATTATATCCCCCATACCAAATCCAACCGCTGAAATTGGTTCTGCATCAAATAATTCAAGAAGATTATCGTAGCGGCCTCCGCCAGCTACAGAACGATTGTTTTCCGGGTTAGTATCGAAGATTTCGAAGACCATTCCGGTATAGTATGCCTGGCCTCGGGCGAGTGTTCCGTCATAAACTAAGTTCGGCACCACATCCTTAAAGTCTTCGATATTCGAGTTATTTATCCTTATCTCAAAGTCTTCATCCTTTGCTCCAAACTCTCTCATCACTGTTATGGCAAGAGAAAGAATCTCTCTGTCGCCCTCGATTCCCGGAATGCCCAACAAGTCCGCATTCAACTGCCAGTGTTCGCGCCTCCTGCCTTTCTGCGGACGCTCATATCGAAATAAATTCGGGATAGAGTACCAGCGCAGAGGGAATTTCAGGGTTTTTCTCCTGGCGGCGACCATGCGTGCAAGTGTTGGCGTCATCTCCGGACGGAGTGCTACCTCGCGTTCGCCGCGATCGATAAATGTAAACATCTGTTCGTTTACTATCTCATCGCCGGACTTTTCTTTGTAAATTTCGGCGAGCTCTAGTGGGGAAGCGTTATATTCTTCGTATCCAAATTTCTCAGACACTTTCCTCCATACGGAAAAAATATATTTTTGAACCGCCATATCCTCCGGATAAAAGTCCTGCACCCCCTTGTATGGGTCTGTCCCAAGTTTTACCATTGGACTATTATACAGATTTCTTCTGCGCTTTGGAACGTTCTTGCTGGGTGAGGAAAACTTTGCGGAGGCGGACGGAGGAAGGGGTGATTTCTATATATTCGTCGTTGTTCATGATCTCCATTGCGCGTTCAATATCGAGCTTGAGAGCGGGGACAAGGTAGACCTTATCGTCTGTGCCGGAAGCGCGCATGTTGGTGAGCTGTTTGCCCTTGGTTGGATTTACATACATATCTTCGCCTTTGGAGCTGTTGCCGATGACTTGTCCGGCGTAGACTTCATCTCCCGGCTCAACATAGAGTGTTCCTCGTTGTTGTAAGTTATCGAGGGCGAAAGCAAGACATTTCCCAGGTTCCATCGAAATCATAGCGCCTACATTGTGATGATCAATCTCTCCAACGTATTTCTTGAAGCCAGTGAAGCGAGAAGAGAAGATGCCAAGTCCTTTGGTAGCCACAACGAATTCTCCCCGGTATCCCAAAAGCCCGCGTGTTGGCGCTTCGAAAATGAGGCGAGTGGAACTATTTTCATTTTTCATATCAAGCAGTTGCGCTTTGCGCGAGGTGAGAGTCGAGATTATCATTCCCTCATGTTCTTTTGGAACGTCTATTACAACCTCTTCAAAAGGTTCCATCTTCTCACTGTTCTCAACTTTAAAAATAACTTTGGGCTGGGAAACTTGGATCTCGAATCCTTCGCGGCGCATGTTCTCGCACAAAATAGCAATGTGAAGTTCGCCTCGTCCGTATACGGTGTAATAGTCGCTAGTGCCAAAGTTTACTTTTAATCCCACATTTACTTCGAGCTCGCGTTCGAGCCTTTCGCGGATTTGGCGTCCGGTGACAAACTTGCCCTCACGTCCCGCGAAAGGCGAGTTGTTTACTAGGAAATTGAGCGAGATTGTCGGCTCGTCAATATTGATACTCGGCAATTGTGGTGCGTCAAGAGTGGCGGCAATAGTGTCTCCGATATAAATGTCCGGGATGCCCGCCACCATCACAATGTCTCCGGCCACTGCTTCATTGACCTCTTTTCTCCGTACGCCTTCGAAGGTGAAAAGCTTTGTTAATTTATACTTTCTGTCTTTAACGTAAACTTCCTGGCCGGCTTTAATAGTACCTTCATATACACGAGCAATAGCCATACGTCCTAGGAAGTTGTCGTAGGCGAGATTAAATGGCTGGGCCTTCAAGGTCTCGCTCCCCAAGGTCAGACCTTTAGAATCCGTATTTAAGGTCTGACCTTTTTCCGCGAGACTGTTTGCTGGTGGCACATGTTCGAGGACGACATCTAGTAGAGGAGAAAGATCTTTCCTCTCATCATCAATATTTTTCATTGCTACTCCTTCACGCCCGATAGCATAAACGGTCGGGAAGTCAATCTGATCATTTGTGGCACCAAGTGCTAGGAAAAGCTCAAGTACCGCTTCGTGTACCCAAGTAGGACGGGCTGCAGGCTTATCAATTTTATTTATAACCACTATTGGTTTGAGACCGAGCTCAAGAGATTTCTTGAGGACAAATCGCGTCTGTGGCATTGGTCCTTCTTGCGCATCCACGATTAGGAGTACCGTGTCGATAGATCGGAGCACACGTTCTACTTCGGAGCCGAAGTCAGAGTGTCCAGGAGTGTCGACGATATTGATCTTAGTATCTTTATAAAAAAGGGAAGTGTTTTTGGAATAAATAGTAATGCCACGTTCCTTTTCTAGAGCGTTGGAATCCATGCTTTCACCTTCGGCAAACATTCCATTCTGACGCAAAATAGCATCGGTCAGAGTGGTCTTACCGTGGTCAACGTGGGCTATGATTGCTATGTTCCTAATTTCCATAATGAAACCCGCCATGAGAAGCGGGGTAATCATTAAAACATAAATTTTACTTTTCTTCCAGTACTCCGTTCTTATAGATAAATTGTTTGGAGACTCTGATAGTTGGTTCAGCGGAGAAGCTTTCGTCTGGTCCGCGGTCGAGGTACTCGACATTTACTACGCCATTTTTAATAAATATATCTTGGGGAGAAATTCTGTCACCGAGAAATACTACATTAGATCCTTTGTAACTTACCGGACCGGAGACAAAGACGGCGGCGTATATAAATGTCCCCGAGCCACCGCCGTATTGAGCGAGGAATAGTGCGGCATCATTTTTATTGTCGTCGTTAACATCTCCATAAGCAACGTTATCTAAAAGAGTTACTTCTTCTGTGATGCCACTTTCCTCTTCCTCCCTCTTGCCTTGTGACAAAATTACTTCTCCATCTTCGAAGAGGAAAGTGGCGTTTGATGGATCAGGATTAAAAGTTCGAGAATCGTCATCGCGGTCGAAACCTAATTCTGGTATAGGATCTCGTGTGGCATAAATAAAACCTCCAACCAACACGACCAATAGAATCAGAAAGATAATTTTTTTCATGAGTTGATTATAGCAAAATCCACCGTACATGACGGTGGATTTTGCCTGCTCGGCCTGCTCTATTTTTTGTAGAAGAATTCCGCATTTATACATTTTGGGCTAATAGTATTGAGGCTCATAACACTCAATTTGGTGCCCTGTAATTTTATTTAGGGAATCTCCTCTAAAGCTGACCTACTTATAATTGTGTTCCGACTTTTTATAAAGTCAAACCGTCTTTTCGAACAATTTAGTGGATATTCTGTGGATTGGTGTGGACAGTAATTTACAACAAATAATTCATTTTTTCATTCATATCGCAGTTCTATTTTGTCTTTGTCCTGCATTACATAATTTCCCAGTTCAGTATTAGAAACCCCATTTATAGTCATACTTACATTTTGCCCGAAAGAGTTAATATCCCTACCCCAATTCGCGAAAAATTGTCCCAAAATAATATCTTCTTTACGAACCAAACTACTGAATTCGAGATGGACGATTCCCAGGTTAGCGTCATCGTGTGTGTGAATTGGCGCCATGCCCATAGGTAGGGATGTGTATTGTCCACCTATCCCGATATTTACTGGTATTTCTTGTTTTTCTCCCTTTATATAAATCTCAAGAATAGGATGCCAGTGGATACCATTTCTTGAGATGACATCTGGATCGCTACTCTGTATGATTTTAGACCACCAGATGCTTCCGGCAAAAAGGATAACGATGATCCCAACAATGACTAATATATTTTTCATACTAACTGGCTCCGCGGGTAGGATTCGAACCTACGACCAAGCGCTTAACAGGCGCCTGCGCTACCACTGCGCCACCGCGGAATGTTTGGAAATCATAGCAAACAACACCTTTTAATCAAGATAAAAATGACATGTTAGAATAGGCGAGTGCATAAACATCAAATCATCGCGATTGTTGCCACTCTTGGATTAGCAAGCTCTGTCGGATATGGAGTTTATAACTACGAGGGGCTTAAAGATGAGAAGTTGCAAATTCTCGCGGAGCTTGAAGAATCAAGAATTAGAATTACCGAACTTTTACTAGAGTCGCGAGAACGGCGAGGAATAATCCAATCATTCCAAGGTCAGATTAGTAGTATTGGCAGTACAGTTGGCACACTCGAGAAGCTCGCGCAGACAGACAAAGAGCTCTTGAGGAAATATTCCAAAGTTTATTTCCTGAATGAAAACTACGAACCCAAAACTCTCGTCGAGATCGACAAGAAATACTTATACAACAGAGAAGACTCTGATCTTATTCATGCCAAAGTCTCGGCGCGTTTAAACGAACTTTTAAATAATGCTCAAGCGGACGGAACTGAAATTCTAATAGCATCAGCTTTCCGATCTTTTGGCGAGCAAGCATCACTCAAGGCTGGCTACAAAGTTATTTACGGTTCCGGTGCCAACCAATTTTCGGCAGATCAGGGGTATTCGGAACATCAACTTGGCACTACTATAGATTTCACCACAGAGAAAGTCGGCGGAGTATTCTCTAAATTTGAGGCAGACTCTGCCTATAAGTGGCTTCTCGATAATGCCTATAAATACGGCTTCATACTTTCATATCCTCAGAACAATACTTATTATAAGTTCGAGCCATGGCATTGGAGATTTGTAGGAGTGAAGCTTGCCACCCGTCTCCATGATGACAGTAAATACTTTTACGATCTCGACCAGCGGGAGATAGACAGATATCTGATTGATTTATTTGATTGATATATAATATTTATCATGCGCATCAATATTAAGGGGACGAATATAGAGTTAACTCCAGCAATCTCCGAATACGTAAATAAGAAAATTTCAACTCTTGAGAAATACCTGCCTGCCGGCAAGGCAGGTGTGACTGGTGATGCGGTAGCACAGGTAGAAGTAGGGAAGATTACACAACATCACAAAAGTGGCAATGTGTTCCGTGCGGAAGTGCATATCATTGGCGGAGGACTAGACTTATATGCAGTCTCTGAAAAAGATGATTTATATGCGGCAATAGATGTAGTGAGGGATGAAATTGTGCATAATGTAGTGCACACCAAGAATAAGCGTGAGACTCTCTATCGTCGCGGCGCGCAAGTTATAAAGAATATGATGAAAGGTCTGAATATTTTTAGAAGACGAAAATGAATCCATACTGGAAACAAAAAGCCGCTCCGTGGGTAAGTATCGCCGTATTGGTTGGCGGGATGCTCTCCGCCCTGATCTTATTCTGGCTCGTCAACCTCGAAGCTTCGGTAAATATCACAAGCCTCTAAAATCTCTTTATTAGAGTTCTAAAATGCAATCCTCATTGACAAGCAGTGTATTTAATATTATTCTAATTCTAGAGGCTAATTGCGAAAATTGAAAAAGAAAGGAAAACAGCTTGTTTATTATCACGTTGACGATCCTGGCTACTTTTATCGCTAACTCGTTCTTTGAATGGGCTATCCATGGGCTTCTCATGCACAAGGAGTGGGGAACGTCGTATTTGCGCACCGGTCATCATGAGCATCACGGTGACTATCCACTGACAAATTACAAAAACAATTACCATGGAGAACATGTTCACTTACCGTTATGGGGCGCGGTCATTACCGTAGGGTTTATGACAATCATTGGTTTGAGCATTAGTTATATGATAACTCGCTGGGAAGTAGCTTGGACTGCAGCAACAGTTTCTCTCTTTTACTTCTGGGCATATAACTACGTTCATACAGCGTTCCATGTTCCAAATGATCGGTGGTTTGAGAAGACTAGGATTTATAAATTCTTGGACCGGCACCATCGCATCCATCACGCCATAGAGGATAAAGAGTGGGGAAAACTCACCAATATCTGTCTCCTCTTTCCGTTTGCAGATTATGTTCTCGGTACGCGCTTCTCGCCAAAAAAGCATCTCATCTCGGCTACCTCAAAAGGGTAGCCATTTTTTATTATTAAGCAAGAACCGTTCTTGCTGAAAGCAGGGTCTTCTACTATAATTTAATGATGTTACGAAAAGATCCATTTATTACAGGCGAGTATTATCATATTTATAATCGCGGTATAGACAAGCGAATAATTTTTAAATCAAAAGGAGATTATGAGCGGTTTATGATGCTTTTGTATCTTGCGAATTCCAATGATTCTTTTCGGCTTGATAATATTTTAAACCAACAGCATAAGACATTTAATGAAATTTTAGTTTTTGATAAAGGCCAGCCAATTGTGTCCATTGGCGGGTGGTGTTTAATGACAAATCATTTTCATTTACTAATTAGACAAGAAGTAGACGGAGGAATTACTAAATTTATGAGAAAATTAGGTGTAGGTTATTCAATGTATTTTAATATTAAATATGAAAGGAGCGGAGCTCTTTTTGGTGGTCTATTTAAATCAAAATTAATTGGAGTTGATGATAATTACATGACCCATCTTTTTGGATACATTCATATTAATCCTTTAGAAATAGCATTTCCAGATTGGAAAGAAAAAATTAATAAATCTTCAGTGGACATGAAAAAATTTCTTGAATCATACAGATACTCAAGCTATCTTGATTATCTTGGTGTAGACAGGATAGAGAAAAGTATACTTAAGGCAGAAAATTTCCCGAATTATTTTCAAAATAACAAGTCATTTAAGGATTTTGTAGAAAATTATTTTGTAGATCGTGAGAATGATCCAGAAGTTTAGCAAGAACGGTTCTTGCTTAATTCCCGTGGAGGAAGTCCTGCCAGGCCATTTCTCTTTTGCCGGCGGGGATGACGCGAGTGGGTACGAACCTGCCCGAACGACCGGAGTCGTCCGGTCGGGCGGGTTTTCCGTCTTCGATCTTTGCATCTCTGATATTCACTCGCACTTCTTTGCCATTTTTCCTTTTAAAATTTATATAAGCACCTGGCTCTCTCGAGTAAGCAAAGACTTTTCTCAAATTTGTTTCCGGACCGTCTTCTAAGTTTATAAGCCCGTCTTCTTTTTTGATCAGTTTGGTATAAGTAGCTTTAGATGAGTCTTGTGTTGCTGGTTCCGGTATGTCCAAAAGCACTTTTGCCATGAGCTTGCCTCCGGCTCTAGCTAATTTTTCTTCTACTACGGAGTAGTGGTCAGGGAATGGAGCAATATTAATTTCTTCCTGCGCCAAGATTGGTCCACGATCCATTTTTTCGTCCATTTTGATAATGGTAACTCCGGGTTTCCCATTGCCTAAGATAATGTTTTGTATTGGCGAGGGTCCACGCAGTTCCGGCAAGAGAGACGGATGCACATTGAGCGAGCCGTGTTTTGGCAGACCGATAATCTCTTTCGGTAAGATCTTGCCGAAAGATGCGACGATAAATACGTCAGCATCGGGTAATGTGGGCAGGTTTTTAGTAGAAGTTACGTTTAGGATAGGAGAGAGGCCGACTTTTTCCAATTCTTCCAATACATATTCAGAAAATTTAGAGCTACCGAAGAAGATGAACTTGGGTGATTGATTAGGAGGTAGCTCGCGCACATTCTTGGCCTTGTCGGTAAACAGAATTCCATTCAAGTGGTCGATCTCATGTTGGAAGACTTGGGCCAAGAGTCCCGATGCCCCTCTTTGGAATTTCCGACCATTCTCATCGTAAGCTCTGACCGTTATCTTCTCGCTCCTCAACACTTCTCCGTAGAGCCAGCGTAAAGATAGGCAGCCTTCTTCCATCTTCTTTTTCTTACTTGACGATTTTGTAATTTCCGGATTGATGAAGATCATGTCTTCGGAGCTAAAGACTTTTCCATTGACTACAAAAATTCTCAAAGCCTCTCCTATCTGCGGCGCCGCTATCGCCACACCGTCTTCTTCGGCATACATCGCCTTCTTCATCCTCTCTATAACGTCCTTAACTTTCTTCGAGCCAATATCTTTAATAGGCACCGGCTTCGCGGTTTCTCTCAAAACTTTTGCATCTTTCTGTACGATCTCACTTGTCATGTTTGATTTTCAATAGACCAAAAAATGTTTTGGAAAAGTTTGGAGATTGCTGACATTTCTTTAACAAATATCCCAAGTCATCGAGAGAGAGGTGGGCCGTCTTCACTCCTATTGCTCTCATGGGTAATTCTTTCATGTCGTCCACCTTTCTCTCCGTATTGATGCGGCGGTGGAATTCATCAAGCATCTTCATCCGCGGATGCTTGAGAAGCGCTTTAATATCTCGACCTTTGAGGTTGTCATTAATAGACCTCATGATTGGAACTATAGTATCATAGGGCGCAAATGGCTAGGAAACTCGGTATAGATTTAGGTACTACAAACATCCTTGTCTTTGTTCCTGGCAAGGGGATTGTATTAAACGAGCCGTCCGTTGTCGCTGTATCAGAAGACAATAAAATTTTGGCGATTGGTGCGGAAGCGAAGACTATGATCGGCCGTACCCCGGAGGGCATTATCGCTTATCGCCCGATGAAAGACGGAGTGATTGCAGACTATCGCGTGACAGAAGCGATGCTCCGCTACTATATAGACAAAGCGCTAGGGAAGTGGAACTTTTTTAAACCCGACGTACTGATCAGTGTGCCTGCCGGTGTGACATCGACTGAAAGACGCGCGGTGATAGAAGCTGCTATCAAAGCAGGGGCCAAAAATGCTTATGTGGTCAAAGAGCCGATACTCGCCGCCATCGGCGCAGGTATTCCTATACAAGAAGCATCAGGACACATGATCGTCGACATTGGCGGTGGCACGACTGACGTGGCTGTGATATCTCTTGGCGGCATCGTCGCATCTACCTCTGTTAAGTGCGCGGGAAATAAGATGGATGCGGCTATTGCCGATTACATCAAGAAAAATTTTAACTTGGTTATTGGAGACAAGATGGCGGAAGATATCAAAATTAAGATCGGTTCTGCAGTGCCCCTAGACGAAGAACTTTCGATGAATGTCAAAGGTAGAGATTTTATATTGGGCTTGCCGCGCACGATTGAATTGAAGACAAATGAAGTAGTAAAAGCGATCTCGAAAGAACTTCGCGAGATGGTAAAAGCGGTTAAAGAAGTTTTACAAGAGACTCCGCCGGAACTCTCTTCCGATATTATCGATCAAGGTATTATCATGACCGGCGGTTCATCCCAACTGCGCAATTTCCCGGAATTAATGTTTCGCCGCACTGGCGTCAAAGCGGTGCTTGCCAAAGAAGCCTATTTCTGTGTCGCCAAAGGCACCGGCGTCGCTCTCGAGCATCTAGAAACTTACAAAAAGAGCGTAATTTCAAAGAGATAATGAGTGCGATTAAATTTGATATAGAAAAAGAAATCCCTGGACAGCTCGGAAGGGCGGGAATTCTCGAGACACAACACGGAGTGATTCATACTCCGGCGTTTGTCAGTGTGGGGACCAAAGCGGCCGTGAAAGCACTTACGCCAGAGCAAGTGAGAAGTGTCGGAGCGGAAGTGGTGCTCGCAAATACCTATCACTTATATCTTGAACCAGGTGATGAAAGGATAAAAAGTTTTGGAGGGTTACATAAGTTTATGAATTGGAGTGGCCCTATGATGACTGATTCGGGAGGCTTCCAAGTTTTCTCCCTCGGCGCAGCGTATGGGAAAGATTTTTCAAAAATTGTTTCTATTAATGACCCGTCACTACTGCTTCAAGAAAGGTCAAATGAAGGTGAAATCCCCAGGCTTGCGACGATTGGAGCTGACGGAGTCTCTTTCCGCTCGCATATCGACGGTTCTCTTCACTACATCACTCCGGAGAAGTCTATCGATATCCAACATAACCTTGGAGCGGATATTATCTTTGCCTTCGATGAAGCCACTGCACCGGGCGAGAAGTTCCAATATCAGGAAGAAGCGATGGAAAGAACGCATCGGTGGGCAAAGAAAAGTTTAGAAGTTCATAAGTTTAAAGATAATTCAAAATTCCAAGCACTATTCGGGATTGTCCAAGGCGGTATCGAACCTGAATTAAGAAAGCGATCAGCAGAATATATTTCCAGTTTGGATTTCGACGGTTTCGGCATCGGTGGTTCTTATACCAAAGAACACATGGCCCTCACTACTCATTTGGTAAACAGTATTTTGCCGAAAGAGAAGCCGCGGCATTTGCTTGGGATAGGCGAGCCGGAAGATTTGTTTATGGGAGTGGAGAACGGTGTCGATCTCTTCGACTGTGTCGCTCCAACTCGCAATGGCCGCGGCGGAACTCTGTATACCTCGAGGGGAAAAATTAATATCAGAAACGCGGAGTTCAGGGAAGATACCGGACCAGTGGATTCAGAATGTGGATGCGAAGTGTGCGCGAATTATTCTCGCGCCTATCTATGCCACTTATATCGCGCACACGAAATGCTTGGAGGGACTCTAGGATCTATGCATAATTTGTTTTTCATAATTAACCTTGTAAAAAAGATGCGTCAGAGTATTCTTGACGGCACGTTTGATAAATTCAAGAATAACTTTCTCACACAATATGGGCGTATTCAAAATAAACAATGAGTTTAAGCCGGCGGGAGATCAGCCTCAGGCCATCAAAGAGCTGATGGAGGGCATAAAATCCGGATTAAGATACCAGACTCTTCTTGGCGTTACCGGCTCTGGCAAGACTTTCACCGCGGCCAATGTGATAGAGAAAATCGGTAAACCAACTCTTGTCATTGCCCACAACAAAACCTTAGCCGCTCAGCTCGCGCAAGAATACCGCGAATTTTTCCCCGACAATGCCGTGCACTACTTCGTCTCATACTACGACTTCTATCAGCCGGAAGCGTATCTTCCCATTACCGATACTTATATCGAGAAGGAGGCAATGATTAACGAAGAGATCGAGCGTCTTCGACATGCCTCTACTCAAGCACTCCTTACCCGCAAGGACGTCGTCATCGTCGCTTCCGTCTCTTGTATTTACGGTTTAGGCAATCCGGAAGAATACGAGAAAGTGAATATGAAGATCGAGAAAGGCCAAGCTCGAAGCCGCGCCGAATTCATCCGCGAACTTATCGACATCCATTTTTCTCGCACTAACTCTGATATTAAACCGGGAACTTTCCGCGCGCTCGCGAACACCGTCGAGATCATGCCGGTCTCCGAACGCTTTATTTATCGGATCGAGATCGAGGGAAGTAAGATTGGCGCGATCAAGAAGATCGATCCTGTTTCTCGCTCTATTGTTTCAGAACCGGAAACATTTTTTCTCTTCCCGGCAAAGCATTTCATTACTGCCGACGATGCGGTCAAGCGCGCTCTCGAGAGTATCAAAGAAGAACTTAATGAGCAGTTAGAAAAGTTCAATAAAGAAGGGAAGTTACTAGAAGCGGAGAGATTGAAAAGGCGCACCACTTACGACCTGGCTATGATCCGGGAAGTGGGATATACGAACGGGATTGAAAATTATTCCCGGCATTTCTCGGGGAAAAAGCCTGGTGAAGCGCCATATACTCTCTTGGATTATTTCCCTAAAGGCTTTCTGACCATAATAGACGAATCGCACGTGACAGTGCCGCAAATCGGTGGCATGTACGCCGGCGACAAGAGCCGCAAAGATACTTTGGTCGAACACGGGTTTAGATTACCGAGCGCGCGTGATAACCGACCTCTGCGGTTTGAAGAATTTAAAGAGCGAGTGGGACAAGTAATATTTACCAGTGCTACTCCGGCTAAGTATGAGAAAGAAAATAGCGAGAAAGTGGTCGAGCAAATAATTCGCCCAACCGGACTCATCGATCCAGAAGTATTGGTCAGGCCGATCCAACCCTCCTTCGCCAAGGCTACGGAAGGGCAAGGCAAAAAGTATGGCGGGCAGGTTCAAGATTTTATAAGAGAAGCCGAGAAGGCGATAGAGAAAGGCGGGAGAGTGATCGCAACTACATTGACGAAAAAGATGGCGGAAGATTTGAGCGAATATCTGAAAAGCCGTGGAGTGAAGGCAGAATATCTGCACAGCGAGATCAAAACTATTGAGCGTATTGAGATCCTGACGAAGTTCCGAAGAGGCGAATTTGACTGCATCGTCGGAGTTAATCTTTTGCGAGAAGGTTTGGATTTACCGGAAGTAACCTTGATCGGAATTCTCGATGCCGACAAAGAAGGCTTCTTGCGCTCGGAAACATCGCTCATACAGATTATTGGGCGAGCGGCGAGGAATGTTCTTGGTCGAGTTATTCTCTATGCCGATACTATGACAGGCTCGATGGAACGTGCCATATCCGAGACGGCGCGCCGCCGCAAAATCCAAGTGGCATACAATACAAAACACGGCATCACCCCAAAGACGATCATCAAAAAGATCAAAGATATTACCGACACACTACAGCGCGAGCATCGCCAAGCGGTCGATATGCTTCTTGAGACAGACGAGAAGCTCTTTGCCAAAAGTCCCAAGAAATTAATTAAAATGAAGAAGAAAGATTTGGAAGAAGCGGTCAAAAATCTTGACTTCGAATCCGCCGCCATTATTCGAGACGAGCTACTTGCTTTAAGTAAAAAATTGCATGGTACAATAAAATAACTACAAGTAATTTTATATAATTATGGCACTTCAAGTTTCGGTGGGGATTAGCGAAGGCGAGGATTCTTACACTGTGGGAGCCAATGCCGCTCAAGACGCAATGGCTAAATTTGGGGTCGATAGCATTGATCTCGCTATCGTCTTCGCTTCCTCAAAATATGACCAGGAAAAAATGCTTGCCGGTGTCCGTTCTGTAACGAAAGATGCCATTCTTGTCGGCTCATCGACTGCTGGAGAAATTACCACCGAAGGTCCGGCCAAAAAACCATCGGTAGCAGTAATGCTCATGAAGTCTCCTGGTATCAAGTTTTATGCCGCAGTAGGGGAGAATATTGCTGTCGGCCCGCGAGCGGCAGGTAAAGTAGCCGCCGATGAAGTAAAAAGAATTGCCGGTGAGGAATTGAAAGCATTTATCATGATCCCCGATGTACTTGCCGGCAATGGTGCTGATACTGTGCGTGGAATTCTCGACTCATTGGGCGAACACTTCCCGGTTGTTGGCGGCGCTTCTGGCGATGATTTCAAATTTGAAAAAACCTATCAATATCTTAATGATAGAGTGTATTCGGGCGCAGTTGTTGGATTGGGTCTTGTGGGCGACTTTAAGATAGGTATAGGCGTCAAACATGGCTGGCTGCCTGTCGGTTCTCCTATGAAAGTTACCAAGTCGGAAGGCGCAGTGCTTCACGAACTCGACGGCAAGCCCGCCATTAATATTTACCGAGACTACTTTGGCGCCGAGGAGGCCAAAAAGCTTCAAGAAGAAACTCTGGCCAAACTTGCCATCACTTACCCTCTCGGCATGACGGTGGCCGGCTCGGACGAGATGCTTATTCGCGATCCGATTACCGTAGACGAAAAGGGTTCTATCACTTGCGCGGCCGAAATTCCCGAAGGCTCGGAGATTCGCCTGATGATCGGCTCAAGAGAAGAAGCTGTCAAGGTAGCCAAGGTGGCTGCAGAGAAAGCGGTCGAACAACTTGACGGCTTGCCGCCGCAAGCGGTTATCATCTTCAACTGCATTGCCAGGAGCAAGCTCTTCGGTGAACGCTCTGGTGAAGAAATTTCCGCCATTCAGGAGGCGGTTGGAGCCGAAACTCCGCTCATTGGATTCTATACTTACGGAGAGCAAGCGCCGCTCGGGGGAGAGGTTAGAAACATGAATAAATGTAATCCCGCTTTCCACAACGAGACTGTCGTCATCTGTGTCCTGTCTGCTTAATGGATCAAACAAACCAAACTGAATTAGAAAAACTGCGGCGGATTGTATTAGAGCAGGATAATAGTGCTAAACTCTTAATACGACGTGATCTTGAGTTGACGCGTGCCAACGAAAAACTCCACGAACTCGACCAGGCCAAATCAAACTTTATCTCCATAGTTGCGCACCAATTACGCACGCCGCTTTCGGGAGTCAAATGGACTCTCAATATGGTACTGGGTGGCAGTTTCGGCCAGCTTACCACTGAACAGCAATCATTTTTGATGAAATGCTACGAATCAAACGAACGCATGATAATTCTTATCAACGACATGCTCGGCGCCGACCGCATCGATTCCGATAAGCTCAAATTCAATCTTGTCCCCACCGATATTTCTGACCTCATGGATAACGTTCTTTTCGAACTTACTTCGACTGTAAAAAAGAAAGGGCTTTCCATTACTTTTGCCAATAGAGATTCCAACCTGCCGCACGTCCTCATCGATACCGAAAAGATGCGTGCCGCGCTCCAGAATCTTTTGGAAAATGCCATTAAATATAATAACGAAGGCGGCGAGATTGCCGTCAATTTCGAAGAAGCCGACGGATTTCTTGAAGTTTCCATATCCGATACCGGCATCGGTATTCCCGATGAAGACCAGAAAAATATTTTCAACCGTTTCTTCCGTGCCAAGAATGCCATAAAGGTTGAAACGGACGGTTCCGGGCTCGGGCTCTATATTGTCAAGGGTATAGTCGAGAAGCATGGAGGCAGAATTTGGTTCGAATCTAAAATTGAGCGCGGAAGCACTTTCCACTTTACTATTCCCATTTCTCGATAATTAGTTATAATTGACTTCTAATATGAAAAAAGTACTGCTGATAGAAGACGACGTGTTTCTCGGAGACGTCCTTTTGGAGAAATTGAAAAAAGAGGATTATGATGCCCATATTTCGCGTGATGGGGCCGAAGGCTTGGAGAAAATCAAAGAACTTAAGCCCGATCTTGTCCTTCTCGATATCATCTTGCCGACCATGAACGGCTACGAAATCCTGGAAGCCAAGCTGAAAGATCCTTCGATTGCGAAAATTCCGGTAATCATCATCTCTAATTCCGGTCAGCCGGTCGAGATAAACCGCGCTCTGACTCTGGGTGTCAAGGACTACTTTATCAAAGCTCAGTTTGACCCAGAAGAAGTGATGGTTAAGATTAGGAATTTCTTGAAAAAAAACAACGAGAACAATCCAGATCCGCGAGCAATGAAGGCGTCTAACAGCGCTCTTAACGGCAAGAAAATAATGTGGGTTGAAGATGATAATTTCTTGTCAGATATTATTGCCCGCAAACTCTCAATGGAAAAATGTAATCTGATGCACGCCAAGGATGGCGAAACCGCGCTTTCTCTTGTGGAAGAAGAAATACCCGATGTCATTCTTCTCGATATTCTCCTGCCTGGAATGGATGGCTTCGAGCTTCTCGGGAAACTGAAAGACAATCCCAATGTTAAAAATGTTCCCGTTATCCTCCTTTCCAATCTTGGCCAGCCAAGCGATGTGGAAAAGGGCAAATCCTTAGGTGCCAACCGCTTTCTCATTAAAGCCACTTTAACCCTCGACGAGATTGTCGAAAACATCGAACAAGTCCTCGCTGAAACCAAGAAATAGTTTCTCCAAATCTGTGCCCACGATAATAGCAAATTTAAATTTATGTATTTATCTACAATATACTGATATACTATAGACATAAATAATTTATGACACACGTATCACACAGAAAGTTAGACGACGACCATATCAAAGCTCTTTATAAAGAATTTCTGCGATCACTTGAGAGATGTTTTGATGACGAAAAGGGTTTTCTTGTACTCAATCAATTTTTGACTCGCACAGAACGAGAAATGTTCTCCAAACGTTTTGCAGTGATTGCTATGCTAGAAAAGAAGGTGCCTATTTTTGTAATCGCCAAGGTACTCAAGATGAGTCCTGTGACAATAGAGACAATGTCGGTTAAATATGAAGCGGGCAGATATGAATGGATACTTAAGGCAGCTTTGGGAAAGAAAGACATCTGGGAAATTATTGAAAGTATTATTACCGTTGGTGGGATCATGCCACCAAGGGTTGGAGGAAAAAGATGGAAACATTCTGACAAAGCTGACCGCAAAACTAAGTTGCGAAATAGTTAATTTTTATAAAACCCTTATTTATCTATCATATACCGATATATTGTAGATAAATCAAAATTTGACAGAGAGTACAAGAAATGGAAAATGGGAGAAGGAGGTAAAGATGCTTGAACCACCGTTTAGCTATATCTACTCTGACGGCGATCGAGAAACAAATGGGAGCTTCCATATTCACGGGGTGAACGGGAGAACAATCGCAATTTGTTTTAGTAAAGAGATTGCTATGGGAGTCATTGATCTCATGAATAAAGGGGCCGCTCTTCAAGAACGCCTCGATGTTCTGAATCATAAGGTTTAAGAAAAGGGCACTCTCGCGAGTGCCCTTTGTACGTCTATAAGTACGTGGTAGAATATCGCACTCACCCCCTATAGGCCGAGGCGGGGTAGATTTTGTATATGGTTAAAAAAGAAGAACATAAAGACGATTTGATAGTTGTCAAAGGCGCTCGGACGCATAACCTTAAGAATATTACGGTGGAGATGCCGAGGAATAAAATGATCGTTTTTACCGGGCTTTCCGGTTCGGGCAAATCATCGCTTGCTTTCGATACTATCTTTGCCGAAGGGCAGAGGCGATATGTGGAATCTCTTTCAAGCTATGCGCGCCAATTCTTGCGCCAGATGCAGAAGCCCGATGTCGATGAAATTACCGGCCTCTCACCAGCCATTTCTATCGATCAGAAAAGTCGTTCCAATAACCCCCGTTCTACGGTTGCTACTATCACCGAAATTTATGACTATCTGCGCATCCTCTACGCTCGTATCGGCCGGCCGCACTGCCTCGTCTGCGGCAATGAAATCAAGAAGCTCTCGAACGAAGAAATTAAGAACTTTATTTTGGAAAAAGTGCCAAATGGAAATTTCGACATACTCTCTCCAGTTGTGCGCGGCAGAAAGGGGGAATATTACCAACTTCTCTACGATCTTTTGGGCAAGGGCTACAAGGAAATTTTTGTAGACGGCAGGAAGCATTCTCTGCGAGAAAGGATTGAACTAACGAAGACAAAGAAGCACGAGATTTCCGTATTAGTAGACTCGATAGATTTAAAAGAAGATGGGGCGGAAGAAAGGACTAGTGAGGCGATAGAGAGAGCTCTCGAAGAATCAGACGGACTCTTGGTATTGAAGTTTGGCGAAGAAGAGCATCTTATGTCGGCCAAATGGGCTTGTCCGAAAGACGGATTCTCTTTCCCCGAGATCGAGCCGCGCCTTTTTTCATTTAACTCTCCATATGGCGCTTGTCCGGAGTGTAACGGTCTTGGTACCAAGTATCTTTTTGGAGAAGAATCTTGCGAACGATGTCATGGCGCACGTTTGCGCGAAGAAGCATTGCATGTACTCATCGGTGGCAAAAACATTGTTCAGCTGACAAAACTTTCTATCAAAGACACTGATGAATTCTTCAAAAAATTGAAATTGACGGTGCGGGAGAAAAATATTTCCAAAGTAGTGACCAAAGAGATCGAGGCAAGATTATCCTTCATGCTCAATGTGGGTATCGAATATCTGTCACTTGATCGCCGAGCCCACACTCTCTCCGGTGGGGAAGCACAACGCATACGCCTTGCTTCGCAACTTGGTTCAGGCTTGGTGGGGGCGTTATATGTCTTGGATGAACCGACTATCGGTCTCCACTCGCGTGACAATGAGCGTCTTATTAAGACGCTCATAAACCTCCGCGATCTGGGTAACACCATCATCATAGTGGAACATGATGAAGAAACTATTTATGCATCAGATTATCTGGTAGACATCGGTCCCGGTGCCGGTGTGCATGGTGGCAAAGTGGTCGTGGCGGACTACTTGGAAGATCTTCTATTGGCTAAAAAGAATGATAGCAAGTCACTGACGCTCTCGTATCTGCGTGGCGAACAAAAGATCGAGTTGTCAGATGAGCGCCGCGAATCGGAAAGAGGGAAATTATCTATCCGCGGCGGGAAAATATTTAACATCAAACATCTCAATGTCGATATCCCGCTCTCGCGACTAATCGCAGTCACCGGTGTTTCTGGCTCTGGTAAATCTTCTTTCGTCTACGAAATTATTCACAAGAATCTTCAGGCACGGCTCGATCGCCGTTATAGGAATGCGCAAACTTATAACTGCCAAATCTTTATCGGTTCGGAATACCTAGGTCGATCCATTCTCATTGACCAGTCTCCGATAGGCCGGACGCCGCGTTCTAACCCCGCAACTTACACCGGTGCGTTCACATTTATCCGAGAACTTTTCGCCGAGACTTCGGAAGCGCGAGCGCGAGGTTGGAGAGCCAATAGATTTTCTTTCAATGTCAAAGGCGGCCGCTGCGAGACTTGCCAAGGCAACGGCATGATCGAAGTGGAAATGCATTTCCTGCCGACAGTCTACGTGCCTTGCGATGTCTGCCAAGGCAAGCGATTTATGAAAGAAACGCTAGAAGTGAAGTATAAGCATAAATCAATTTACGATGTGCTCGAGATGACTATAGAAGAAGCACTCACATTCTTCGAAGATATTCCTGCGATTTACGATAGATTAAAAAGTCTTAATGACGTGGGTCTCGGATACTTATGTCTCGGACAGTCTGCTACCACACTCTCCGGCGGGGAAGCGCAGAGGGTGAAGATCGCTTCGGAGCTTTATCGACGGCATCTTGAGAAGACGATTTACCTACTCGATGAGCCGACCATTGGTTTGCACTATGAGGATGTGAAAAAGCTGATCGAGATCTTGCAGAAACTGGTTGATAAAGGCAATACGGTTTTGGTAATCGAGCACAATCTCGATTTCATCAAAAGTGCCGACTGGGTTATTGACATCGGTCCCGAAGGCGGAGAAGGGGGCGGCAATCTCGTTGCCCAAGGTACCCCTGAAGAAGTGGCTAATACTGATACTCACACAGGTAAATATCTTCGCAAAGCGTTGCATAAGAAATAAAAATTACACCATAAAATTTCTATGGTCGAGGCCTTGCCTCGACCAATCAAAAAATGAAACTTGTAGATTTCCAACAATTTAATCTGCCCGATTCACCGGGGGTGTACTTTTTCCAGAAAGGGAAGGATATTTTATATGTTGGTAAAGCTACTTCGCTCAAAGACAGAGTGAAGAGCTATTTTGCGCCGCGAATTCTCTCCACGCGCTCTCCACTTATAGCTAAAATGCTCGAAGAAGCAGAGAGGGTCGAGTTTATCCAAACTGACTCAGTCCTAGAAGCACTAATACTAGAAGCCAATGAAATTAAGAAAAATCAGCCATACTACAACTCTAAAGAAAAGGATGATAAGAGTTACAACTTTGTCACTATCACCAAAGAGGAATTCCCTAAAGTCACGATAACTCGAGGCTTGGGCACATACGGCCCATTTCCATATGGTGGGGAATTGAAAGAAGCGTTGAAAATAATCCGCAAAATTTTTCCGTATCGAGATGTCAAATGTAAGTTAAGCGGCAAACCATGTTTCAACGCGCAAATTGGACTTTGCCCCGGTCCATGTGCTGGATGGATCTCAAAACTCGAGTATCGAAAAATAATTCGCAATATCAAATTATTTTTCGAAGGCAAGAAAGAAACTCTTATTCGTATTCTCGAGAAAGAGATGAAGACTCTGGCTAAAGCACAGAAGTTCGAAGAAGCAGAAAAAGTTAAAGGCCAACTTTTCGCATTAAATCATATTCAAGACGTCGCGCTTATCAAAGCGGATGTGTCAAAGACCGTCTTTGACATTGGGTTTCGAATTGAGGCATATGATATCGCCCATATCTCTGGCACTAATGTCGTGGGAGTGATGACTGTAGTTGAAAACGGGGAAGTAGCGAAAAGCCAATATAGGAAATTTAAAATTCGTGCTGACAAAAATGACGATACTAAGAATCTCAAAGAAGTTTTGAGTAGGCGCTTTGGGCATCCGGAATGGAGATTCCCGAACCTTATTGTGGTAGACGGTGGCCAGTCACAACTAAATGTCGCAAGAAAAATTACCAATATTCCAGCAGTAGCAGTCACAAAAGATGAACATCATAGAGCTCGAGAAATTCTCGGTCTTAAAGGTCTGGCCTTAAATACTAATTCCCAAGGCCAGACCTTGGAGCGAGCGATACTTCTGGCGAATTCCGAAGCGCATAGGTTTGCTATAAAATATCACCGACTACTCCGAAGCAAGGGATTTAGGATATAATTTAGTTATGATAAAAGTCGCTGTATTGCGCGGCGGTCCATCGGAAGAATATGATGTTTCTCTCAAAACTGGCGCGCATGTCTTATCGCTCTTGCGTGAGATGCCGGAGAAATATGATCCGATCGATATCTTTATCTCAAGAGATAGAGAATGGCACTCGTCCGGACTGGTTGAGGAACCTCACCGCGCGCTCCGCCATGCAAACATTGTCTGGAACGCGCTCCATGGCGAGTATGGAGAAGACGGTCAAGTTCAAAGAGAGCTTGAGAAATTCAAAATCCCTTTCACCGGTTCAGGTTCTCTCTCTAGCGTGCTTACCATAAACAAAGATATGGCCAAAAAAGTTTTTATAGAGCATTCCATTTTGGTGCCCAAGCACGAAGTTTTGGCAGAAAGTGATCTTTCTGACGAAAAATTGATCTACATCTTCCAAAACTATCTTCACCCAGTGATCATTAAGCCTTCTCGCGGCTCGGGCGGTATTGGCGTTACTTTAGCAAAAAGTTTCAGCGAGCTTAAAGAGAAGATAAAAAATATTTTCATATATTCGCCGAAGGCGATCGTGGAAGAATATATCAAAGGCAAAGATACCACTTGTGCCGTAGTCGACAACGCTCGTGGGGAGAAAGTATATGCTCTCATTCCGGACGGAGATTTGAGTGCCGCACACAAGAAGGAAGTGGAAAGACTCGCCAAACTTTCCCACCAGATCCTCGGTCTTCGGCACTACTCCTCTTCGGACTTTGTGGTGACGCCAAAAGGAAAAGTTTATCTCATCGAAACCAATGCCCAGCCGAAGTTCCACCCAGAGTCGTCTCTCCACCAATCTCTACACACTGTCGGTTGGCATCCGCGGGATTTCGTAGATCACGTCCTTTCTCTCCACCACTACTAACCAATTATTTTTCCGCGCCTCGTCGTACAGAGCTTTATTGGGGTTGAAACAAATCGGCTTTTCCACAAGGCTCAAGAAAGATATGTCACTTTCCGTATCGCCGACGCCTATAGAGCCTTCGAGAGTAAGATTTTCTTTCTCTACGGCGCGTTCAAGAATTTTTGCTTTATTAAAAATGAGTTCTGATTGAGAAACTTCTCCTGTGAATTTGCCGGCATCATCAGTAGCATAGAGAGTGCCGTAACATTTGTCGAAGCCGTGCTTACGGCAAAATTCCTCCAAGATAAATTTAGGCGAATGAGAAATTACCAAGAGATAATAGCTTTCGCTTTTGAGTTTTGCTAAGAGGTCGCGAGTGTAGCGATAGGTGCGATTCTCTTGATGATTTACGACTTCTTGAGCAATACCCTCGATGTCTTGCATAGCTGTCCCATTAATATACTTGGCAAAAACATTTACAACCGCCTGAATATAGTGTTCGTATGGTCCATGCCTATTGATCCAGGAAGTTTTCTCTTTTTCAAATTCAAATCGCGCTTCCTCCGGGAAAATTCCTTTCTCGATCAGAGTATTAACCAGCTCGATCAAAAAGCTCGAGCGGAAGATAGTGCCATCAACATCAAAAATCGCCACCTTTCGTTTCATGTTGGAATTCTAGCATATGTATTTGTCCATAGAATATAAATTTGATAATATCTTTTATCTACGGGCCCTTAGCTTAGTTGGTAGAGCGCCTCATTTGCAATGAGGAGGTCATCGGTTCGAATCCGATAGGGTCCACAAAAGACACAAATGTCCCGCCTGCGCGGGACTTTGTGCTTTTGTGGACGACGGAGGCATGTTTTGCGAGTACGCAAAACAGCCGAGTCAGGGTCGTGGAAATCCTCGAGCGACGGCGAGAGGATTATCCCTGACCACATTAGATATGAATGCGAAGCATACGAAAAAGTACCAATATGTACCACTTTGGTCTGAAATGGGCCAATTTTGCATAACTTGATAGAAATATTAAAGTATGATAAGATAGTAGATAGAAAAACTACATTGGCTTACAAAGGAGAGCAGAATGGCAACGAGAAAAGTTTCGGTTGAACGGCACGTTGAGCAGGTTCGCAACGGCAGCCACTACAAGGGCTACGTGAAGATCGTCGACACCAAGCTCGACTACGAGCTCGTGTTCGGGGTTCCGATCGCGAAGCTCGACAGTATGGAGCCTGCGAAGGATGAGAACGAAATCCGCCGCATCTTCCAACTCACGGTGAAGCGCGACAACGCGAACATCGAGCTCACGAAGGAGGAGTACGGCTTCTTCTTCTCGATGGTCGTGGAGCTTGCGGTGGACTTCTACAACAACCCGCAGACCCGTGACAGTCAGGAAGGGATGATGGGCCTGTTGCTTTCGGGCAGAGGTCCCATGGCGGACTTCGGTGCCTCGGTCTCGATCGGCATGACGAGCAGCGGGTCGTATGACTTCCCGCCGGAGCTCTGCGAAATGCTGAGCGCGCCGAAGTTCGGCTGTGCGCTGGTCGCCTAAGCGAGACGAAGAAGCCTCGCATTAGAGCCCCCTTCAGATAACATCTGCTCGGGGCTCTTTCATTTTATAAAACATTCCATAATTCCAATTCAAGCAGCAAAATATGGTCATTAGCAATTCCTAGATGAAAAGTTTTCCACTTATCTCGTAACGCTCCACTCTTTACTTTTTTCATAAGGTATGGTAATATAAAAATAGAGTCTTCGCGTCGTATTTTATCAATCTCCATAACAAAAGAGAGGTTAAAAATGCGACCATTTGAACATTTCAGAATGTTTTTGCTGTGGTGGCGAAACAGATTCATCCCCCACAGCACATTACAAGTCAAGGCGGTAGCGCGTGCTCGCCGCGAACGGGCATCGGAGCATTGGGACCCGATAGCCGGCCATATCAGCGAGGATGAATGGATGGAAGTGATGAGCTTCATCAATCATCGTTGTCGTACTCGTGACTGGCGGAAGATGAATCTCATCCAGAGTTACCATCCAACGCCAATTACTCCGGATCAGTTCCGGAAAGAGTTCTCGACCATGAAGGCATGGACCGCCTCGAGGTTCGAGTACATCAACCGACAACTTCGAAGCGGTTTTCAGGAGAGACAACTTACTTTCCGCTGTAAGGTGATTTTCAAAAATGGCGGATATGGGTTGTCCAAGATGGTTCCGTCGAGTTAGAAGTCAGTCCCGCAAGGCGCCTCCAGGCCTTGCGGGATTTTCTTTTCATTCGTCTATATCTACATGAGAAAAGTATTGGTAATTATTCTAATTATTCTAATTGCTCTAATTTCCGTCAGCTGGCGGACTAAAGAAGAGCCGAAAGAAATCCCGGAACCAGCGGGGGAGGTGATTACTTCTGTAACTATCCCTTCAGCAACTTCTACACCTGTACAAGCTCCTGTATCTACAGTTGAAGTGTCAAAACCAATCCAGATTACAAGTGCTTCGGATTGCGTCGGCACCGACTGCGTCCATTACGCCGGCTATTCTTACTGGCGTAATATGAATAATCACGTGGACCAAAGCGAGATACTGATCTTTGTCGGACTTGGACACGACTATGGCGGCCCGACTTTATACAGATACAATAAGACTACTGGTGCTGTGATTAAATCTGGGTCGCTCTTGGATAAATCGAGCTCTTTCTACTACTCCACCGCTGAAGGCTGGTATTGGTCGGCTACCAACCCTTATGCAATTTATATATCAAATGCCAGTTCCAAATTCTTTCGTTATGATGTAGTTACTAAAGAGCTCGAAACTATTTTAGATATCGGAGACAATAGATATGTTTGGCAAATGCATTCATCTGATGACGATAGAGTGCATATTGGCACATTCCGAGATAGTGCAACTTACGCCATGCTCGGCTGTTTTGCCTATGAAGAAAATGTTGGCAAGTATTCATATTATCCGACGAGAGGTGCTTTGGACGAATGCAATTTAGACGCAAGCGGGCGATGGTTAATTATGCTTGAAGGTAACGACAACCGCATCATTGACTTAACGACAGGTGTGGAACAAATTCTTCTAGACAAAGAAGGAGCATTGGGGCACTTAGATATGGGTTACGGATACGCGGTGGGAGCGGACAATTATAATACGGAGCCAAATGCCACGATACTCATCAAATTCCCGCTCACAAGCTTAATCCGTCCGGTGGGGAAGGTAGTGCATACTAATCCTAATTGGGAGACGGCGGAAGCAAACCATATTTCGCACCAGAATAGAAAACCCGGTGCGGCGGAAAATCAGTATGCTTGCGGCAGCAATGCGGATGATGTGCCGCGCGAGGATGAAATAGTCTGTTTCAAACTAGACGGCTCGCTTAAAAGAGTGGCGGTGGCGCCGGTGATGACAAACCTCTCCGCTTCCGGCGGAGGCGACAGGTATGGCAAGTTTCCGAAAGGGAATCTCGATGTGACTGGAGAATATTTCTTCTGGACTTCCAACATGGGCGGCCCGCGCCTCGACGCTTTCATCGTCAAGATTCCTATTGACTTGCTAAAGTAACAATGTTACAGTTAGATCAGGAGGGTTTATGAAAAGTGTTCTGGTGGTTGACGAAGATAATCCAGAAGTGGCAGACGTTGTACGGGAATTCCTCAAAACAGATTATCCCGTGATCGTCTACAAAGATTGCAAGACTGCATGGGAGGCGATTTCTAAAGATGTTGTTTACGATATCGTGATCGCCGGTGGGAAAAAGGGCGCGGATCTTCTGGCCCGGATAAATATCCGGAATCTAGATGACGTTCGCCTAATACTGATGAGTGGTTCTTCGGATTTAGAGGTCCAGGCCGAAAAGCTCGGAGCCAGGTTTCTCGAGAAGCCATTCGAAAAAGAACGGCTTCTCGAGGTCCTGAAGTAAAAGAGGGGGCGCCAAGCTATTTTGGCGCCCCTTTACTATTTCCTATACGTGCTATAATCCCACCAGTGTCTTTTAGCCATTTAGTAATAAATCATGGACGAAAAAGTAATAGGATATTGCGTTAAGTGCAAAGAAAAGAGAGAAATGAAGGATGTTAAGAAGGTTGAGATCAAGCCTGGACGTCCTGCTGCCAAAGGTACTTGCACTGTTTGTGGTACCGGCATGTACAAGATCCTTCCTAAGGATAAGTAATCACACATAAGTGAGGAGTGTCTTCGCCGTTCTAATACTTGCTATCGGTATTTATGCTTGGGCTGGAAGGCCCATTAGAATGCCCCTGCCATGCAGTGAGCCTATAACCTACTCCATAGGTTCTTTCGACAGAAGATTCGGCGTCTCTTACAATGACTTTCTTGGAGCCTTATCCGAGGCAGAAAGTATGTGGGAGCAACCCCTCCGGGGCGAGGGGTTGCAATCGACTATAGAATTATTCGCCTACTCTCCGGAAAAAGGAGAGCTTGCTGTAAATTTGATATACGATTACCGGCAAGAGGTTACAAATACGCTCACCGAGATCGGCGAGGGAGTAGAAGAGAATGAGGCGACGTATAACGCGCTTCTCGGGCAGTTTAAAGTTTTGAAATCTCGTTACGATGCCGATGAGGCCGCTTATGAAAGTTTGGTTAATGATTTTAATAAGAAAAACGAAGAGTACGGCAGGTTGGTAGAAAAGTGGAACAGCAGTCCGCGCAATTCCAAAAAAGAATTTCAAGAACTGGAAGAGAAAAGGTTGGAATTGCAAAACGATCTTTCGGTGTTGAGGATGGCGGAATCGAGTTTGAATGAGAAGGGGAGAGAGATCAACATGTTTGTAGACAGGCTCAATCGTCTTGCCCACTCGCTTAATCTCGATGTGGAAAAATTCAACACTATCGGAGCTACTCGGGGAGAGACATTTACCGGTGGACTCTATATCATAGACCCGCAAGGGGAAACAAATATCGACATTTTCGAATTCAAGAATCGGGAAAAGCTTGTAAGGGTGCTTGCGCATGAACTCGGCCACGCGCTCGGCTTGGAACATATCGATGATCCAGGGGCTATCATGTACCACTTGAATAGTGGTGAGGCTGGAGAAGCAACTAATGCCGATATTAACGAACTGAAAAAACTTTGCGATTTGCTATAATGAACCGATGGGTATTAAGGATTTTTTTCTCCGACAAGTAATCAAATATAAGACCAAGGATATGCCGGAAGGGCAGAGAGACCAACTCGTGGCTCTTATGGAAGCGCATCCAGAATTTTTCAGTAAGATTAGCGAGGAAGTGAAGAAGAAGACGAAGGCCGGCATGAGCGAAATGGCCGCTACCATGATCGTCATGCGTGAGCATCAGGCGGAACTGCAGAAATTGATGAAGCGATGAAAAAAATATTTATACTACTCGGTCATCCAGATAAAGACACTCTAAACGGCACGCTTGCGAGCGAGTACGAAAGAGGAGCGATGGAGGCAGGACACGATGTTAGGCGGATGAATCTAGGAGATTTGAATTTCGACCCCATTCTCCATAAGGGCTACAAGGTTGAGCAGGAGCTCGAACCAGATCTCGTAGCGTTCCAAGAGAATGTACGCTGGTGTAATCATTTTGTCATTTTCTACCCATCTTGGTGGTCTACCATGCCAGCGATTCTTAAAGGGCTTATCGACCGCACATGGCTCCCTGGATTCGCTTTCAAATTCACTAGTGAGTATTGGTGGAAGAAACTTCTCAAGGGCAGGAGCGCTTCGATGGTTGTCACTTCAGACACCGTGCCGTTTATCCAAAGGCTTATTTTCGGCGACACCACCAACGAATTAAGAAAAGGGATGCTGTGGTTTGCAGGGTTTAGTCCTATCTATGTACACAAGTTCGGTTATTTAAAACATTTCGGCACAACATGGCGCCGTGAACGCATCAAACAGAAGGTTTACAAACTAGGGAGAAAGGGTGTATAGTGTTTGTTAGACGTTTTTTGTCCGCCAGGGAGCAATGGTTTACTGGCAATATCTTGGTCAGCTTCGAAAGCCAATGGACTGGCTGAGAGTAAATGTTCAACGTCGGTAGAATGCAGAGGTGACAAGTGCTCAAAACTTTTGAATTGGGTGGTATCAAATTTCACCAACTACCGCATCCAGTTGAGGTTACCGTTAAGGCTGATTCGGCAAAAAGGCTGTCCAACATTCCTTCACACCGAGTGATACACGTGCTCGGAAAAAGTGTGAAGAAAGAAGAAAAGTTGGTCGCCTTCGCCAAACCGGGTGATACCAAACCGATTGATCGGCTATACGAAGGTCACATCGAGGAACCACCAGAAGAGTGGATGACGAGTGAAGAGTGGATGTCGAGCTAGTTTTGAGGGAGGCTTATGAGGGGCCCAGAGAAAAGATTTCTCGGGCCCTTTCGATTTGCCTGCCTGCGCAGGCAGGTTATAATCGCAAGATGTCTAAATTATCTGTTGGGATTGTGGGGCTACCTAACGTTGGTAAATCAACGTTATTTAATGCACTTACGAATAAAAGCGTGCCGGCGGAGAATTATCCGTTTTGCACCATTGATCCTTCGGTTGGCATTGTGCCGGTGCCGGACGAGCGCCTCGACAAACTCGCCGCTCTTTCGAAATCAAAAAAAGTCATTCCAGCAGTAGTTGAGTTCGTCGACATTGCCGGACTTGTGAAAGGTGCTTCGGAGGGTGAGGGGCTCGGCAATAAATTCCTTTCAAACATTCGCGAGGTGGATGCAATCGTCGAAGTAGTTAGAATTTTCCAAGACCCAGGTGTGATACATGTGCACGAGAAGGTAGACCCGCTTTTCGATATTGAAATTATCAATCTTGAATTGGAGAAAGCGGGGATTAAAAAACCTACACTCTATGTACTCAACTACTCGGAAGCGGCAGAATCCAAGGTCGAACCTTGGGAATTGGAATCTAAGGTTCGACCTTTTAATTTCGTAAAAATTGACCCGGTATTCGGCACAGGTTTAGACCAACTTATTACCGAGTCATACAAACTTCTCGACCTCATCACCTTCTTTACTACAGGGGAGGATGAGTCGCGAGCATGGACTACAAAAAGAAATGCAACCGCCCCTGAAGCTGGCAAGTCTATACATACTGATTTCCAAGAAAAATTTATTCGCGCGCAAGTAGTTTCTTACCGTGACCTCGTCGATGCCGGCTCAATGGTCAAGGCGCGTGAGAAAGGCCTTCTCCGAACCGAAGGCAAAGAATACATTGTCCAGGATGGAGACGTCGTTGAATTTCTAATTTGAAAGATTGACACCTCATATCCGTTGTATATAATACAGATATGTCTAAAACAATGCTAAATTTCAAGATTGATACGAAGCTCAAGAAGGAGCTTAAAGAAGCTGCTAACACTGTCGGCCTACCTGTTAGTGCCATCATGAGTAATGCTGCTAGACAGTTCGTAAATGAACGTTCAGTAACCTTCCATGCCCCACTTATTCCCAATGCTAAAACTGCCAAGATTCTGGACGAGGCGATGAAAGATATAAAGGCTGGGAGAAATCTCTCTCCAGTATTCAAAACTGCTCGGGAAATGGATCGCTACCTGAATTCTTTATGAATTCCCATCTTTACCGCAGTTTCGACAAAGATTACAGAAAACTTCCAGAAAAATTAAGAAAACAATTCAAGGCCAGAAGAAATCTATTTCTAACTAATCAATTTCATCCTCTGTTAAATAACCACGAACTGCACGGGAAATACGATGGGTGTAACAGTATAAATGTTACCGGAGATTATAGAGCCATTTATTTTATGAAGAATGACATAGCTGTTTTCATCCGCGTCGGCACTCACAGCGAATTATTTGGCAAATGATATAATATCCATATGGATACAAAATATACGGCGAAAGATTTCTTTCTACACATTGCGGTTATTGTGCTTCTCTACACCGGTACGATTGCGCTTCTCAATATTTTATTCAATGCCATCAACACCGCCTTTCCAAAGGTAAGCCAGTACTATAATTACGGCTACTACGACTCCAACCCGCTTAGTCTGCCGGTAGCAACGCTTATTGTGATATTTCCTCTTCTTCTCATCCTCACAAACATCTTGCGCAAAAGTTATGATGAGGACCCAAGCCGCAAGGAATACGCCGTGCGCAAGTGGCTCATCTACATCACGCTCTTTATAGCGGGAGGAGTGCTCGCGGGAGATTTAATCACCGTTCTTTACTACTTCCTCGATGGACAGGAATTGACGACCGGATTTATTTTAAAAGTTTTATCGGTATTG